>Ga0307514_10005289_pt1 | contig 11589 bp, 19 predicted proteins | sample 16_EM_MG_FD_203088 | JGI IMG/M metagenome (GOLD analysis project Ga0307514, IMG submission 203088) | Populus trichocarpa ectomycorrhiza microbial communities from riparian zone in the Pacific Northwest, United States - 16_EM | ecosystem: Host-associated > Plants > Roots > Unclassified | place...
GTCGAGATAACAACATGAAACCTAGGCTCCAGCCTGGTATACAAGATGACTCATAAAGACTCAAAAAACCCGAGAATTGCTCATACTTGCTTAATCAAGTCATGACGCAATTATAACGCTGTAAGATAGGCGTAAACGTAAGAAGATAAGCAGAAATAACATGATAAGAAATCGGGGAAAACACAGATTCCTTACAACAGCCCTTTTTATAAAATCAGCCAGTATAGCCATGAGTTTGCTTTCTCATATTCTACACGAAAGTCATAGATATTACCACTGACAACCCTCGAACAGAATCCGTCTTATGGAATAAGTTAGGAGCCCGACATCTAATATTTCTTAGTAGCTTCGCACATCCTCTGTCAATGTACAAGCTTTTTCCTATTTCAAAAACCAAGATGTGGATTGAAACGGATGTTGCATGAAACAATCTTGTCATTGAGAAGCATCAATTCATGAAAACAATTCTATTGTTCCCCACTTCAGGATAGACCCGACGCTCTCGCCTTCATTCCCGATGCACCTAGTCTACTTGGCGAAGTACACTCCACTAGCGCAGGTGAAACCGAAAGGCAAAGAAACGCGAAACACAGCTCGATTCGTAACTACAATTTCATTGCCCTCGCGTTTCCAGTCGTGCAGGTGAAACCAAAAAGGAAAGAAACGCGAAACACAACAATCGCGACGCGTTGGATTGTATTCTTGATGCCACCTATCTGCATCGAGAATTAGCTCGTGAACCACATTCACGAACTATACTCCAGAACCTCGAAATATTCCACACACAAACAACCTAAGTCCAGAATCAGAATTAGAACTCCCCACACACAACGGAAACATGAAACATTCCACACACAACCTAATTCCAGAATCACGTTCTTCATGAATTCCGACAAAACCCAATGTCCCTGGTGTAATAGCGTGTACTCGTGAGCAGGAGCTTATTTCAACCATGTTGAGAAAAAGCATCCAGGCCAGGACCACCACATACGAACTCCCCTCAAACGTAGGGTACCCGACGTACCCCACACCGATCATACCTCCCCTAATTCGCCTCTTGAGGCACATCCCGATGAGCTTCAGGGTGACTTACAACTGGAAGTCCCCACCAACTCGGATTTTGAATCAGGCGAACTAGATCTTGTGGAAATATATCAGCTTTTTCCTGATTTAGAACCCACAGTCGAGGATATTGGTGATTCAACCTCAGAAAATATATCTGACATCGAATCTGACGAGTTCTACAATTGTTCTGACACAAGCCCGTATACAGTCAACCGCATACAACATTTACCAAAGAGATATCAAGCTGCTGGAGTCATCTCACATATTCCTTTTTCACAACGCCGCGCAGGTTACAATCATCTGCAGCCCTTTCTCAATCCCCGGAACTACAAGCTCGCTCGGTTTCTCACTTCAAGCAAGGTCCCTAAGATGCGCATTAACGAATTCTTTCGAGATAATGTGATGCCAGACGCCAGACTGTCGTTTAGATCTAGGCATACCTTTTACAACCAAACCAGACTGATTATTGATGATCCGGAATGGACAACTGGACTGGTCCAATATCCTCTCCATCTGCAGTCTGAATTTAGGTATCGCAATATCATCGAATGTATCCAATACCTACTTCGTCAGAGGGCATTTGTCAAATACATGCTCTGGGAGCCAGTAAGATTGTTCAATGAGCAGAAAGAGCGAATATATTCCAAAATGAATACTGCGATATGGTGGTGGGATGAACAGGTATTGCACCCCCTAATTGACCTTTCTCTGTTCTTTGTCTTATATGTCTGCTAGACCCAAATCCCCGTCGGATCTACACTGGTCCCAGTCTTGCTGGTATCGGATCAGACCCACCTAACAAACTTCTCTGGGGACAAGAAATTATGGCCGCTATACATGAGCATCGGAAACATTGCCTCCACTGCACGGAACAAGCCTACTATGAATGCCTGGATCCTCTCAGCCCTCCTCCCAATCCCTCCCAAAAGACTGGACAAGGTAGTGAACTATCCCCAGGATGTTCAGGAACTCGATGCGCTACAGGTAACCCATGAGATTATTAGTCGCATCCTCAGCCCCCTGTCCGACGAACCTAGTCAACGAGGGATTGAGATGGTTTGTTGTGATGAAACTATCCGGAAATGCGTTCCTAAACTCTGCTCCTGGCTTGCAGATCATATGGAAAACGTGATGATTCACAGCATATACAGCAATCGCTATCCCATATGCATAGCGTCTCCAGATCAATTTAGGGACCTTCCGGATACCCCATATGACACCAAACCATATCCAAGTTATGCCGCCGCCTATCATAACTCCGACATCAAATGTCTGGAATCCAACGGTGTCAAGAATGTCAATAATGCGCTGTGGCGCATCCCGCACTGCTTGCCTCACAAGCTAGTACGACCAGACACTCTCTATACTCTCCTCCTAGGCATTCTGGTGCATCTCATGAAGTGGGTCCAGGATTTCCTTGCATACATTATCCAGATTAATAAATTTGACTACATATCGTCATGGCTCCCCCCATATCCTAGCTTCACGAGACCAAACAAAGCATACTATTCCGTAACCCAGTAGCAAGGAAAAGAAATGAGGAATCTCCTATGTGTCCTGCTTGCGGTATTCACCGCCTCCTTAACTCGGACATCCGACGTGGCTCCAATAACCCTCAGACACAAGGTACTTTGCCAAAGAGCAATTCTTTGTGTGCACTATATTACGGACTTCATTCTTATTGCCCAATACAAAGTTCACATACTCAGAACTATCCAATCCATGCAAGATTACCTCGCCGACTTCCATGAGCATAAGGATGTCTTCCTACGGTTCCGGGCAAGCAAATCCACCAAAACGGCAGCCAAAGAGGCAACCAGAGGGCTTAGGGAGGAATATCAAAGGCTTCTGTCATCGGATTCACCACTGCATCAGTCTACTGCCAAGCGCCGCAAACTGGTAGAAGAATTGCGACTTGAGACTGAGGAAATGGTAGATGATATGCTTACTACCGGAGCACACTACAATTTCCCCAAAATGCACCTCATCTCACACTTTGCAGAACAGATCAGTAGATATGGTTCCCTACCGTAATATTCTACCGAGATATGTGAGGCCTTGCACAAACCTCTCAAAGATGCATACTGTCGCAGTAATCACATCAACCTGATACCACAAATTATCCAGACGTACACCCGCATGCACAGTTTTGACATGAGGAAGAGGAATTTAGAGGAATGGACTACGAAATTAGAGCACATCCCGCAGGACATCAAGGGTGTTATTCGCCCGACGTGCCCCAGCTTACACTTATCTTAGGGAACCCCTCCTGATCTAAGGCAGATGAGACTCCAAGGGCCAATAAGCACAAGGAGGATATTTAACCTCTCAACCCTTCAGGACCACTATCAACTCCCTGACCTCAAGGCACTTACCACCCGATACCTCATACGCAACCCGTTCCAGGATGCTCAGGAACCACAAGCCAGCGCGGATCAACTAATGGATGTGCCTCTTGAAGCATTTAATATGCTGTAGGTCCCAATACCAACCTGCAATAATGATAGGTATTTATTACACCGAATTCGCTGTACAGGCCCTAATTTGTTTAGGAAGCAGGAAAAGAGAAATGACTGGGTATTCGTACGATGTCACAAGAGTGCAACCCAAGTTCAGCGTGGTCTAAATGGCCGAGTCCCCACAAAACTCAATGCGTTATTTAAACTTCGAGACCTATAGGCTAATACATGTTATCGTCTAGCTCATGTTTCCCTGCTGACAATCATTGGATCCCCGATACCAGATGGCCCAGAGGGCATGATCCGGGTGGGTAAGCCCATGAAAAGTCACGTAATACGTGTAACAGATATAGAGGGTATAGCTCACTTAGTAATAGTGAATCCAGAAGAGCTATACTTGGTAAACAATAGAATAGATGTACACATGTGAAATGATATTCATAATGGCAATTAGGTATACTACACAATAAAAGAATGAAAGCCGTGGCATATTTTTCAGAGTCAAATGTCGTATGAGAAGAACTGTGAGAGTAGAAACATCGCGTGAATAGGAGGATAAGGATAGGGAATGCTCTAGACATGGGGAATTGTGTCACACACGTCGGGAAACTGGTGGGAACTGCGAGGAAATCCAGGCGTGTAGCATGCAAGAAGTGCAATGAAGATGAGAATGATATGAGTATAGCTGTCTGGGCGATGCTGTAGATCGCGAGAGCAATATGAGGGGGAAGGTATGACAAGCAAGCAGTAAGGACGAGAGAGGTGGGAAGGGGAATATCCAGGTGGTGGCAGACAGTGCGTGGGAATCTAGATGGGGAGAGAAAAAGCAGTAACGCCGAGAGGAAAAGGGCGTATAGGAGGAGAATAAGCATCATGACGTTTTGATATTACGTCCAGACGCCAATTGTTTTTTGCTGATGGACGCGATGCTTGACATATTGTTTGTTCCCTTTTGCTGTTATGTTAGACATGTGATGCTTGACATGTTGTTTTGTCTTTGTTTTATCGGCTATTAGCTATATACAATTGTCTCCTACTGTATGCCTGAGATGCACGAACAACCATATGATATATTTTCTTTTTGCCCTTACATCTACAAGCCTGAGGGGAGGTGTTGGAGCCCAGCATGTATGCTAGGACTAGTTGGGCATGTTAGGACTAGTTGGGCATGTTCACTAGAGCTAGACACTAGAGCTAGATAGGCAGGCTTGGGCTTGAGCAACAGGATATAGCTCTCGTCCGTCACTAGACACGAGAGCTAGAACAATCAATCATCATCTGCACACTACTGAGCTCCATTAAATACTAGTTAGTGAGTCATTCCTGAGACTAGTCCCAAATGGCCTTGGTAGTGGAGGTAAACCTAAATATGGTGTTCGGGGAGCTGTGGTAAAGGATGTCATTCTCCGATGTATACATCCATCGTAGCAGAACAAATAAAGAAAAAGGATCTATCTTGTCAGAATGACTAGGAGCAATCACAAGTCAGAATGACGGAGAGCAATCTCAAAGTCTATATTAAATGATGATGATGATCTGCCACAAAAGTCCTGTCCGAAAGCTAATATCCAGTCGCCAAGCCCTGTGTCCCATCATGCTCTATGCATCGTCATGTCTCATGCCAACCTACGCTATGCACTATCATCCCATGCTACACTATACGTTATCATCCCATACCATCATATGCTATGCACCACCTGAGGAACCCTCACATCTCCCCCCCTTCGATAGCAGACCTGACCCTACATTGCCGAAAAAAATAAAACAACAGAAACAATCAACGAAAATTCCCAAACAACAAGACACAGCAGAAACAATCAACGAAATCACTGAAAAACGTAAAAAAACGAAAACAACACCCTTATACCATGCTACTCAGGGGATCCATGTTCACGTGATCTTTCCCAGGTCTGTATCGTCTCTCGACGTCCTCCAGGTAAGGAGCCATGTCTATCCTAGCCTTGTCTATCCGCAACGAATAAAGTGTGTTTGCTGACAAATTCAACACCTTCTTGATCGATAAATAATCCGAGATAATCACTGCCTTTGACCCCTCTAATATATGTCTGCATCTTATGAAACACCACACAATATACGCCAGCTCCCGCTCAGTTGATTCATAGTTTCTCTCATAAGGTTTCGTTGCCCATGATATATATACGACGGGACATTCGACCGACTGGCCAGCCTTGGGTCTTTTTCTGGAGCTAAAATCGGAATCCAACCTGATGGTCGAATCGGTGGTCTCAGACGACGTCCTGAATGCCAGGTCTAGTTCCGCTGCGAGAGCTGCCATCGGTTGCCCATGTCCTTCCCCATGACATCCCTTGACTCTCTGCTCAAACTCCTCTATCAGCTTGCAGCTTACATCTGCCCAGTCCCACTACTCAGTGTGGGCTACACCGAAGCCCTTGAAGTCCACCTTGTACTTGACTCTGCCTCCCCTTGTCACCTTCTTGTCGAAGATGGACTTAGGCACCCTATGAATGTGTGGCAGGCCTGGAGGTGCTCTATTGAACTCATCAGGGAGCCACTTATCAAAGTGTTGTACAGATACCACAGGATGTATCTTCAAGGTTTCTGGCAGCTCCAACCTGATTGCCTGTATATTGGACAGTACCTCAAGCACCCTAAGAGGTGGGAGCTTCTGTGCTGAGAGCTTGTTGGTCTTGACTGCCGCGATCGGGTGTAGGTTGAGCCTCAACACTACGAAATCCCCTACCTCCAACTTGTGGAGACCCGAATGTCGATTGTCATAGTGTCGCTTCTGAGCCTTGGCCGCGATCCTCATGGCCTCCCGAGCGTCCTCGACTCGGGTCTGATCTTGATCCAGGAAGTCCTCTGCGGAATCATTCATGCCATGCATGTCATTATTGGGTGATAGCAGTCTCCAGATCATATCGTGAGGCTGTATATAAAGAAGCTCAATAGGTAAGAACCCCGTAGACACGCTCTTGGCAGTGTTATAGGCCAGTTCTACTATGGCTAGGTAGTACACCCAGTCGTCCTGCATGGGGGATGTGTAGGCCCTCAGGGCTGTTGGGACATGCATTCTGCACCCGTTTCTTGTGTTATTTCCCTAGCTTATACTGTTAATTCTCTTGTTGTTTCATCTATTTCCGGTATCTATTATTATTATCTCTGTTATCTATTACGATATCTTGGGTTGTTCCTATTCTTATTCGTCTACAAGGACATTCATTACGTATCTTGTTCACATGCTTCGGTTCACACCCTTGTTTCTATATACCACACTGTTTCATACAAGTCTGACATGCGTTTGGCTTTTCTGTTTACAGACTTCTCTATATTACTTCCTATCACAGTTAGTCTCTTCTACTACGCTGTTCAGCCGCTCTCTCTGGTATTTAGTTACTGGCATCTCGCTCTTACTTAGAAGAACAACGACGTTTTCTCCTGCACATTCGCACTACTCGCTTGAATATCTCCTTGCTCGCCTGCTGCACACTCCGCTGGTTCACGCTATCCTACTAATACTGACGTTCACATTTACGTTAGTATACATGCTGTATTTATACATACATATCCTACTACAATAAGAGCTATCTCTAGAATTTGGTTCCACCTCTCGGTCTGACCATCCGTCTGGGCGTGGTAGGCAGTCGACTTCCTATGTTCGATTTCCAGGCATGTACAGAGATGCTCCCAAAGGGTACCCATGAACCTCGAGTCCCTATTGGTGATAAATTTCACCGGCAGCCAACCCCTAGACACTACATGGTCGAAGAAACAGTCCATAGCCGATTTCGCCATGAAATGGGACACTATCGGTATGAACATCCTGTATTTGGTAAGCTTGTCTACCACCACCATGATCGTGTTGTAGTTGTTGCTCCATGACAGGAAGACAATCATATCGAAAGATACCCTCTCGAATGCCTGTGAGTATTGCTCCCCTATAGGCTACAGCTCTCTTGGTGGCATTCTTCTGGCCGTTTTATGGACTATGTATTGAGGGCATCCTGCCATGTACTTTTTGACGTATGCAGACATATTCGGCCTGTAATATATGTGTGTGATCCTTTCATACGTTTTTAGGTAACCGAAATGCCCCAGGTAGTCGTGAGCCATTTTTATTGCCCTCTTCAGCAGGGTCTCCGGCAGGCATATCCTCTCGCCCAGTCTACCCCTATACCTTATTGAACCGTCTCTGCGGATGTAAAAGTCCTCCTCGAAGTCCCCTACATGCTCATTCTCTAGCAACTTATTTTATGTCCTCCACTATGTCTCGTCTGCCCTGTATGCCCTATTCCAATCGAGAGCCTCCCACTCGTTAATCTGCCTCCAGTTCACGTCATCCTCCCTCTCGTCACACTGTCTCCCCGCCTCATCAATCACCACAGATGCCTCATCCTTCTCCTCCGTCTTCGACCCCCCAATACCCAGAAACTCAGGCTCATCCTCATTATCAGGATAGTCCTCCCTGGTCCATTTTTGCGTGAATACCCCTACAAATGCCTCCGCAGAAGCATCAGTTTACAAATAAAAACATCTATCATACCGCGGGTGAGCTAGAATAGGAGCACTTCTCAACTTATCCTTAAGAGTCTCGAAAGACTTTGTACAATTATCATTCCACCTATCCGATATGTCCAACCTAGGTAGATATTTTGCCGTCTTGTCATCCTTCACCACAGTGCCCCCCTTCTTCAGCAAGTTCCAGGATTGTATCAAACTGGCGAATCGAGAGATAAACGAGCAGTAGTAACCGAACATCCCACATATATGGTGTAGATCACCCAGTATCCTAGTGGGTTGTAGCTTCGGGATAGCTATCACCTCCTCTTCCAACGTATGCAAACCGTATCACGAGAGCCCATGGCCGAGCAACCTAATATCGGTGTATGCAAACTTGCACTTTGAGACTGAGAATTTCACTCCGGCCTTCTCCGCCACTGCCAGAACGTAGTCCAGGTGCTCGAGGTGTCCATCCCATGTATCTGAGTACACCAATACATCGTCGATATAGACCAACGCTGCCTGCCATCTCTGGGAGGCTACAACCTCATCCATCATCCTCTGGAATATCGCGGGTGCGTTCCGCAGTCCGAACGGAAGCCTCTTGAACTGATACAGACTCTTGTGAGACACAAATGCCGTCTTGAATCTGTCCTTCTCCCTCAGTTGCATCTGATGATAACTCTTAAGGGTGTCCATGATTGACAACTACTGTTTACCGGCCAGAGCTGCAAATACGTAATCCGCCCGCAGCATTGGGTATGCGTCTGGGATAGTCACCTTATTCAACTCGCGGATGTCAACACAGAACCGCCACTTCTCGCCCTGCCACACCAGCATGATAGGGAAGCATGTGCTCGAAGTCAAAGGCTCTATCACATCCTATTTTTCATAGTCCTTCATTATGTCTTCCACTATTTTTCTCTTCGCAGGTCCCAGTGGGCGTAGCTGTTGGGGTGGCGGGAGTCATCCGTCAATTGTGTCTATCCCCGCTTCAGCCGTCACCACCTTCCCAAGCTCCCCGTTCACACTAAACACTCCTGAATGAGCCGTGAGCACCCCCAGCAGTTGTGCCTTCATCGCCTCCGAAAGCTTGGTGTTGCATACTAGAATATACTGTAGGTTGTTCCCCAATGTGTGTTGTGGTGGGTATGGGATATCCTCGTCATCTATTTCTGGTGGGAACAGCTCAGCCTTCATCATCGGCACCGCTCCCTGAGCTATTCTCATTACTTGTTCCTCTGAGATGGACCTGGGCTTGTTCACCCAGCTGTGTTCTGTTTCTACCACCAGCATCGCCAGTGCATCCAGCTCCGCGTTCAGTGCCGCCCCCATCGGAGGCTTGCTGGTGCTAGGGCGTGCGAATGATAGTACTTTCAGCCCAGGAATGTCACATGTTGCATGCCCCAGCCTGGTCATGTCCGCCCAGTCCAGCTCCATACTCAACTCCACCATATAGCCCCCTCGTGACATTGTCACTCTCCCTAGGGCCTGCCCCGCCTCCAGTCTCATCGGAGATTCCAAAGCATTCCAGAACATCACCATGTTCGACCTCGAATCTAGCAGTGCCACCGGTAGTTGAGCCATCGGATGCTATCCTTGAGACCAACATATAAATAGTTCAAAGACATAGTCGTAGCCTTCCGCTATAGCCGATTTTACCTGAACCTTCTGCAAACACCGCCCTGGTATCACCGTCGCCCTCGCAACCTTCACTAACACCGAGCTTCTTGGTGACACCTTAGTCTCCAGTACATATTCGAATTGCTGATGTGGGATAGACGCTTTCCCCCCTGGGATGTCCACCTGAATACTGTAATCCGTGATTGCGTCCAGCCCCATCAAAATCCCCGGCTTGAAGTTCCTTACCAGATAGACCTCTATGTATATACTCGCCATATATGGGATGCCGAGTTTCGTGTCTGTCCCCTGCAGACAGACAGTGACCACAGCCCAGCCCTTGGTTCTCTTCCTTCCTATCCCGTGTATTGCTATCTGTATAAAGGTGTCCACCCTCACTGTGGGATAGCTCTTGTAGAATAAGTCCTCATCGATAATCCCGGCGTTTGAAGCCACATCGTTGATCATCCTCCGATCTGGGCCCGTTGGTGAGAGTTTGACCTAGGACGCTAGCGGTGTGCACTTCAAATAGCTCCTGCCGTCCCCACCCATCGTGAAGGGCACTGGTATGTCCAGAATCCTTATGTCCCCTACATACAAGTACACTGCCGACTTCTGGTTGTGGAGGCCCTCCAGGTATTCTCTAGAGCCACCCTATACTCTGTCTCCTGCAACCTCCATGCCTCCTCTATCTCCATCCTTCAACGGCGCCTCTCTCTCCCTAGCGTACCCTGAAAATGAAAACATGTGATACGATAAGATCCTTGAGTCCATCACCTCCCTCTTCTTCACGCTAACAGACTTCGGCCCGAATTTGTGGTACCATAACAGAGGAGTATCTTGGGGTGGCAGTCCCTCTACGCCTGGACCTCCTTGTCATTTCCTGACCCCTCTTCATTGTACACGAGGTCGTCGAGGTCTGATTCATCGTCGTCCACTCCCACTGCCACGTTCACTGCCGCTTTCTCCATTTTGCCCCTGCCCAGTTTGTTTAACGGGCATATGAAGCTGAAGTGCATCTGTTTTGGTTTGACCTCCCTCTTGCAGATGGAGCACAGGTCCCTTAGGAATAGCAGGCTGCCGTCCTCCCTCCTAAACGACATCACCTTCTCACCCTTATCGTTCATCCTCACCGCTAGTGAAGCCGCCCTCTCCTTGTTCAACGCCGCAATATCCTTTGGGGATCTCTTTACCCTCGCCGTGACCATTGGCGTCAGTGCCTTTCCCCCCGAGGACGCCACACCTCTCTGTTGAGTAGTGTATCCAAATGTGGGTCTAGTCCTACTCGATGCCATGTTTGCCAGAAGTGCCAGGTACCTCTTGAGGTGATTGTCATAGTCCCTCAACTCCGCCTCAAAAATGGAGAGGCTCCTCGCCTCTTTAGCCTACTCTGCCGCATGGGAGTCGTCGAGGCAGCATTTGATCATCTCGATGTGAGCCTCTACCGGATTCTGAGGGTACGCCGATTTCAGCAGAGCCAACTTCGTGTAGAAGAATTCCAAGAAGGTCTCGTCCACATGTTTTGTTCTGAAGTTGGCCTCTTTGATCGCCAGTCCCATTGGCAAAGCCCATTGATCTCGGAATGCCTCCTTAAACTGCACCCAGCACCCGTCTCCCTTACTGATGAGACCCTGCATAGGGCTGCCGAGGCTGTCGTACTACTGTCTGACCATGCTTCCGTCCCTAAAGCAGTATCTGGGGATCGTCATACAAACCAGTTCCTCACTATAGAGTCTGACGTCCGATTCCAGGCTGGCCAGCCATGCATCGAGATTCGTCTTGTAGTGGTTATATCTGGGGAGTATGGATGAGTCAAACCAAGGCTTGGGGTCATTCCTCGTAGGCATCTCGATCTTCACTTCCGGGACAGGATTCAAGAGAGGTTCTGACCAAGACTTATCGTCGATCAGCCTGATCTCCTCGTCCGCCATCGATTTCAGCCTCTCCAGAGTCCTCTTCCTCTCGA
>Ga0307514_10005290_pt1 | contig 11584 bp, 14 predicted proteins | sample 16_EM_MG_FD_203088 | JGI IMG/M metagenome (GOLD analysis project Ga0307514, IMG submission 203088) | Populus trichocarpa ectomycorrhiza microbial communities from riparian zone in the Pacific Northwest, United States - 16_EM | ecosystem: Host-associated > Plants > Roots > Unclassified | place...
GCTCCATGGTATATCGTTTGTCCTGTATTGTCGGTCCTATGGACGGGAGCATGATATTGCACCTGTCCACTGTTGTCGGTTTCGTGGACCGGTGCATTGTATATCGTTTGTCCACTATTATCGGTCCTATAGACAGGTGCATGGTATTTCGTCTGTCCACTGTTGTCAGTTTCATGGACAGGTGCATGATATATCGTTTGTCCACTGTTATTGGTTCTATGAACAGGCGCACGATGTATCGTTTGTCCACTGTTATTGGTTCTATAAACAGGCGCACGATCGTGATTTGTCGTTTGGCTTCTGGAATCAGTGTTGTAGACAGGTCCATAATATGAAGTTTGTCCCCTCTGGTCGTTGTTGTTCACAGGACCGGTATTCATATTGAAATTCCCTCCTGAGATCGACATGTTGCTAACGTCCTTGAAGAAAGTTGTCTCCATTGTGAAGAAGGCCAGCTGGAACTTGAACCAGAGTAGCGAATGCGAGCAACGACGCCGATACAATTCGAATCCGTCAACCACTATATATATATCTGAGCGCGCAGAAAACGTGTCGACAAACCCTAAAAAACGGTTTCGGCGCGCAGAGTTCATCATGATATTTTCATCTCATCTCTTCATTGTGGACCTCCTTAATATCACCACGATCAAATCAATTGGTTTATGCTGACCTTTTCCATCCACTTGTAGTAATTCCATGAAGACGAGTGCGCCAAGACCAGAGTGTCTACCACGCAGTCGTTTCCATTAAATATTTGGGCGTCTATCTTAATTCCGTGTTCTGCTTGGCCTGCTTTTAATGGTTTCTCGAAGCATTGGAATCTCTGAGGGCAATACCTGGAGAAGTGGATATGGGCGGTAACCGGTTATAGTGAGGGCCACGGTGGGGTGCACATGACAACGTTGCGTGAGCAGGATTTCTTTCTGCAGAACAGTTTCCTTAAAGTTTAGTGACATTTTAGTCCTGGTTTTGTGTTATGATACTTTTAACTACTATCTGTACTTCTGTCTTACAATAAGAAATCTATTCGAAAAGGCTCATTGCTGATTTTGCTACGAGACTGCAATAACGTTCTGTACATATTACACACTTAAGATTACTCTCCAAAAGCTTACAAGCCGCCTACACCTTCGCTCTTCACGTTAAAACATGAGAAAAAGGCATCTTTGGTGTTGGCTGCAACCAATTTTTCTTGTCATACTGGGCGAAAGGAGGCGACTCAATCATGTGAAATGTATACGCAAATCGTGTGTGAGGGCTAGTGTTCCGTTCCGACTTGTGTAATACAGATCCATGAATAAGAACAAGGTCACCTGCACACAAAGCGTCCGTAAGCTCTAAATGCATGGGATGGTGAAGAGGTATACAAACCAGGTTCGCAAATCTGGAGACGGTACTCGCCTTGACTCCGGTTCGTTGACTCCTTTTCTTCCTCAGGCAATAGAGACTCGAAGCCGGTTCCTTTCTTGTCTCCCAGACGCACAAAGCGTTTCGTGATGGGGGTAGTTAGATGTGATCCGGGTAGAAATGAAAGGGCGCCATTGCTAGCAGTACATTTTTCCAGTGCAATCCAAAATCCAAGAGCAGAAGGTGGGTCGGTATACTGTGGAGGTCTTTTTGTGATTGGATACCTGTAGAAACAATCTACTTACCAGAAACGTTCTGCAAGAGTTTTTGTACTTCATAGTTAATCTCTACAAGTACTTCACACCCAAGAAGAATCATACGAGTCATTGTGTTCAGGCACTTGAAAAGAAGATTGTATAGAAGCATATGAATGTATTACGGAAACGCACCTTCTCCTCCAATTTGAGTTTGCTTGGTTATTACCATTGACTGAAGCGCTAACGAACCAAGTCATTTCCAAATTCCAAGGTCTTAGACAAAGATAATATCTTACCGACAGGATCCTGGTGAAACTTCAAATCTCGTACTAGGGCTCTAATTCGCTCGTTTTCTAGTGTGACTTTGCGAAATACAGGATCCAATTCATGCAACGCTACTCATCGAATATCGGGTTGTGAAAACCTAGATGACATTCTTGCAAGGTCCTCACCATGGCCGATCTTATTAACAGCCTTTTGTTTCTCCCTCAGAAGCTTGCCGTCCGAGTCAACAGCATCCTCCTCCAGGAAGTATCGTCTGAAAGTGGATAGAAAATCAAATAGAATGACCATTCATGTAGAATTAACTTACATTTTGTCTCCAGATGTCAAAAAGTAATCATCCCCTACATGGTTGTCACCACTTGTCGTAAACTTGGTCTGTGAAAAGTGGGTTGGTGGTTGAGCATCGATTTTGCATGGCTGCTCACTAGAGGGTGGTCATCGGCATTGAATTCGTCAAGCAGTTGTCTGGATCGATTAAGCAAGTTCTCCGTTTCCTCAGGCGATAGGAAGCCCGGAACGACCAGATAACTTCACACTGAGAAAGCCTGCGCAAACTCTTTGCCTAACTACTCACCCGTCTTCATGAAACTAGTCCAACATTCAGCAAGTGATCTTTTTTTCAAGGATTTCCCTGGGTACCTTTGAGATCTGAGGCTCACTGAGGTATTCTAGCATTTCACGATGCCGGTTTTTGATATGCATTGCCACAAGCCTGTGGCTGAAGCGGACAACGGCTCCGGAGTCCCATGACCCCAGCGCTTATCTCAAGACCTTCATGTCATTGAAATATTGACAGGTGACCCAGCCTGTTCGCCTCAAGGCCAAGGTGTGCACAAGTTAGCAGGTTTGAACTAGGGTTATGCTTCAATTGATGCCCTTGTAATCCATTATACAGACACCAGTTATCTCAGTCCAAAGAATTGGATTATTTTGGCATGAATCAATTTGTAAACGTGTCAAAGACGGTTTCGGTCCGAGCAAAACGTGCAGCCAACGGTGAATGAGATAACGAAATAATCCATGGAGCCATAAAACCAAACGCAGACAAGAATATAAACGCAAGGAACTAGGTGAAACGTCGACACAGGCGCTGGTACCATGATCTTCGACGCCAGCCAATAATGTGCTTTTTGTTTCGTCATCGCTGCGCGCTCAGGTGTTATATATAAAGGTCGACGGATCGGATTTCAATGGCATCGCTGCTTTACATATTCCCGGTTCCTTCCTTCTGCTCGATGGGATCCAATTTCTTCAAGGACGTTAACAACATGTCAATCACAGGAGGACATTTCACTATGAATCAGAGCCCTGTCCACAACGACAACACGGAGCAAACGGGAATTCATAGGCCTGTCTACAACACCGATTTCAGAAGACAAACGATACATCACGCACCGGTCTATCAACACGATAACAGAGGACAAACGATACATCGTGCACCTGTCCATAAAACCAATAACAGTGGACAAACGATATATGAAGCACCCGTTTACGAAATAGATAACCGTGAACAAACGATATACCGTCAACCTGTCTATAGGACCGACAACAGAGGACAGAACCTATACCATGGAGCTGTCTATGAAAACGATAACAGAGACCAACAAATTTATCATGGAGAAGTCCGCTACGACAACAACGGAGGACAAAATATACACCATGGACCTGTCTCTGACCACTACTCTCAGCCTGCGATGAACCCTGAGTGAGTTTTTTATGTCAACGCATCACCAATGGCTAAAGTTTTTGATTAGACCAACGCGCAATCCGCATCCAAGACCTTACGGTGAGAGAGACGGCCAACGTAGGTCGCTGCATTTCTCTTCGCATGCTAATTACCTAGCTTGTAGGTGACCGGAATGCTGGCTTACAAGCACCCTACCCGAGGAGAGAAAATGGTTATCGAACGCCACCTCCTCATGGTAAGCATTCCTTGTGGAATTGATTTTATCTTGTCCCATCTATGTGGATTATCTAGGCAATGGGCCGTATCCTACGAAAGCACACACCGTTCCAAATCCGCGTGGTCAACCTTATCTTTCGCCCCCCTTGACACCTTACAACTCTGCTACGAATGAAGGTGGTTTTCATTCTTTTCATTTGCGTTGGGTACTTACACAATTCCTTGTAAGCCCACGAAAGAGAACCGGGTGGCGATTATTCTCGTGTGAAACAGGCTGTCTCCTCGTTTGGGGTCCCTCCCGTTCTTCAGAACATCAAAGAACCTGTCGATTCACCGGATGAACAAATGTATGGTGAAGGGGAAGTGGATTCTGATGGGGACGTATTGGCACAGGATATGGCGAGAGTTGGACTTGACGAATCTAAATCCAAAATGAAGAAGCCTGCCTCGGCTTCGAATACGCCTCACTTGGGAAACCCCCAGGAGTCTCGAGATACCTGGCGTTCAAAAAACCCATATAAAAACCCTTATCCTTCTCCAGATTCATCGTCTCGAGACACATGGGTTCCATTCCCATCACCTTCCAGCACAACGCGGACGAACATGAATAGCAATAACAGTAACTACACAACCATCCAGGGCTCTTACAACGATAACTCAACCATCACCACAAAAATATTGAACGCCGTAAGCTCGTTCTCAAATCGTATGAGTATCATTCATGACTCATCTTTGTAAAAATAGGGCCGCAAAAAGAGGAAAGAGTGAAACTGCTGAGCGGGGAATTTTGCTTTTCCTGTTTCTTTTCGTTGATTGTACTATAGCGGTCTGCCTTACGATGTAAAAATTATGACTGCACCTAGGTCTACCTAGGTGCAAAGCCTTCATGCTATCTGATAACCAATTGTTTATGAACAGAAAAAGCAAAAGATATAGCAAACAATTATTTGTAGGTGGCTCCACTGTAGCTAAATTATCCCAATCTCATAAATCTCCTGTAGCGTACTAATCGTATAAGTTCAACTGTACTATAGAGGACTTGTAAATAACAACGCTTGATCAAGACCTCTAAAGTTCAAGCTCTTAGTGTAAAGTGCTGACACGTCAAGAAATATCACACGAGCGGAAACTGCACCGCTTATTATCACATTTCTCCCTTGAAAGCCCGCTTGCTGGGTGTTTTCCCGCTTTGACTTCTGCTAGGTTGGAAGACACATTTCTTTTATAATGGCAAAAGGTCTCTTTGCATCACTGAAGGGTGTCGACGCCTTCGGTAAAGTAAGTTGGGGACCATGATCTGAACGGGACAAGGTCATAACATATCACATTTTAGACGACAGAAGATGTTAAAGTCAAAACCCGCACTGGTGCACTTCGTAAGACTAACATGGATTTCGTACCGCTGGATAAATTGAGCGAATTCTGGACTTTTTGACAGTCACTTTACTTTCTGCTGCAATGATTCTCTCAATTACGCTGATGGAGTGGATGGATTACCGCAGGGTGAACGTTGACACTTCAATTTTGGTCGACAAGAGCAGAGGAGAGAAGCTTACTGTTGTCATGAACCTTACTTTTCCGAGGGTGCCCTGTTACCGTGAGTCAGTCTCTACTCAGTCGTCTTCATTTATGGTTCAAATGTCATCTGTAGTCGTCAGTGTTGACGTTATGGATATCAGCGGGGAGCTCCAGAGGGATCTCTCGCATAACATTCTCAAAACTCGACTTGACCAGTCTGGAAAGCAAATCCCTAATTCATTCACGACTGATCTCCGTAACGACCTCGACAAGATGCATGATTCAAAGTCAGAGGGGTATTGTGGCTCGTGTTATGGGGGCATAGAGCCTGAAAGTGGGTGTTGCAACACTTGCGAAGAAGTGCGACAGTCGTATCTAAACCGAGGGTGGAGTTTCGCACAACCGGATCTCATCGAGCAGGTACGTTCTCTAGCTAATTCCTGTATAGGTTTTTTGTCAATCATTGCCGGCGTTGGAATACCATGTAGTGCAAAAACGAGAATTGGACAGAGAAGCTGCACGAGCAGGCCGATGAAGGATGCAACGTTTCTGGTCGAATTCGTGTCAACAAGGTCGTCGGGAACATCCATTTCTCGCCTGGTCGCTCTTTCCAAGCCAACACGCGTAACCTTTATGAACTTGTGCCATACCTCAAGGATGATGCCAATCGCCATGACTTCTCGCATATAGTTCATCAATGGGCATTCGAGGGTAGGTCTTGCACAATTCTCTTCCCAGGAATAACTTCATTGTGTAATCTATAGGCGATGACGAGTACGACTTCTGGAAGGGCGAAGTGAGTAAAAACTTGAAGCAACGGTTGGGAACAAACGTGAATCCACTGGACGGCATCAATGCTCGAGTGTGTATACTCTTGTCATAATGGTGCCCACAAATTACTGACGATCACCGCGTCTTTACAAAATAGACAAGTAAAGCCCAATATATGTTCCAATACTTTCTCAAGGTTGTTTCCACGCAGTTCCGGACCTTGAATAGAGAAAAGGTGTGCATACCATCCAATTACTAGTATCGAAGGTTAATCAACGTTGTCACTTACCGTATGAAGATCACGACCCACCAGTACAGCATGACACAATTCGAGCGCGACCTCACCGAGGGCGTCAATGGCAACACTGCTGGAGGCATTCATGTCCAACACGGCAACACCGGACTTCCAGGTGTCTTCCTCAACTTTGAAATTTCGCCCATCCTCATCGTTCACACTGAGACCCGCCAATCCTTCGCTCATTTCCTCACCAGCTTGTGTGCAATTGTGGGAGGAGTGCTTACCGTGGCTTCCCTTGTTGACAGCATTTTATTTGCCACTGGACGCGCGTTGAAGAAGTCAGCAGGGGGTGCCGTTTCTGGGTTTGGCGTGAAGGTGATGTAGGAATAAATGTCGTTTGGAGTATGTGTTGTCGAGCATAGTATTCGCATATTAATTATTACTGGACCGAGGCACATTACCGACCGTATCTGAATGAAGTCGACTTCCAGTTGAATGTACGAAATTTGAGGTTACATGGTATACAATACAACTTATGAATAAATAAAAGAAACAATGGAATTGAGAGATTGAAAAACTCCGAGTAGAAGAGAATGCAGAAGCGAAAAGCAGATGTCATTCATCGCATAGAATACCTGCGTTTTTTCCTTGGTCGTGGACGTCGTGTTGACTTATCGACAGGATACGACCCATAAACTTCGTCATGGTTTTCCTTGTGCATAAGGAAAATATTGAGTTACGCCGTCAGCGCACCAATTTGGAGATAAGACGTACTTCGGCACCCATCATTAATTCATCCTCCTCTTCATCTTCTTGATAATTTATCCTTGAAGGGTTGCGTAGATTATACGCTATACCCGAGCCCGATCTATTCTCCGAAGCACCTTCTCTTTCGTCCACCTCTTCCTCAGCGCTGGCTTCTTCACCCCCCTCGTCATCCGAAAACACAGCCGTCCCCTTCCTGCTCACCAACCTTCGTCTGGGGACGGAACCTGTCTTTCCTGACGCTGGAGCAGGCGCCGATGCTGAGGAAGGCAGGTCGACCACTGCATCTGATTCCTTTACATCTTCCTCGCGTTTGACATGAACGACAGCTTGGACGCGACGTATAACAGTGCTTGAACGAATGGTGGTGGTGGGATTGCCAGTATTAGAAGACGCGGGCGCTTGTTGCTGCTGCTGTTGTGTTTGTGCTATTCCGGTCACTTGCCCTTTGCTCGAAGGATTGTGAGCGGCAGATGTTTTCTTTGGATGTCTTTTCCTGCTTGGTTGAACATCCCTGTCACTTTCCGAGTATCTTGCTTGCGACATCTGTGACTTGGGCCTCGAACTAGACCCGGGACCTGCATGAGAAGCAGTGGCATTGTTCTGGAATGCATCATCAGAGCTTCCCGAATCAGAAGGTCGGCAAGCTGGGGGTTGATTGGGTGGTGGTGTGGCAGGTCTTTTCGTGGTGGTCGTGGATGGCGCAGAACTAATTTGGCCCAAATACTTTGGAACCCTGGGAGTAATGAACGTGTTTCTGGCGGTCGTTGACGACTGCACGTACTGTTAGAATGAGAAACGGAGAAGATTGATATGAGATTGTCTATGGAAACCAAAGCGCTAACTGACTTGAAGTTTTTCCAAGATCAACTCGTCGATCCGGGAAGACTGTGCGCAGCGTTCCTGCTCGACGCGCAAAAAGTGCTCCTGCCAGTTTTTGGACTGGTCCTTCCATTGATTCACTTCACGACGAAGTTGAGTGATGGTTTCAAGCTGGCTTGTTGAAGATTCTGTTTGGTGAGCAATCTTTGGACTCGGGCGATGAATACAGGAGAACAAGATGGAGGATGATATAAAACGTACGGTCAATTCCGCTTGAGTTAGCTATAAAATAGAAGCACATTAGGAAACGAGTGATCGAGGCCACGAATGCAACTCACTGCAGCTTTCGTTGCTGCCGCTTCTTGTTTCCACGATTGCGATTCAAGTTGTGCCATATGAAGATCTTTCGTAGCCTTATCCCTTTCTACTCTTGCGTCTCGCAATTCCGCCGTAGCATGCGCGATTTGCTCACGCGCCTGGTTTTCAAGTTCCTTGAACTGACAAACATGTGTAGAATGTGTTCGCCAACATTAAGAATGACTTACAGCTTGATATGCAGCTCTTGAAAAATCTGCAACAGACTCCGCCAACATGGCAGATGGATTTTTGTTGGACATGATGGACGACAAGGAACAAACACATGTGTATCAAAGTGATCTTTCGTAAGCCCTGCTGCCTGCAGCTGCTGGCTTGGGACCATTCCTTCTTCTCATATTTCGTTATCAACAATTACTGGTCCGATAGCAAAGACTCTGCAATGCCCTTGAAGGTGTAGATACAAAGATGGCCAGTCATTACATAAGTAATAACGAGGACGATCGGCCACCAAAACACAAAAGCAAAACGTTGCCTTTCCCTTTTTAGTTCCAATTCAATTCAATTCCTTTCCCCTCTATGTATACATGGGTAAGTGAGACAAGACTGCCTGTCAAATGATAATTAAGCTGATTTCGGTCCAAACAATAGCTCTGTAGGCCTATCTTATAAAGATCACCTGTTCTGACTTGTCTCAGCGAAAAAAGATGTTTAGTCGCATCGGCTTTTTTGTTTCAACTCTTGAACAAATAGCACACCTTTCATTCAGCTTAAATAATAGTGAATGACCGTATTTATTACGCGGCACTTCCTTTCACTTTGTTTTTTGCTCTCGAGAAAAAAAAATGGCGCTCTTGAAACCCTATCGAAAATTCAATGAATTGCCGAGGGTCAATGCGTCTCCATTCATCTTCTCTTCGTCAACTCCGGCAGCGACATTTAGAGAAGCCGTGTGGGTGGAAGCGAAAGCTCAAGGGAAGGTAGAGATGAAGGAAAGGAAGGTTTTTCGTTTCGTTCGGGTGAACGATCGGTTGTTCAAGGTCGGTTCTCATTCCATAATACTTCGCAAATGCAGTGGTAAAGCTTTACTTTTAGGTACCGGAAGGATTCTTCATGCAAATGCCGCTGAAAACGCAGTATGCCATCAAGTTCTCTGCAGGCAAAGGCTTGACGCCTGAGCGCCCCATCTTTCTGCAAGGCCACACTGAAGACCAATTCAAGCAGATTTTGAGCGCTTATAACGCATTGTAGGTATGACCATATCGGAACTGATGAAACCTTTGTAATCTCCCTGTTTCTACTTATAGCCCTTCCCTTGATGTCAACTCCTTCACCTTGGATCATCTCTTGACCATTGGTGAACTGTCGATCGACTACGGCTTGCGTGATCTCACCCAATGGTTCTCATCCGCTTTTCGAGACCTCATCCTCGGGCCACACACACCTTTACACACGATGCCCAACTATTTCTTTTTGCGGATGATGAAGCTCGCTTTGCAGACGAAAAGCGTCGAATTGACTGGGGTGATACAAGCCTCCTGGGCGAACCGCATCCACTCGAAAGAGCTCTCCCCGATATGGGCACTCCTCTTTGCAGATATGCACGGGCTGCGCGACCTGCTGGGCCATGCTTGTTATGCGTATCTCATGGGCGTGCTTGGGAAGATCGAGAGAGGTCAAGACTTCAATGAGCCCAAGCTGCTTAAGCCTAGACAAGCAGTGTACATCCAGGCAGGGTATCATTCATTGCGGGCATATTGGGAACTTTCAGGACGTCACCCACCAGAATTTGACGGCGACCCGGGGTGTGTTTTACATTCGCAATGCGTCCGGGCTTGGAAGCAGCGCTGGTCGACTCTTCTAGATCGATTGGAGGATCGGTTTCCGGTCGTAGACGTGTTGAATAGGCTGGGCTTGATGCTGCAGCTTGTGAAGGATGATGCCATTCTTGCCGTATGTTTGTCCTCGTCATGTAGAACGGCAGCGCTGCAGGCGTTGATGAGGAAACGTGACCGTTTGACGCACCAACTGCACCATCACTTTGACATATGACCGGACGTCTGGGTACGTTCGCACTATCATTAATATCGATATACCCTGCCTTAGTTATAGCGGATGGAGAGATAATTCAATATAATTCCCTAATTTCGTACTTTATACATTTACTTAATTTTAGTTTTTCGTCATCAGTGATATCAATGATTGCCCTAATGCAAACAGCTTTTGCAAACTACCTAGTCGTTGCTCATAAATTTCTGGAAAACGACTGGAGCATGAAGACCCTTCTGGCAAGTGAAGTCAAAGCCTCTAATCGTGACACAATCAACAATGTCTGAGGACTTCCTTCTAAAGAGCACCTCGCCAGGCTATTCGAATTACAACATCCAATCTTGTCCTTCATCTCTGACTCTCCGTGGTGTTCTTTTTGCAAGCTGCGGCCTGCTGCCATCGTGGCTCTTTATTTCATGTTCACATGCTGATTATTGTAGGAGTTCTTGTCTCAGCCAATCTGACGTTGGCGAAGAGTTGAGCGCTTTTTTATATCGCCCAAGGGGCTACCATCCCGTGCACCTCGGTGACACGTTCAAAGGCGGAGCCTATGACAAGCTTGGATATGGATGGCTCGTCAAAGATAAATCCTTCAAAGCAGAAGCTCGTACATCAGAAGTGGACGTGCTGTGTCAGATGGCAGTGCGTAGTGAGCTTATGCCGTGGCACCGTTCTGAGTTCCTCCCTTGTCCTCGGATATCAAAGACCTGCACCACGATCCGATCGATACTGTGAAAAAGAATCATATCGCAACAGGCTCGCGGCGTGTATTATCGTCCATAGTTATGGTGTCGTCCATGGGGGTTATTGTTTCTCTGTCTCCGTCACAGATCGCCATGTCGGGAATATTACTTTTCCAATTCATCTTCAATGGCCTCTTGAAAGTATTGACCACCTCCTTGCCCGTTATAAGAGAGCCTGGGCCCGACTTCTCTGTTGAAACCCTGTCTCTCCCAACAGCGTACTTCAGTGAAGAGGGATGATCGAACCGTGTTGTGCTGCTGAAATCCTAGTATGTATTGGACGACTGCCCAGGTCCTGCATCGGATGTATGGGTATTTCGCTGTCCTACCTGTTGCTACATTTTCAGAGACCAATCGAATGAAGATGTGCAAGCGTCACCTTTGACATTGAATGTACTTTACCTTTTTGGAGCACGACATAGATATTGGACTCCACTTGGATGGGTGACTTCATGCATCTGAAGAGGAATGGCCGGAATCCAATTTCTGGGAACGACGATCATTCACTTGATGAATCCCGAGCCGCCGGATGTGGAGATTAATGAGGTGTTGTGGCTTAACGTGGAAACAG
>Ga0307514_10005291_pt1 | contig 11584 bp, 12 predicted proteins | sample 16_EM_MG_FD_203088 | JGI IMG/M metagenome (GOLD analysis project Ga0307514, IMG submission 203088) | Populus trichocarpa ectomycorrhiza microbial communities from riparian zone in the Pacific Northwest, United States - 16_EM | ecosystem: Host-associated > Plants > Roots > Unclassified | place...
AACCCCCACTATGAATCTCCCATATGAACCCGCTATATGAGCCCGCCATATGAACCCCCCACATGAACTCGCCATATGAACCTGCCATATGAACGCGCCATATGAGCTGCCATATGAACCCCCCATATGAACCCGCTATATAAACCCCCTATCTGAATGTCCGGCTAATATAAATATAGGAAAATGGCAACCCCGGTATACTATGACGGATGATCCTGCAATTGAACAGCATGCAATCCGCCTGGCATTTCCGGGACTTGCTGCTGGCGAGCAGGAGGTAGCTCACCTTCTTTGCTCTGTTCACTCCAACCGAACGCAGCAAGCAAGGAATGTTGATAATCGTGCAGTAGTGGCAAAAAGTCGTTTCCGAAACCGAAAGCTTGCTGTTTGTACAAAGCAGTATGAAGAAATCGGTCAGCTGCCAGTTCCTATCCAGAAACTGCTTGCAAGAGAACTTGATGTTGTTGAGGAGCGTATTGCAAAGAGGAAGGGGATACCTAGCTTGCATGAGAATTTGCGGTGCCATTGCAAGTTCCACCGGCAATACTTACTTCCGTGCCGTCACATCTTCCACCTTGATACTGAAATCAAAGTGCTGACTTCTATCCGATGGGAGACATACATCTATAGGAATGTTTGCGGGGTGTGGTATGGAGGTGTATGAGGCTATGGGTACTGTCTGGGTTGAAGAAGAAGGCAGTGGGCAGAATATTATGAGGATGAATATTGTTGTTCGGATAAGGGAGCAGGTACAACAACAGCTACGTATATACAGCATTTGAGTTGATAGATCAGCTTGACGGAGAAGACATTGTGCAAAATCAGCGAATGGAGGAATGGGCTAATCATGTACAGGCTACATTAGGTAGTCTGACGACGGAGGAGGGTCGTGCCAACCAGCCTAGTTATGATGTCCCCTCTCTGCATCTAAAAGCAGCTAGATATCTATGTGACTACCTTATAGGACAGTAAAACCCTTAGCGTGTCCCGCTTGAACCGCTTCCGGAAATACCTAGTCTGGTTACCCTCGCCTCCACATAAAGTTGCATACCACGTGAGATGATCTTGGCAATTGGGGGGATAATATATTGGTAAAAGAGTAGGGTAACCTAATCAAACTGCAGATATGCCAGTCAGCCAGGAAACTGAGGAACGTGAGCAACGGCCTTGAAAGCCTATCAGTCTGGATTATTAGAATACAACTCCATTCGAAAGGCGGCAGCAGCACACGGTATATCACGATCAACTCTAGGAGACAGAGTATGAGGACTCTCATAATTTTCAACTCGACTCCAGCTCTTTTCTTTAAAGCCTGATACCTTCATGTAATTAGTATTATTTAATCCGAGTTGTGCAAAAGACTTGATTGTGTACAGCTAGGCATAGCCGATTTACTACCCCACAAAAATAAATCGGTCTGGGCACGAGAACATGGTTTCTGGTTTCTCGGGTTCCAAGTTCAATCGCATAAACGCAAACATGCCAAATAGCACAACTCAAGCATGGACTAGAGATGAGGTGGAGCGACTGATCTCTTGGATGGAGGATAATCAGGAACAACTGCGGGGCAAGCAAATTGCCTGGCATAAACAGGTTAAGGAATGGTTATTTGGTGCGGAGGAGTATATTACGGTGAAACGAATCTCAGAGAAAATGGGAAGTATGAAGAAGACTTGGAAGGACGCGAAAGCGATGCAAGCACAACCAGGGTGGGGAGTTAAGCCTGAGGAGGGTGAAGCTTCAATCAACCAGGTATTAGAGCGGAGATGTCCTTTCTTCTAGCGTTTAGAGGAGATATGGGGGTCGCATCAAAATGCATCTATTATTTACAATACCAAAACCATACCCTCCATTCGCCCTCCAAGCCAGCAGCCTCCGGTTCATTTCAACAAGCCGCCAGAAGGATGCTCGATGCATGCGAAATAACGCAAGAAATGCAGTCTCAGGGTATTGATATACTGTATATAGGCTTCAAGAATATCAATCTCATGCCTACCTGCACCAACATATACCAGTGGGTGGCAATGATATCTCGTACAGTAAGGAGGTCTTGAATATGCTATATGCTCTTCTTCGTCTCTTCTAATTCCTCTATTTCCTCCTCTTCCACCTCATCTGATGCTTATAAATACGCATATGCTGCAACTCCAATTGCGGCGTCAATATCCTCTAGAGCTTGAGTTTTCGAGGGATGCTTTTTAGTCATATCTATTTACCTATATTGGTTTAGTTGGTGCTTTGCACTAAAAACCTGATGCATGAACCTGAGATCTCACCCCTACCAAAATCAACTTAATACTCAATAGGTACCCCCCCTTGACATCATGACCCCCCCCAAAGACACCCCCCTCCCCCTTCTGCCTTCCCCTAACCGCATCCACTGGGAAAGAAGACTCCATGTCGCTTTTTGAGACATAGGCCGAGCTCACGTTAAAGTCACTTTTTTTTGGGCCTTGCATATCGAGTTCGAGACTACCTATGCATATTAACTTTCCTGCGTGGGCTAGGCCTATGTCTTAAAAAGCGACATGGAGTCTTCTTCCCCAGTGGGTGCGGTAGGTAGGTCACATCGATTGGGTGAGCCTGTGGTCACTGGGAGGCCTTCATTTATCATCCATATTCATATCAAAACAGCTTCTCAGGCAGCAGCCTACTATTAGTGGATGGTATGCTGTTAAATAAGCCACTCACTGCTGCAAAATGCGCTACTTTGAGAATTGGCCGAATTTTCTATACCCCCCTGCGCAATGCCCTGCAATAGCCTCCTCCAGAGCGTCCTCAACCACCATGAAAAGGTCTCCAATAGCTCTAGGAGCTTCAATACCCCCTCCTTTTGGACTCCAAGGGTCACTTCAGATCCCCATGAGCATAAATCACCGAGATTTTTCCTATACGATAATCCTGTAATTTACCTTAATAATTCTGGTACCTAGTACCCTGAGCCACCGCTCGCGAAAATCTCCGGTGTATCTATGGAATGTTGTCTCCAGGGTAACACCGGACGATATTAATATTAACATCATATTAAATATTTAGAGGCACCAAGGATGTTATCCAGTGCATCTCTGTACTCGATCACGATGATACTATGCATACGCGCCTACTAGTTATAGTCTAATGTCTCTATTGGGAGCAGAAGATGGTGGATCTACAGAGTCAAGCTCTATCCAAATGCGTGAATGCCATCAGAGGCGCGCACAAAGAGCTAGTCAGTGAGATCGCGGGTTGGAGGGCCCAAGGGTGGCGCTGGACGCTGCGCAAGCCAGGCTGTTGGGAAAAATGATGCAGGACCCAACAGCGTTTGGGGATATGTGGTCAGGCCCCGGGAAAGCGGTATACCCAGCGGAAGTGGAAGAGGGGACGAATTGGGAAGGGGAGGTCGTGCAAAGACTGCGGGCCGCAGTGGGACTTTGCTGAAAGTGACGAGCTCACATCAGTAATGTCCAGAATCCTCAACAAGGCAGCAGATATCGGGGAAGGGGACGAGGGATTGAGTGTGGGAGGCAGAGTTGAGAGAGGGGAGATTCTAGAAGTAAAACTCCAGGCCAACAAAGACTCGAAAGCAGACAAGTGGGAGCTGGCAATACATGAAGCCAGAGAAGAGTCAATTGGAGTTTTCACAGACGGTAGCGTGAGCGAGGGCGGGAGAGTAGGAGAGGGGTGGTACGTTGAAGGATTGGAAGGGGGGGAGGAAGGATTAGGGAGAGTAGCGACGGTGTGGGATGGGGAGGTTGTAGGGATGAGGAGAGGATTACAATCGGCACTGGAAGATCCGACTCTCAAGCGGTGATCGCAGCTGTACGGAAAGCATGACGAACCGGCAGGGCAAAAACTGGGGAGCTAAAGGGGGTGGTGGAGGAAGTGCGGAAGAGGCAGAAAAATCTGGGACCAGATGCCGTTAGATTTGCATGGGTAAAAGCTCACGTTGGAACCCAGGGCAATGAAAAGGCAGACCAGATGGCCAAATTTAAGGTCTGCTGGACGTGGGCGGATCGCAGAAATAAAACAATGCTATTGCTTGTTGCAACACCACAAATGAACTGACGGTAGGCATGATGGCGCAGTGGTAGATTCTTTTCTTTACTTTACGGCTTGGGTAATCAATTGAGGGATTCCAGGTAGAGGCAAAAAGTGAATTGAATTAAATATTACTTAGGCTAGAGGGCAGGCAGGGCTGTCAGGTATCCGTTCTGATGATTTGTTCTCAAGGGTTTGAAACCGGTGTACCTAATTCGTTTTGATATTTTACATTTTTATTATCTAGAAAAGGGCCAGTCGTTGGAAAAAAACCTGGTAAGCTGTAAATTTCACCACCAGATGACTAGCCTTGCTAGTTGTAAATTTCACCCGACATCACTTTCTCTTATGCGACCTCGAGCCTTTTCAGGATCGAAAATGTACAGGAGGATCCAAAGAGCCGTCTTGAGAACCCCTCAACGTCAACCTCAGTCAACTGAAAACTTATCCTTCCCTGGATGGGCAGGTAGATGACCCGCTGCTCATATACAAATCATCACACAAAAATACACCAACATCCAATGCCCGCAGTTCCATTGATTTAACTTACACCTAAAATACACCAACCAGTGAATTAGTTCACCAAAGTTTTTAACAGCCAACAAGTCCGAGGAAGCCCTTACCTTCTAGGACAGCAACGTTAACAGATGGCTGGAGATATGCAGCAGGGAGAGCGGTAAAATCAATAGATATTAAAATAACTCTACCGCGGGTAGTTCCAATGACAAGAAGGTTGGCAGTGTCATTGATTGCAGAGCAAGAAAGGCGGTATTCAACAGGAAGCCAGAGCAATTTCTTCATATTGCATGTGATCCATTGATCAGTAACATACAGGGAATGAGTTAACGTGTGTGGGAGTTCTCGATTGCCGCCGGTGTGAGGAGATGACTTGAGCTGCAGTATGCCGTGGCTCGTATGTAGATGCACGCCGTCATTAGAAAACTTCATAATCGTGATGAAGTCATGAGTTTCTATGATTTCTATGGTTGCTTTGTTTCTAGTATCCCATAATCTGACCGTTTTGTCCTGGGATGCAGAGGCAACAAGATTTCCATCGGGTGAAAACACAGCCGAATTGACCCAATCGGTATGACCTTCAAAAACTGCACATTGCTTTGCTGTCGATGTATCCCATAATCTGATCGTTTTGTCGTCGGAAGCAGAGGCAACAAGCTTTCCATCGGGTGAAAACACAGCCGAATTGACAATCCGGGTATGACCTTCCAAAACTGCATATCGCTTTCCTGTTGATGTATCCCATAATCTGACCGTTCTGTCCCAGGATGCAGAGGCAATGAGCTTTCCATCGGGTGAAAACACAGCCGAATTAACTGGATCGGTATGACCTTCCAAAACTCCATATTGCTTTCCTGTTGATGTATCCCATAATCTGACCGTTCTGTCGGAGGATGCAGAGGCAACAAGCTTTCCATTGGGTGAAAACCCAGCCGAATTGACAGCCCAAGTATGACCTTTCAAAACTGCACATTGCTTTCCTGTTGATGTATCCCATAATCTGACCATTTTGTCGCCGGATGCAGAGGCAACAAGCTTTCCATCAGGTGATAATACAGCCGAATTGACATCGCCGGTATGACCTTCCAAAGCTCCACATTGCTTTCCTGTTGATGTATCCCATAATCTGACCGTTTTGTCGGAGGATGCAGAAGCAACAAGCTTTCCATTGGGTGAAAACACAGCAGAATTGATATCGAAGGTATGACCTTCCAAAACTCCACATTGCTTTCCTGTCGATGTATCGCATAATCTGACTGTTTTGTCGTCAGATGCAGAGGCAACAAGCTTTCCATCGGGTGAAAATACCGCCGATTTGACATTACCGGGATGGCCTTTCAAAACTGCACATTGCTTTCCTGTTGAAGCATCCCATAATCTGACCGTTTTGTCATTGGATGCAGAGGCAATGAGCTTTCCATCAGGTGAAAACATAGCCGAATTGACATTGTCGGTATGACCTTCCAAAACTCCATATGGCTTTCCTGTTGATATATCCCATAATCTGACCGTTCTGTCCCAGGATGCAGAGGCAATAAGTGTTCCATCAGGTGAAAACACAACCGAACAGATATGCCTGGTATGACCTTCCAAAACTTCACATTGCTTTCCTGTCGATAAATCCCATAATATGACCGTGTTGTTCTCAAATCTAGAGGCAACAAGCTTTCCATCAGGTGAAAACACAGGCGCAAGGGCCAAATTGGTATGATCTTCCAACACTCCACATTGCTTTCCTGTTGAAGTATCCCATAATCTGACCGTGTCGTCTTCGGATGCAGAGGCAACAAGCTTTCCATCGGGTGAAAACATAGCTGACAAGACTGTACCCGTATGACCTTGGAAAACTGCGCATTGCTTTCCCGTTGATGTATCCCATAATCTGACCGTTTTTGTCCCCGGATGCAGAGGCAACAAGCTTTCCATCGGGTGAAAATACAGCTGAACAGACCAATTTAGTATGATCTTTGAAAACTGCACATTGCTTTCCCGTTGATGCATCCCACAATCTGACCGTTTTATCCCAGGATGCAGAGGCAATAAGCTTTCCATCAGGTGAAAATACAGCCGATCCGACATTATTGGTATGGCCTTCTAGCGTCTGTATCAATGAGCCCCACACATCTGCCACTTTGGGTTCCATAGTAACCCAAGGGATACTTTTCAAGTATCCTACTCGAATTAGACTTGATCGTGGAGTAAATAAAAGTCCCGAATAGTAGACCTGAAGAGGTGCCATTTCAATAATTGATCTCATATGCAATACAAACCGTTTGGCATCATATGCAAGTTCTAACAATCCAGGATCATAGTCTCCCAATTGTCCCTGTTTTCAGGTCAATACTATTCTCTGTATAAGCTAATGAGCGTTGGAACTTACCAATAGTATCTCCTCTAGAGTCATTATCATGTGTGCTCCATTTGATACCTCTCCAATTAAGCTAAGTCCCTCCAACCAATGTAGCAAGTGTTGTTCCAGAAATTGCCGAATACTCTCGATGTCTTCTTCTACTGGATTTCCAAGTCGGCAGTGATCAAGCCAGTAACGGCATGCATATTGAACGTGTGGTGGAATGCCTTTTTGTATGATATCATCGGGAATCTCGCTAACCAAAACTCCTGGTCCCCAAAGATTGCATATATTTTCCTGGAGCTGTGATATATGCTCCATACATTTTCGAAATAGGCTGGTATGTCTCTCTTTCGCATCTATCTGAAATCGAGAATCACTGCACCTCTGAGAATCCAGTAGGAAATCATGGAAGGATAGATGAAATAGTCGGACAGGCTGGCTTTCATCTTCTGGGACATTGAGGACAGAAAGTAAAGAGTTCAAAGTGCTTGAAACCATTTTGAATGGTATTTGAAGTAGCTGTGCTAGGTCTCTAGCTGGCATAGTATTAAACATTACCACCATGGATCCAACGACCTGTCGAAACCGCCCTGCTAATTGTTCACACTCCTGATAACCTCGTTTTCCAAGAACTGAATGCTGGAGTAGTGTTGTATATATGCCGTCAAGATGCTCTGTTGCTGACAGGGATGACTTGGTTGCACTAAGAACTAGAGAGAGTTGTTCTTCAGGTCCATCTATGCCGTCTTGAATAAATCGAAGCGTTGTTGCAGCATAGATGAACAGCCCTGCTGCTCTTTCCACCAATTGTTCGATAATTAACTCATCTGGCCATGGTGTCCCCAGTCCATGTTTGGCTTTCAGTGGCGATAACTTTTGTAGAAAGAACGTGGATATATCTGCATTAACTGTATCGAGTGGGATATTATGGAGTATAAAATCCTGATACACCCTACCAGACAACTGACGGAATCCATCAAAGATGGGGATTTCTGGTCTGCTGGTAAGGAAAATCTTAATCCGAACTGTTGCAAGGTCCTTGGCTTCTTCTAGTAGTAGGAGGATTAATTGGATATCTTGCATGCTGTCACATTCATCAAGTGCATCAATTACTACAACCAGTTGAATTGATTGAGTAGGAGCATTCTTTAAAGGATTCAGAATGAGTTGATTCCATTGCTCCCGAGGTCCTTGTTTAAAGATATGAGCATTCTTGTCGATGGCGTCTGAGATGGATGTCCGGAGTACTGGTAAACTGATTGCAAGCTGGGCGGCAATAGTAGTGAAGAACATGCCAGAGTGACTGACATCCTTTTTGCCTCGGGTAAAGAAGAAACTCGCTGCAAGTCTTTTCTTTTCTGCAAGCTCTTGAGCAATTGTGCGAGAAATTGTGGATTTGCCAGTCCCAGCCATTCCGTTAAGCCAGAAGATGCATTTGCTGTTTGGGTCGTCACACCAGTCCATAATCTGCTTGCGAAGCTCTACTCGTGTATCTTGCAAACAGTGATCCTCATGTCGGCGGAGCCAGTCGTTATGGGCAGCACCTTCAGCGCATGGTAACTTCGCAATATTTGTGGTTTGGTGTTGTGACTGTATACTAATTAGTACTTGTACTATGCAATTTTATGTGCCACTGGCACGGATCAATAGTGGTTACTTGCCTCAACTCGATTGTCAATTTTCTCAACTCGAGTGCCCATTTTCTCAACTCGATTGTCAATTTGAATAACAGTCGTCCTAGTAATGATAATCCATAGATATTAGCATACACTATGACTTCAGTCGAAATACGAGGAAGAAGTAGATAGCCTCTTACATCTGGTCAGAATTCATAGCCAACATTAAAGCTGATTTATGCCGCTCAAGTAATTGAAGAATTTGTTCCACATCCGCCTTTTGAAATGGCCACTTCAACCTCTGTCTCAGCACTTTTCTTGTCGCCCTTTGCCCTAGCCCTGGCTGTAAAATCTGGAGAATTCTGGTAAACTCCTTTCCAAGTTCCAAAGAGCTACTCTTGAGGAGCGGCTTCAATGCAATCAACTTGGTCGCATCAGGACCTTTCGCCAAGTTTTGAACTTGCTGAAATGCAGTTTGCAGGGCCATAATGCTATCCATAAGGTCATTCATCTCGGATTGGGCATTCCTAGCATCCTAAGCCCGGATAAAATCATTTACTACTGATTGTGGCTCAAATTTCCTGGAGGGATTCTTACCTGATAGTATTTCCAGCCAGTCGACCAGACCTTGCCAGCGGCTTCAACCACAGTCACCGCGCTTGCGACTACACCTAGTACTTCTGCCATGGTTTTATATGTAAATATCACAAGGGTCGTTGTGTTCTGTTATGTTGTGTTGTGTGGTGTTGTGTTGTGTGTGTTGTCGTTGCTTATCACCCAAATATCGACCCCGCAATGGAAAACAATACTAGTAATCCATGCACGCAGGTCCTCCTCACGTGAGCACACCGCGATTTCAATCATTGCACGTGATTCGCTTAGTCTTCAGCAGTTACCCTGAAGCAGGCCGTTTACTACTCACATAGCTCCCCAGATTCATACAGATTTGCATGGTGTGGTGCCGCTGCCAATGCTATTTTGCAGGGAGATGGATGGTTCAGGCATGCGGAGCACGGGGGTGCCGTCATGCAGGCTGAGAAACCGCACGCCATCTTCAGTGATGATGGCGAGAGACCATTTGGAATCTGACGAAATATATCAGTTAATCTGGTCGATGAGGGGGCGAGAAAATGAAGGAAATATATGTCCTGGCCCAGCCATGACACATGTACTTTTCGTCACTAGACTGGTCCCTTGATGAGTGGCCCTACCAATTGACTGGTCTGGTGGACTGGTCGGAGGAAAGTTCTTTGCCATCCGCTAACTAATTATACACCGTCATAGCCTTAGACACTAGGAATAAATGATTCCAAAAAAACGGAATATACACACATTCCCAGTTATACTCTCAGGATGGCCGCCAGCTAAAAGATAAAATTTCTTTTAAAAAACAGAACCCAAATATACATCATGACCCATATCCGTTCCACCCCCCCATCATTATGTTCTTGAATAAATGAAACAGAAGACTAAACATACACTCCCAGTTATACTCTCAAGATGACCGGCAGTTAGAAAATAGAAAAAATAAACATAAAAAACTACTTAGATACTTGTGTCTGGCGGTACTGAGGCTGCGTAGGTGTAGAATTGTCTTACACTGTATTAATATTCCGCTACATAAATATTTTACAGTACAAATACTCACATTGAGCTGCTTGTATTCGGAACTTGGGTCTGGAGATACTGAGGCTGCAGAGGTATAGAATTTCTTTCCTGCAGGGAAACTTGTCGGTTTTTATATCTTTGCATGTCTTTCCCCTCTGTCTTTTACCCGTTAATTGGCGCCCTAGTTCTTTCCGGGAATGGTCATTTTTCCGATAATAAAATACTACATAGCCATTTTCGGTAATCCCGTGGTGTCATATACAGTACAGGTATCACGGACGTGTAGCCTGGCGCCGATCTTGCCCAGAAGCCCTGGCAAATCATGCAGCATATTCTATTACCCTAGCGTTACTTGACCGATATCGGTAAATGGCACAGGAGCACTCGAATGATTTAATTATGCGCATACCAGTGGGCTACTGGTAGTCTGGATGTGCAGTACACATACGATTGGCCTTACTATGAGCTTTTCTATGGGCTTTTGCATGGGCTTTTGCATGGACTTTTGCATGCTCTCGACTGGTATTTGGCTGACATACTAGGTATTATATTAGGTGGTATAGTAGCTAGTATATTGACTGGTACCTTCACTAGTCAATAAATGGCTGGCACATGGACTGGAGAATTGAGGAGCATATGGACTGGCAAGTTGACTAGAATGTTGACTAGGGAGTTGACGAATATAGATGAGCATATAGACTGGTGGAGAGGCTGGAATATTGACTGGCATATAGATTAGTATCTCAGCTGATACGGAGTATATGAGCTGGCATATCTGCTGGCATATGGACTAGTAAATTGAGTGGCAAATTGACTGGTACGATGCAATCTATCATAGGGAAGTAAGGTGGGGAGTTTAGGGTAGCATAATGAGGAGTGTTTTGTTGATTTAATGAAAATTCTCTGAATTCCCAATTTTGTACTTATTGTGCCCTCCGTTGAGATCCTACCATTTTTCTATCTAACAGATTCCTGCCTCAGTGCTGATATGGCGTGGGTGTAGATGGTAGGAGTGGCCACAGGCTCATCCGCCTGATTTTTTTTTTTTTGAATCATTGATCGTATTTAGCCTATCTAGACTATGATGAATCCGCCTGGTTTCCGACCTATAGGGGGGGGTAGAAAGGGAGGGGTAGCACCTTTGGGGAGGCCATACCGCTAGAGGGGGGTATTGGGTATTAGATTGATTTTGGTAGGGTATGAGGGTAACTATGTTGTAGAGCGTAGTTGTTCCCATAGATTTCCCGCAATACAGGTAATTCCACGGGACTGCCGGAAACGGCTAGTATTTTACCATCAGATATTACGCTAACTAGTCTTGGTCCGCAGCCCTCCCACGCCGTCCGGAAGATCAGCGGAAGAAGATGGAGATGTTCCGGGCCCCGCGGGAGCATACGGGAGCAAGCTATCTGCTAACAATCTCTTTTTTTTTGAAGTCTTAGATTCCGGCTTACGGCTATGATGCTTTACTGCC
>Ga0307514_10005292_pt1 | contig 11583 bp, 16 predicted proteins | sample 16_EM_MG_FD_203088 | JGI IMG/M metagenome (GOLD analysis project Ga0307514, IMG submission 203088) | Populus trichocarpa ectomycorrhiza microbial communities from riparian zone in the Pacific Northwest, United States - 16_EM | ecosystem: Host-associated > Plants > Roots > Unclassified | place...
GCCAGTGAGGTGGCAGAAGCCATTGCATCGGGTTGACCGGGAGACCAGGCCTCAGAGGCGGCGTTCGCAAGTGAGCGATCCTTGGACAGGGATTTGCGAACTTGAGTCGTGTTGGTAAAAAGGGGACTACCCGAATGCTTGTCTTTGAGGGACGCAGACGTAGGTGAGGCGGCAAGTTTGAAAGCACTCGTGAAACTCCATTTCTTCGAGGGTGTTTTCATTATTGCTGGGGCAGATCCTGGCATGAGATATCCTCCCGTCGGCGGATCTTGGCCATTCAGGTGATGGATACTCTTCGAAGGGGTCCGCGTGGGTGGGACGTCGACAGAGAAGGTTCTATCCGCGTCTTCATCCTCCAGGCCAGATTCTCGATGATCCTGTTGGTTGTGTTGGGGGAAGACCGCTGTGGACGATGATGGGGGCGGCGAACGATAACTAGACAGGCCCTTAGGTAGTGGAGGAACGGGGGGAACATTGTGTTCGGGAATCGAGTCCTGGCCGGATCCTGCACGCTCCTTGTCGCTGGCAGATTCGCCTGCAGAATGTACGTCGGTGCTGTTCCGCTTAGGTTTTCCGGGGAACCTCACGGAAGGGGTGGAAACCGATGTTACACTAGTGCTAGCAGAGAGAGACACTGAATCCCTAGAACTGGTTGTGGGGCTTGTATGACTGGTAGAAGAGGTAGAGGCTCGCTTTGCATTGTAACTGAGGCGGGCGGACGTCTTCCTAACGACCCGCTCGGAGGGGACAGACCCGTTGATGTCATCGCTGGCGACTCCAGCCACATGAAATTCGCCACCCTCTGTAGGATGCTCTCCAACTCGATTGCGGCCGCTCGAAGCAGAGTCTCGTTTGCCCTCTGAACCAGACTCGGCGCGAGTACTGATCCTCCGACTGACGCGCTTCCCATCGACACCCTCCCATTGAGTAGTGGTTGATTTCGCGGGCGTCCCGGGACGACTGAGGCTGTTCGCTCTCGAGGCACCACCCGTGCTGACGCGGGAGCTGGCGTGGGCACTCTTGCTTGAGAGACCATCCAGCTTGCGGAGAGCATCAACTGTTGCCTCATCATCCATCCCGGACCAGCCCTCCTGAGTTCCGCGTAATAAGGATTGCGCTACGCTGGATGGGCTATGCACGATATTGCCAGTACTTTTCAAGAGGTGATGGATGGACGAGGTCGATGGAGAAGGGGGTAGGTGAGAGAAATCTGTGGTGTGAACTCGACGGCTGTGATCATGACTTGAGGAAGAGCCGATTGACGACTGCCTAGAGTGCCTGTCGCCCTTGGTACCACTGCTTTCTTTCGATGGCGTGAGATTTGTGTCCCGTCTTCGATCTTTGGCTTTCCGGCCGGGAGGCGGCCCAACGCCGAGGCTACGGTGTTTGCGAACCGCGGTGTCTTTCGTGAGTGATTGAATAGGTTCCACGCGAGATGTAGTGCCAGATGAGTCCGAAGGCGGAGCCTGATCTAACTCATGGGTGGGAATATGCTGCAGAGGGCGTTGCTCCGATTGCTCCGATTGTCTGGGATACAGTATTTCCTCTCCGCCACTCTCATCAGCCATTGAAGGACGTGCTCGAATAGAACGGGGGAACTGCGGTGCATCGGATACCTGGATTATAATCAGGGTAAGACAAAAGGGAAGAGAATGAATGACCCACATGATCCAAACTCTCAACCTCTCCATCTCGGGCCTCTATCGTCCAAGGGCTGTCAGGATCCTCTTGTTCGTAATCTCCGTTGTCGTCGTTCAGATTCAAGTCAGCTTGATCTTCGTCGTCGTCGACACGAGGTGCACGCGTCCACCGAGGAGTCGCCAGTTCTCCAACACCTACGAGGCCACGTCGATCGATTGAAGCGGGGTCCCTAGCGGGTGTTACAGGTTCGGTGACATGACGACGCATTTCCGGAGTCCGGGGTGCCAGATGAGTTACGGGTAACATCGGTTGGGGAAGCTCTGGGGTGTGCGCGGTGAAATAATAGGGATCGAGAGAGGATGAGGCTGAGGCCGAACGGGGTGGTGGATCGACTTCCGGGTCGTGAAAATGCCTCAGAGGAGAGCCATGAACGCGAGGCTGGGAGACAAAGTGAACGGTGTTGAGATATTCAATCAGGTACAACCCAGAGGAGACCTCACCTCTCCAATGGCGACAGTTGAGTCCTGCGAAGTGTCCGATGGAGCGTTATCTGGAGAATCTGGATTCCCTAGATCCAGAAGGGTTGGCCGGACTCGTTTTCTTGCACTCAGGCTGTCATGAGCCACTTGGGCTGGAACTGGGGAAGACATTACGAGCGGAGACGACGGGTGGAGGAGCGAAAAGAGAGACAGGAAAGAGCAGCACGATAACAAATACGAAAAAGTAGGAAGACCGAAGTCTGAGAATGTTTTCTGGCAGGACTTGACCGCCACGGGCGGCGATGTCGAGGTTGACGAGAGGGAGGGAGTTCCTGGGAGTTCAATGACTGCCCTCGCTGAATGCCCAACACGTGGCAGGCAAGCGAGAGGATGTAGTGGGACTACAAAATCGCGTGATCCGTACAGAAGAAAATGTAATGAGACTACGAGTCGATTACAAATGTGATTGTAATGAATCAAGATTATTGTTGACCGATAACAAAGAACGGAGCGGGGTTCTATTCAATCGGAGCAGGATTTCGCTGCGATAGTTGGTCTTCTTGTTTGCTGTCGCCCTCTCGTGTGGTGATCATGCTTCGGCTCTCATCCTCTGGACAATGACAACTCTGACACCGTATTATCTAGGCATCTGCGCTCCCCCCCTCGCAGGGCACGACGCTGCACCGCTCAGGAGCATCAGCTTCGATCCCCTTCCAGACCGTCTTCCAGCCACGGTCGTCCCAGTACGTATTTCCTCCATCCCTCTCCTCCTGCTCTCATCAGCCACCCCGCTCTGGTAGAGATGCCAAACAGCCCATCCCCAGAACCGGACGAACCAGCATCCAATGAAACTCAAACCACCGATTTGCAGCCGGCTATGACCGTGCATCCTTTGACTTACTCCAGTATGCCGATGCACATGTACCCTTTCCCCAGTGGCATCGTGCCCACTCCTCCAACCCGCAGCAAGCGCAGGCAGGTCAAGAACGCATGTACCAACTGTCAGAAGGCTTGTAAGAAGTGCGACGATGCACGCCCGTGCCTCCGTTGTGTCAAATATGGCATTGCGGAGGAGTGTGTCGACTCTCACCGCAAGGAGCGGAAGAAGGGTATAAAACGAGGCCCTTACAAGAAGCGCGATGGAAAACGTACGTACGTCTCGACCACAGATCTTCTATAACCTCACCGTGGCACAGCGTTCTCTTTGGATCCGCCATACGACGGCTCGACCCACCAGTCAATCCAAATGGCTACGGCGATACCTGGGGCATCCTCTGCCATACCGTTCATCAGTCCGGTTGGATTCCCGCCAGGTTTTCTTGGTCAGTACGCTCCTGGACCCCCCAAACCTGGCGACCCAGCGATCTACTATCCCCAGTTCTATCTTGCAACTCCGATACCTACTCACGGGCTACCTCCCCACCAAAATGGTGACGGTGAACCTACGTATCATCATCACCCACACTTCTATCCAACCACTTTCTTAACCCCATATCCCCAGCCGTACGCCCCATACATGATGCCACATCGGCCTGATGGACAGGTAGCGCTGCCATCCGCCCACCTAGGTTTTCCCCCGATCAGCGCACGCCTACCACCAGGCACCGGTCAGCAGGATCAGAGAGAGGACAGATCAGAAGAGGTTACTCCCTCCCAGTGAAGTATCCCTCCGCGTGCCTCTCTGGTATTTTCCCATTATGAACACAAGCTATGCTGATATCAGTCCCGAGCTCATTTTTGACCTCCCGTTTTCTTTTTGATTTGGGCAGGATTCCCTCTTCTTGATGTTTCACGACGTAAAAGTTAAACCGAATCTTTGTCAATGAAAATTTCAATCTATCGTGTTGTCAACCAAGAAACTATGGACCTGTTCCATCCTGGGTCTTTGGTCGGGTCTGATCGCCCAACAACGCATCATAAGTTCCCATGAAACGTCCGAGACACGGTTCTTCTGGTCCTGTCCATCTGGTCGAGGCGGAAACTGTTTCTTGCTGATCCTAGCGTGAATGACCGCAGCATCGCGGACGAGGTTGGAGAACGGTACTTCTTCCGTGATGCACTCAAGCATCAACATTGCGAACGAGTATGTGTCGGAATGCGTCGTTGCGGGGACATCGCTGGTTTCGATGAGCTCCGGGGCTGAATACCTGACAACATCTCCGGATGACACCGTCTTTGAAGTCGCGTTTTTGTTAATTTCTTCAGAGATCCTAGCTATTCCAAAGTCGCAAACCTGCGGTTCTCCCTTCCGGTATGTGATTAGCGCCTATTCTGCGAGTCGGATGCGAACGTGGAACTTACTTCGTGGGAGACAAGTACGTTTTTCTATGCGTATTCAGCCAAGAGGTATTCACAGAGGGCTGCAAGAACTCACACATTTGACTGCGCAAATGTCAAATCGCGCATACTCGTCAAATGTATGTCAGACTTACCACTCCCGTGTACAACACCCCGTGAGTGGAGATAACTCAGGCCGGCCGCGGAACCGCGCAACTAAACCGTGATAAGTGAGGCTCCCCATTCTTTCATAAGACCTGCAGCGTAGCCCACCAGATAGTTTTTATTCGGTTGGGGGGTATTCTTGACGTAGACAAGTAGATTTCCATTTTCCTGCCAAGGCGATACCTATTGGACTTGAATTGACCTCGCGTTTTCTCGCCTGTTATGACCACTCACCATGTAGACGTGCGGTCCAATATCTGTAACTATTCCTATCCGACTGTTGGAATCCTTCGAGAGGAGGAGCTCGGGAAATATGCATACCGTAGAACGGCAGGATGTTCAGGTGGCGTAGTTCTGCCCAGCGTGGTAGTTCAGATTCGAGTCTCTAGTGATCGGGGAATGGAGCATAAGTAAGCAGCATAGAGTCAGTTCACAAAAGGCCGAACCGTACGCGCCAGCTCTGGTGACGTGATTATTCGAAGTGCTTTTAAGGCCACCTACAGAGCGTCGTATCAGCGGGATAGAAGTAACGAGACTCAGACTCACTTTCTCGACTTCCACTTTCTCCCCACCTGCTTCCCCGCTACCTCTCTCCCCACTCCTTTTCTCCCACCGCCCGACCCAGACGTCACAATATGCCCCCGCAGCAAAAGCAACGTCCCCCTGTCTCGTCACTTCCCCATCCAGCCGTTTGACAGGCGGTGCTTCATTGGTTTCAACTGACTGAGTATCTTGTATCTCATGTTCCACGGTATGACGCGGGGGTTCATGGGATTGAAGCTTCTGAGCGTTGGGCATCGGCGTCATCATCTGCATTATTTGTGGACATAACGAAGGTACCTGCATTATGACCGATCCCTGAACTAGCGATCCTTTCCCTTGCTCCCTTTCTCCCAGGTGTCCCTTCAACACTCCCACGGTCTTGAGGTTGTGCTCCCTGGCTGCCAGGTGAAGGATTGGGGGTTGGTTGGATAGCATGGGAAATCTTTGGAAACCGCTCAGATTGATGTGAGTCTGTAACGGGTATTCCAAGGAGGATCTCGACGAGACTCACAGTCTCGAGCCCTCCGATAAGCTCTGTGATTCCCGTCTCGATTTGCGCCCTTTTCACTTGTAGACCAATGAATTATGGAGAGCATGATAGCGATCTGAACTCACTTAAGCTCTTTGGAAGACTAAACCTTGACCAGCCTGTCAACTGTTCCTCGACCTTTACCAGATTGCTGTCGTTTCACGTCAGCGGGAGATGGATTGACGGGGAACAATAGGCAAGCCTTTTTATATCGTCGTAGTTTGGCTGCTGCGAAATGAGGGAGCGATCGCTAAGACTATTGCTAAGTGCTTCGCACAGGGTTGTGAGCTGCGAAGTTTCCTTCTGTTCGGGGGGACGTGGACCACATAATCAGCACCAAGGAGATGGGCAGGGAACGGATTGACCTTGGCGACGGGTATCTTGCCACAAAGTTTGGCGATCTGTTCCGAGAGCCGTTTAACATCCTCTGGAAGAATGAGAGATCTCAGAGAGCCCATGTTGCTTGAAAGATTGTGGCTCACTTGTACCTGTCTCCCCCGATTTCGAGGTCATGGCGGAGCGGTACCGGTAATCGATCGGTCAGCGCCTCCAAAGATACTTTCGCGATCATGCCACCCCGCAAGCGGCGGAGGTCAGTCGCTTTTGCACCCGAAGACGATGACAATAGCACCAGAGAAGTGGACAGTCCTTTCGATGACGCCACGCTCGCCGAAGAGAGGGCCAACTCTGGAGTTTGGGATGCTTTTCGTGAAGAATATCATGAAGGTATTGTCTATTTTTGTCCATCGTCTTCCCCACTGACGAAACAAGTTCTGGAACAACTGCCGCTCGCATTGCAACGTGCATTCATTCTCATCCGCGAGTTGGACGATCAAGCACAGTGTGAGCAATCCGCACCGGAGCGCGTTTATGCTATCGCTGACGGACGGAAAGCCAACAACGTGGCCTTGGTGACCTACCTACGTCAATACCTCCAAGCTCGTACCAACCATAGTCGCAGTGTTGGGTCGGTCACAACTGGCACTCTCTCTTCGTCGAGTTCGAAGGGGCTAATATCCCGCGTTGCTGCAATAACAGAGGAGAATTCTCGCGCTGCCCAAGAGAGAGTTAACATCGCGCAATCTGCGTATGACTCCGTCGGTCCAGCCATTTTTTTCTCGGGCTTACGGACCGTTGATGAACTGTTATCATTAACTAGGTTGACAGACAAATCCGCCTCCTCGACCAGTCGATAGAAGAGGTGGAAACGTTCATCGCTTTGGCCAGTCACCCAGATTCTCAGCCGAGGCGCATTCTATCCTACACCGTCACCGGCAGGTGGCTGCGACCCCAAATTGAACCTCCTCCCCAACCCTCAGACCAGCTATCCGTTACTCACGAGCCACCAGCCATCGGATTTCCGGTGCCAGATCGATCTCGTGGGAAGCCCAGCGCAACGCCATCACGGAAAAATAGGAAGGGCAAAAAGAAGAAAAATGCACATAGCCAGCGCGGGTTGCAACCACCGGAAATGTCGACAGCTGGAGATGTTCTCGTCCACACCCCCGACCCAAACGAGCCTCGGTACTGTTACTGTAATAACGTGTCCTACGGCGCTGTGCGGGTCTTCCCTCTACCTCCTGCGTTTCTGTAACTTATAAGGCATTGTAGATGGTGCAATGTGAAAACAGCCCAAGGTGTCCACATGATTGGGTGAGTTTTTAGGACATTCCTCGACCTTGACTGATCTTTCTCCCAAGTTTCATTACGATTGCATTGGACTCAAGAAGGCACCAAAAGGAAAATGGTTTTGTCCTTCTTGTAAGCCGGATGGGAAGGTGGTCAGTCGAAAATCCCAGATGTAGTTTTTAAGCATTCCCAATCAGCCCTCTGCCAGCTTGTTCGACATGATTTCCATATACAAGTCTGAAGGTGGTTTATGCAAAGTGTCTTGTAGTGTGATAAAATGCACTTGCCTGCCTCATGTCTCAGCTTCCAGTATTCTGTGAGAAGCTCGTTCAACTCAACCTCACTCTGTTTCATGTGTTGTGCCATCTAGACCACTCTTATGTCAGATTAGTGACGCCCTGAAGCAACCAAACCTAACCGTCTTCTGGACTTCGCGTTCTTGGATGTGATACTCTTCCACTTCCTTGTCGTTGTCACGCCGCTCTGCAACCATTTCTTCGTATTCCGCTTGTAGCCTTTCTATAGTTTGTTGGCTTGCGTTTCGTTTCTCTTGTGCGTGGCGGACTGCGCGATCAAGCTTCTCCTGTGCGTTGGACAACTGCTTGCGGACTCTCTGACAAATCGTGGGCACCATTATGGGAAGAAAATGCAGATGATTTCCAAACCTCTCTTTTCAGCGCAAGTTCAGTTTTGGTCATTCTCTTTTCCTCTAAGGCATCCTTGCCATCAGTCAGGTCCTTCAATGAAGCTTCCAGCGCTCCTTTCTCCTTCTGTATAGCTTGGAGAGCTTCCGTACAGGCACGAACATCCTGGATCCAACATGATCGTGATGCACGAGGGCGTTGAAAACCCACAAACCTTCTCAACCTGAAAGAGTATGCCGATCTTGGCCTGAAGATCCCGAGTTTTTGCTTCATTCGTGCTGACTATTTTCTTATCTTCGAGAGCTGCCGCACTCATGGTGACAATATTTCGTTTGATGCGCTCCGGGGATTGAACAATTCGGGAACGGGTGGACAACACGCCGTCAGAAAGTACTGACATCTCGTTCAAGATCGCATCCTGAACTCCTTTGTCAGAAACATCATGGCGAGGGGTTATGAGAGGAGCGACCTTGCGTTGACGCTGTTCGGCCTTTTCTTGTTTGATTTGCTCGCTTTCTTTAGTAAGCTTATTTTGAAGCTCCTTGAGCATCAATAACTTATATTTCCCTTGTGCGTTTTCAGTCCTCAGTGCTTCGCATCTGGGTTCAAGCTCTTTATATTCGGCCCTTAGGATAACATGTCAGCAGCAGAGGTAAAGAACAGCAGATAAACATGCTTAATTATTGATGCCTTCTGCTGAACCTCGAGGGAGGCCTTTGCTACGCGCTCCCTGTCTTTTACGAGGGCTGACGACCGACTCCGAACGGAGGCAAGGTATTGTTCCTGTTCCTCTATGAATCTAATGAGGTTTATGAATGCCGAGAGGTGTGAACGAGTTCGGTGTGGTTCCGGAGTTGCGATGTCGCGCAGGTCGAAGTCTGAGATCTTGGCCATGCGCGCGACGCCTTTCCTAATATGCTTCAGCGGTGAGGATCGCGCAAACAGGACAAGAAGTTTACATGTGATGAAGAAATAAAACGCGGTTAATGGCGGGTACATAAAGTTCCTGAGATAGAAATGCAGCTTAGTCTAAATAAAAATCAAGAGCTAAGCCTTACTGGATGCTCTCTGAGAGCCGTCGTGGCGGTCGCCGCATCGGCCAATCCATCCTGGGAGAGATCTTTGACACGGTTGAGGCAGATCCAATAGATGGAGCTCGCGAACTCCTGGGAGGGTCTGAGGAGTTGCTCGTGACTGATAGAAAAGCCCCAACTGAAGAAATTGGAGATTATCTCGTCAAACGAGAGAGTTGGACAAGAATACTGCTTCGACTGCTGTTGCCTCTGCATGGGGAAAGATGAGCAGACGCGCGTCGGAGACGCGTCGTGGATAATGGCACACGTGATCAGGAACTCAGGGGTGCGGCTTCTCCTCTCCCCAGTCATGTCCGCTCTCAAGAGTGATCTTCCCAACGTCCCTCGCTGCAGCAAGGACCCAACCTCGGCTTCAAAATTTGTCTTAACCCCGTCTTCTACGCCATGTTCACCCAGTCAGCCTGTCAAGGTTCGTTCCGCTTGACGCATCCGTGCGCCCCTAACCCTGGATCTACAGGCGTCCAAGTTCAAGCCCCCCAGGTCCTTTACTACTATGAAGCGCGACCCACCCTCTTCTTCCACCCCAACGTTACCGTCAAAACGGCTTTCATCCGATCCTGAGACCCCCCCTCCTTCCTCTGCGATCCAATCCAAGCGCCCCAGGTGCCATACTGGAAACGAGAAAGAAAACCTGTTCTCTCAGGAGCCACCTTTGGGAGGGGTTACAAATCTTGTTCACCGGCTCGCACCTGTCTCTCCACAAAGGGAGGTTGTAGGATTTATTGATGTTGAGGAGAGTCCTCAGTCGTCCTCCAGCCACCCCTCTGACACAACGCACGAGTTTTTGGAGGTGAGTCAGACAAAGAGGGAACTACTTGCGTGAGGTGAACAGCCCTTAGGACTCTATACAGCAACTTCAGGGTCGCATCGAAGACCTAGGTTTTATTCAGGACCTTCTCGAAGTGCACATCAGGAGGGGCACTGTACCGCCTGCGGAGTTTCAACATATCATGTACGCATGAAACTCTACCCTGCTGTATGCTCCCCCCTAATTTTTCTCCAGCGACATCTGCTCGCGTCGTCGACACAGGATCCAAGAAATACTGGGCAGTCGATCAGGGACTGTACTTAAGTCGCTATCCCCCGGAGATCCACATCCTCCCACCGCGGGCCTACCACATACGCCGGTGAACGACCCCAACCTCCCTCGTAGCTCCCCTGGCTCCGCGAGCCTCCCGCCCAGTTCTAAATCTCAAGGAAAGGCGCCAATAATTATCTTGGACGACGAAGACGACTACGATGGCGCAATCACGGACGGAAGTTCTGGCTTGAACCATAACACGACTCATCCACCCCCCAGACGACAACAGCCATCGGGGTTGGCTGCTTCTCCCTCTGTTGTAATCATCGATCCACCTGTCGCCACCTCACATGCCAATCCTGCACGCACCACCCGCTCTCGCGACGAGGACATGATGAAAATTTTACGGGACGTTTTCATGCTCACTCACTTTCGACCCAACCAACGAGAGGCAATAGAAGCAACGCTTGACGGGAAAGATGTATTCATCTCGCTGCCTACTGGCGGCGGTAAGAGTCTTTGCTTTCAGCTTCCGGCGGTTTGCACAACTGGGGTTACCCGGGGTGTCACGATCGTGATAAGCCCCCTTATTGCCCTCATCAAGGATCAGGTCGATGGATTGAAACAGAAAGGCATCGATGCAGTGAGCGTCACATCTAGCGAGGACTCGCAATCTACTCTTTCACGGCTCAGGAAGAGTGGAAGAAAACCTCAGTTGCTTTACATCGCACCCGAACGCCTGCACCAGAATGACACTATGAAGAATATCATTACTCAGCTTTATCAGAGCGGGCAGTTGGCGCGGTTTGTCGTCGACGAAGCGCATTGTATCCCATCGTGGGGTCGTGACTTTCGTGAGGCGGTAAGAACATACGCTCATTCTGCTTCCCACTTCCCATATTGATCGCAATTCTAGTACAAATCCCTGGACCAGTTGAGGAAAAGATACCCAGACGCCCCAATCATGGCGCTTACCGCAACGGCTGATCAACGAGTCCGAGACGACATTCTTGGACAGCTGGGGATCCATGATTGCCTTCAGATCCTTCAGTCATCGAACCGTGCGAATCTCCATTACGAAGTTCGCACGAGACGTGGCAACGGAATTGCTCAGATTGCCGAATGGATCCGGAACACACACAAGGGAGAAACCGGCATTATCTATGCGTGGAAGAGGGACGATTGTGAAAAGTTTGCTGAGGAGCTACGCTCAAAGTATGGCTTGTCCGCGGAGCATTATCATGCGGGAATTGAGGAAACCGCGAAGACCCAGACTCAAGAGAATTGGCTTAGTGGTCGGACGAAGATTATCGTGGCAACCGTGTGTAGATTTCTTCGGTTTCCCTTCTTACTCCTCAAAATTTGCACAGATAGCGTTCGGCATGGGTATCGATAAACCTGACGGTGAGTACGTCCGCCAGAGGTAGCATCGATCTATTTTTTTGACCCCTGATGGGTGGTAGTGCGTTATGTCGTACACCAGACCCTCCCGCGCTCCTTCGATGGGTAGGTTGAGCAGCAGTCCGATGGGCCAGTTTCTCACGAATTTAATCAGGTACTC
>Ga0307514_10005293_pt1 | contig 11581 bp, 7 predicted proteins | sample 16_EM_MG_FD_203088 | JGI IMG/M metagenome (GOLD analysis project Ga0307514, IMG submission 203088) | Populus trichocarpa ectomycorrhiza microbial communities from riparian zone in the Pacific Northwest, United States - 16_EM | ecosystem: Host-associated > Plants > Roots > Unclassified | place...
CTCCAGCGGATTGCCTGTGACGATCCCTTCACCCGCAAATGCGATCTGCGCTAATGCACCCCTCCGCATGATTTCCTCACTTGGCCAGGGCGCGAATACCACACGCGATGATGGGTCCAAGGCGGCGGCTTCATCACTAGTGAGGCCGATGTCGGTCGTCGGCCGTTGTTCGCCGTCGGACGGGAGGGCGTTGCCGTTCAGGGTTGTTTGTGGGAGGGGTGGTTGGGGGAAGCGGGCGTTGGGAGGGACGGTGTATTTAGAAATTTTTCGAGCGTACGTGAGGAGCTCCTCATAGGAGATTTCTATTATGCCAGCAAGTTAGGTATGTTCTGGGGATAGGTAGCAGGGAGTGGGTGTCCACGAGCCTCTAGATGGAGGGAACTTCGTAGATGGTACAGCCAGCAACTCCTTCCTCGCCTGCGCCAGTGCCGATAGTAGTTGTGTGAGCCTCTGATCTAAAGTCTCGGACGTTGCCCGTAGGGATTGTATCTTATGGTGATTTGCCTGGTGCTCAGCAACTGCATGAAACGGAATTCCACATCGTCAGTCGTGGGAAATCTCGGATGGGTATAGTCGGAAATTCATACGCAGCTCTAAACTCTCTGAGATATCATTATCGGCAAGTACGACTGCAGAGGCGGCGATAGGGGAGGGGTTGTAGGAGGAGATGGATTCGATGAGCTGTGTGAGGGCAGCCTCGAGGGCATCGAAGGACTTTTCCATTATTTTATCCATGCTGGGAGAGTATATGCTAGGAAAGTGGGGTCCAGCGTTCCAGCGAGCGGAGGGAATGGGATGAATTGGAGTTTGTGGATTAAATTGATATTAAAGGTTGAAGGCAGGAATCGCGTGGGGGCTGTCGCATGACTGGGATGCATCTTGACGCGCCCCGCAATGCGAGGATCCCCACCAGTACAATTCACCATCACGAGAAGCAAAAAAAACATTAATATATCACCATGCCGCCACCATCTGCCCTCGGTATCAAGACTTCTTCTGTTGTCCGCCTCATCAAGGAGGAAAGCAGCTACCACAAGGAATTAGCTTCTGCAAAGCAGAGCTTGGAGAAAATGCTCGCGGGGGAGGAACCTGATGAATACGAGCTTAGGCAGCAGGTATGTCAGGCTTTGTCCAGCCCACGCACTGGTAGCTAATTCATGCCTGGTTAAACTAGAGGAAAGTCGTTGAAGAGACCAAGGCCATGATCCCGGCAGTAAGGACACGGCTACAAACTGCTTTGGAAGCACTACAGCTTCAGTTGGTATGTCCATTAGTTCCATACTTCAGCGACCAAGTGCACCGTTGCTGATTACCCGTACGTACAGCAAGACACCCCAGAGTCCGAACCTGCGGAAAATAAAGAGAGGGCACAGAAGGCAATTGATGATGCACAGGGGCTGTTGGAAGAGGCCTTGGAGTAATCCTATATCCAAACCACTTTTCTCATGGGTGGACTGATAGTCGGGTGCTTGAGAGAAATACAACGCGAAAATATATGCAAATGAGAATGCGGATATCGAAATAGGTGGGTTAAATCAATGTGTAGTCTCGTGTTACGCTGAGTGAACACAGTAGTCGTCTTGGCATAAAATACTTTGCCAAACCAATTGCAGATGAGGATATGACTTTCAGGCTCTTACTCACACTGCCGCAGCGACGTTTGGCGGTACCCTGTGGTAAGCTCGCTATAGCATCCGCCCAGCGCATTCTCAGGCCCAGCTATATCCAAGCTCGATCCCCGTTTTTCTACTCGACCTTCATCATCTCCAGAACCATGGAGACTGAGGCGACCACCAGCAAGGGCTCGAACCAGAAACAATTCAACAAGAGGCGGGGCGGTGACAAGAAGCGCAGGAAGGTGCAACGAGCAAAGAAGACAGTTGGAGATGGATCCGCTGAGGAGGTCCTCCTAATCGACGTCAAAAACCTACTTGCGCGGGCGCAAGGCGGAGAAGGTGCAGGAACTCCAAAAGAGAAACTTGCAGAGAAAGAGAACACTCTACCAGAAAAGTTCAGCACAATTGAGCTCACAATTCACGAGCTGGGGAGCAATGGTGACGGGCTGGCATACTCCCCAAACAAGGACCACATCTACGCCGTTCCGTTCACACTTCCTGGAGACGCTGTCGAAGCGAAGGTCTACGCACATTTCGAAGACCACTCCCTTACAGATCTACTCAAAATCACCACTCCATCTGCAAGCCGAGATGATAGCCTCATTAGGTGTAAATACTTTGCAAATTGTGGCGGGTGTCAGTTCCAAATGCTTCCCTATGCAGAGCAACTCATCCACAAGCGGCGAGTCGTGGAAAAAGCTTACGAGAACTTCTCTGGTCTTGACCCGGCTGTGGTGCCGGAGATTGGGCCAACTTGGGGTTCACCGCTGCAGTACAACTACCGGACTAAGCTCACACCGCATTTCGATGGCCCAAGAAAGGGTGGGTGGCCATTAGGTGCAGAGCCACCCGCGATTGGGTTCCAGAAGAAAGGGCAGCGATATGTTATTGACATTGAAGATTGCCCCATAGGGACTCCTGCCCTGAGAGAGGGATTAGCCCGGCAGAGGAAGTGGACAAGGGAGAATATCCACACGTACAAGCGTGGTGCTACATTACTACTCCGGGAGAGCACGATACGGACTCCGAAAGAAGGTGGAGCGGAAGGAGCATATATTGAAGAAAAGGTCTGCATTACAGACAACAATGAGACAATCACGGAATATGTTGGGCAATTTAAGTTTATTTCCCCCGCGGGAACATTCTTCCAAAATAACAATTCTATTCTTGGTGAATTTACCACCTTCGTCAGGGACAACCTCCATCTTCCTATTCCCAATGCCAATGGATCCTCGAAAGAAACTACACCTAAATATCTCGTTGATGCATACTGTGGTTCTGGGCTATTCAGTGTCACATGTGGAAATGCCTTTGACAAAGTCATTGGCATAGATGTCTCTCCTGAAGGAATTCTTTTTGCATCCAAAAATGCAGAGCTCAATAACATCAAAAATGCATCCTTCATTGAGGGTAACGCTGAAAAGATTTTTGAGAAAATCGACTTTCCAGGGTCCGAGACAAGCGTTATAATCGACCCTCCAAGGAAGGGAAGTGATAAGGCTTTCTTAGACCAATTACTGGATTTGGCACCAAAGAGAATTGTGTATATTTCTTGTAATGTGCATACGCAGGCGAGGGATTTGGGATACTTCTTGACGCATGAGAACGGCGTGGGATATAAAATTGATAGTATAAGGGGATTCGATTTCTTCCCACAGGTGAGTTCTCCCCTTTGCATCAAACGGGTAGCCGAGTGCTAACTTTGGTTATAGACACATCATGTAGAGAGTGTAGCAGTATTAACGAAAGTGATATAACTTGTATCAATTTGATACCCTGTACAGTAGTATAGCCATAAGTTCTGTGTATTTGCTTGTGACGACAGGCAAAAAAGGGAAAAAAAATGTCCAATTGAAGGACCCAGTAGTAATGCTGACGCACTGGATATTGTAGCAGCTATATCAAACTCATAACAAGACTTGAGCGCCTAGCAGCCATGTCATGAGCGAGCTGGGTCGAGGACTCGCCCAACAAAATGAGAATCCCCTTTCCCCAGGTATAGATAGACTCTGGCCTTCACACCTTCACCAATCACTTGTTTCAATACTCTTGCTTTACCTCGGCTTTGATCTGCCTTGCTCCTTTATTTCCCCCCTTCTTTTGCTCCCTGTCTTCCCGCCCTCCCTGCTGTCTCTGCACTTTCAATCACTCCAACACCTGTCTAGCTTCCTAAGCTTCGCCAGGTTTCTTGGAGTTGCAAGACACGATCTTGACTTTATCAGTGTGGACAAGCTGAGTATTCTGCAGCTTGAAAGTAACGTCTTTGATAAGGAAGGTCCAGACTTCGTCACAGAATCTATATGTGTCGAGATGTCCCTTTTGCGCAGAGGAGAAAAGGTAGCGTTTAGCCTGAGATCTCTCTCATACATACAAAGGCAACTAGAGAAGACCAAGTAACCACCTTGAAACTCAAATTCGCTTTCACTTTGTCAGACAGAATCTCGGTTATGGACCGGTCGAAGTTGGTCAGAACTTTCATTGCGAGTTGGGGGTCGATGCGACCTTGCATTATGAGGTCGTCGAGGGTATCAGTGAGCGTGACCCCAACACTGTACAGTATCATGATGAATTAGTCTAAGTATTCCTCTAGTGATTACGCTATTTTTTTATCCATCCTCCTTCTGTGGAATAGTAGAGGGAGGGATGAAGAACCTGCTGCTTCGGTAGAGCTCGTAGTAAGTATTGTTATTCATAGCTACGGAGCCTTTCGTGAGAAATCGATATCCTACGGAGTATAGTCTGGGATTGTTTGTTCTTTAGTTTGCTCTGTTGTCCATCAACGAGCTATGTACATAAAGTTGTAGCCTCGTAGAAAGTCGCAGGGAGTGTAGTCCGAAAAGATTTTATAGCTCTATAGACTGCTGACTAATCCCCTTGCATATCGGTGAACGTCAACCACTCTACTTCCGGAAAATCCTACGACCCCATCAATCCCGCCAGCTCGTACGAAAATAGTGATAGGATATTACAAGAGGTACGGAGGCATACTATGATTGCTCCCCAGTCAGGACCACCTCCGTAGCGACTTGGAGGCATCCCTGGCCTTGGATACCTCTCTGGCGGGTTTCTGTCCCCAGCTGTAGATTTCCTTCCAAAGAATGACAGCGTCCTGTAAATGAACAAACCACCAATAATACTCCAAGGCCTATAAGGAGGCCTCCTATGTCCCCCTCAGGAACTATCTCTACTACCAGGCCCAGAACAGGCTTCAGTAGCAGAAAAACACCCCAAGCAGCTCCTCTTTCTCCTTAGCTGCTTTTTCCCTTTCTGCCTTCTGTGCTGCTGCAGAATTTGTGGCACTTGACGGTTGGGTCCCCTTCCCACCACCATTACCCTCCCTCCCACTCCTCACTCCGCCTTTTCCCCAAGGCTTCAAAGCGGTGGCATACTTCTCCCACTTAAGAGCGGCAGTCAGACCCTTTCCATGTGTAATTTGGCCACCGTTACAACCCTTCTCGATAAGGCCCTTTAACCAAGACTTTCCAGTCCATTCAATTGTACAATTGAGCTGCATTCTGGTTTCAGCTGCAGAGCCTGTCATGCTACCATTCCCCCAGGTGAGGCAGTATCTAGTCTTCACGGAGAATTGATTTCCAGAAGGGACATCTGGTGTCTGTGTTGTAACAAGAACTGAAACTGCTTCCTCCAAATCCATCTGCTCGAGCTGCTCGGCACAGATACATTTTGTCTGTTTTGGGCTGATACCACCAGGAAGTCTCTTGTGCCCTTCCCCCCAGCTTCAGGGCTGGAAGCCCACTCTGCGTTATCAGGGATTGACAGCTCCACCACCTTTTGATCTTCCAGCGGCCACTACCTCACCGACATCCCCATACTTTTTGAGATTTGTCACTCTGAAAGGTTTGTGGGTGGCTCCGAGAATTCCTTCCTGAATTGGCTGATGCTCCGCTACCATCAGAGGCCACGGAGGGGGCGGCTGAAGGCGGGCCCCTAGTTGCAAGTTTGTGAATGCGATTAGGTGTTGTGGAATTATTGCTGTGGCTTGCTTCCTGGTCACTACCTAAGTTGCTTTGGAACTGGCGACAATTGGAATTGTTCATATATGAGTGTTGAAGCAATACCAGCAAACAATTATTGGAAGCACAGACTGCTATCTCAGTACTGGTGGTATCATGAAACAATAAGGCCCAACAAGCGGAAAATGATTGGAGGGGAACGGGGAGTGGGGGGTCTCCGTACCTAATACTGTTTATAAATGCATAGCTACAGGTCTGCCTAGGATATGTACTCATACACGCGGTAGGTACGGCAAGCGCTACGTCTCCGCCTCATAGGGGAAAGGCAGACTCAAAAAAAAAAAAAGTGCTGCGTCAGAATCTATATACTATTTATAAAACGAATAGGTAGCAGTTGCTTAGGAGAAATGTTATAGTAACACCATGGCTTGGGCAGTCAAGTATCGTGACTCCGCACCAGGCAGAAGGGGATATTTTAGCGTAGGTACTGTAGATAAGAGGCCGGGACCGAGAACAGGATTTTTAATCTTCCAATTGCAGAATTAAAGGCTCGACAACATATGCATTGCAAATATATACAGTACATAATAGTCCCATATATAGGCCTATGCACATATAATTTAATAGGTACTGTATACATAGACTGACAGGTAGCGTGGCTTGCTAGTACTTACTAATAGAGTTCATAGCAAGAAGTTGCAGTGATCGTGATGGTTATAGGTAGTCAGTCTGGTTGGCACCAGGTGGTATAGTAGTTTGATTGGCACAAGCCCCTCGGAAGAGGGTATTGGTAATCCGTAGGAAACCAAGGAGCTGAGGGTAACTGTAGCACAGCAAACAAACCAACTTCACAACCTAGTCAATATAACAGAAGTAAATATCCACACTATTCTTTATGCTCCTACCTACCTCCCTACAGATGTCCCCACGGATTAACCGCATAGAAATCTTGAATCTGCATCCTAAACCTTGACAATGCCGAGCGGTGCCATCTCGCAAAAAACATAAGCACCGGGTCAAATGGTGCCTCCTTCTCCTTATGCAGCCTTGCTGACCAAGCCGCCATCTTCTCTTCCAGCGTGCCGGCAAACCCTGCATCCGTAAGACTGACATCGAGCCACATCCTCGCCTCGTCAATAATCACTGGATACCCCTCTATATTCTCATAGACCCTCCATCCCTGAGTCTCCACCTCCTTCCACTGATCAATTTCATCCCAGGTCTCCCAGGTCGGATACCTGTTGTACGCAGGGATGTCGTTCATTTCAAACCTAACTCTCGCCCGGGCTTGTTTATCAATGGGCCCAGGCTGCATCATTAACTGCCATTCTGCGCCGTTAATGTACTTGAACCTCATCCAAGAAAGGTCAATTTTATTCTTGACCTCCTGCGCATTCTTAAATCTCGAGATTACAGCCCCCCTCGCCATCCTGCGCTGTTCCTCATTTCCTACAAAAACCGGCGCATCTGATTGCGGAACCCTGAAGAACATGTCGCCAACCAGCTTGAGTTTCTGCAAAGAATTGCTGTTACCCGGGGTGTCTTCAATGTGCTGCCTCATCGCTTCGAACATATTAGGGTCTGGGGGGGCAGGCCCAGCCGTAGCAAAGTCGAATGCCCACTGGAAGTTTACAATCGTGAGATGCTTGAGCGATGGCATTGCATTGAGACTATCGAATGTATCTGCACGAGTATGATACAACCACAACCTCATCTCTGGCCTAAACCCTGTTAATGGCATGGCGGGGTCGGGGATGATATTCTGCACCTGGTAGTCAAAGGCATCGAAACATATATCTGTGATCTGTTCGTCTAGATCCTCCCACCCAGATTCGAAAGTGGTCCAGTTGTTTGTTGCTATGGCCACCCCTTTGGCTCGTTGTTTCTTTGTGGAGAGGAAGCGGATCAGTTGTTCGTCGTACTGCGGAGACCCAGCATTAGTTCTCCCTGTCACAGGCACGTAGTGGGCAAATGGCGGGGGCCGTCTTGGAAGGGGGCACACACCTGCGCATTGGCCATGTGGCGATATCTCGGGTGTAGCAAGCTTCTGTACCAACAGCTCTCGTGGTAGATATACAAGCCTTTTTCCATCTCCCTCCAGTCCTGACACCAGTCGATGGCAGTGATGTAATGCTCAAGCAGTATCTCCATACTCGTGGGGTGTGTGTCTCCTGGAAACAACTCCCACGGAATATAGTCCTGGTTCATCAAGTTCTGTGGAAAGTTTCTGCCCATTGGGTGGAAATTCTCCGGGGCAGGTGGCACGACCCTGGGCAACCAGAATTTCCACGTCGGCCCGTCCCACCAGTTTGTGGTGTCGGGAATGGATACGAACCCGGTCCACCCGACGCCGCGAATGAAGTCAAGCAGCCTACCCAGTTGCTCTGCCCTCGGCAAAACGGGTAGTGCTGGGGTGGCTGGGTTGGGGGTGTTATGAAGCCCTACTGGCGGCTGTGGTGTGGTCAGCGCTTCAATGTCTCGTAAGTTTATAATGAAGTCCTCAATCTTGACATCCCATCCATGTTTTTGTTGACATATCTGTAGTGCCGCAAGGCCCACTAAGCTCTCGACATGCGGCACTAGGTCGAAACCGCCTGGATACCTATGCAACCTTTTCCAAGGCCCTACCTCACACCTGATCGCCCTAAGAGCCCTGAAGACACCGAGAAAGGTCCACAGATGCGGTGAGACAATGGAGCGGTCTCGGCGGTATTGAATCTCAGGGTATTCATCTTCGAAGCCCTGGATCGTCACTGAGTGCAGACTGGTCCAGTGATCCAGCTTTGGAATCCCGCCGATACCGTAGCCCTGCAGTATTTGCATTTGGTTCCAGTCTGTCGCAACAATACCCCTCCCACGCGTTACATTCTCCAGATAGCACGAAGACCAAAGTAACTCGAGGAACCACGAGCCGCATTTTAGCGTCTGGATGTTGCAAAAGGTCTCAAACCATGCACGGGCATTCATATTATGGAGCCTGTGGGCTGCATACAGCTCGTCGACAAAATGGAAGCGGGTGTGGTTGTAGTCTGCCTGCAAGTGCGCCTCACAATCGATATTCAGGTGGGTGATGTTGTGGGCGGTCCATGAGGTGCCCAGCCAAGGGGACAAACACTTCGGGAGGACTTCGCACAGCATGCGCGGCCTAAATGGCATGCCATGCGTGCCTTCCCCGTCCCATAGCTCGGGGATCCGGGGAGGATCATAGGGCATTATTTCAAAACCCGTTTCGGCGCCCCCGATCGCTTCCCTGTACCAGTGTAAAAAGTTTCCCATGTATATGTTGGCTTTTCGGACATTTGGAAATACATCGAAGAGGGCTGACATATCCCAGGGCTCCAAGAGCTCACAAATGGTCAGCTCTCGACAATCAACTAGGTGCCGCCAGCGCCCCTCCACCAGGGAGTTGCGATTCTTGAAGTCCGTCGTTATGGCAGCCAACAACCGCTTCGTGCGGAGGAAGCCCCTGGATACCTGCCCGATGTTTCTCTGAAAGCTCCAATCTCCCTCATCAGGCCTTTCCTCAATATTTACCCATTCGGGGTTGGGGGCCAGCACCACTTTCTGCCAGGCTCTGGGGCTAAGTGCCCAATAGATAGCTCTGCATGTCCGGAGGGTGGCATGCGCGCTTGCCTGCCCCAGGTACTCGCAAATCGGATCCCAGATTTCCGGGGGCAGGGCCTGGAAAGTCGCAGTTCCCTGACGAGAAGGTGCCGTGGCCATGGCGGTATGTGGGCAGTGGGGGGGGGGGACTGGTGCTGAGCAAAAGTGACGGTAGCAGTACTGTATGCGGTTTTGTGCCTGGTTTTTCTCTCAGCCCCGCACACTTCAATGGGGGATGTCAATTGCAGGGGAATCTCATTTTAACACTCTATACTTGATGGCGGTTTCCATTGTTCACGGCACACAGAAGTACAATCCTAGTGCAACAAAGCGGTGGTCTTTGTCTTTGGTCGCCTTAACAGCACGCAACAAAGAAAGGATCACAAGCCACTTCCCGTGAGCACGGCACGGGCTCTCACACCTCTGCTCACCTGAATGCCATAGTATTAACACTGGAAACGGCTAGCCGGCGGAGGGTGCAGCGACGGTTGCCGCGATTGAGGGTAACGGCGGTTACGCGGACATGTCTATGCCAGCTATGCCGAGGGTGTTCACATTCAGGTCACCGAGTGCCACAGTCAAAGGACTGTGGCGTGTCCCACGGAGATTTGGTAGGATAATCTATTGCAAACCATGTCATTGTAGTAATAACCAGAAAGTAATATTAACCCAAGAGGATACCAAACTTAAATATAGGAAGCCCAGAGCCCAATAGAAATAGCCAATAACCCATCGGTGCCGGTACACCAAAAATGCGAGAAACAATGCTACCTGGAGTACATCTCTACCCCTTTGCGCTATCGTCCGTTGTATTGCCCATTGCCACCTTGGTTTCCATAACCGAAATATGCGCTATGATTTTGTTGCTGGTACTGCCCAGAACCCGGCTGAAAATGCGGAGGAATAGAGTCTGGTTGTGCCAGTGACTGCTGAGAAAGCGGATTCTGTTGGTACTGCTGACTCGTTATCCTCCCCATTGCTTCGCCCGGGCCTCTGCTCGACGAGCTGACTGTCCTAGCATGAAGCTGCCTCTGTACAAGAGCCTGCTGCACTATAACATTATTACTGACACCTGATTTCGTCAGCTCTTTTTTCTCCTTTTCCCTAGCTTCAAGGGCCCCAAGCAGCCCTGCCTGATGTGGGGGTTGTTTTCGAGTATTCCCTTCTTCCATTTGCAATAATGTTGTCCCAGTTTTCCGTGCAATATACTCTTGCTCTCGGGCCGAGAGATGTGAGGACAAATCAGGTACATTTATAAGCCCGAGAGGCGAGAAAGCGGCATTTCCCCCTCGCGACGGGGGGCGGGGTATTTGTTCAGCGGATGAATTTCTTGACGGGCGTCTAGAATGTACATAGCGATTTCTAGCTTGTGATTGTTGTTTTGCGGCGGCAGCCTGCTCCGCAACGTAGCTTTCAGGTGTTTCCGATTTAACTGCAAACTTGCTATTACCACCAGTTTGAACTAGGCCGGGTTGCCACGCCATCTTTCGACCTGCTGGTGGCATCTTATTATGACTGACACCCTGTGATCCCTTTCCATCCCCAGGCTCTGGTGATGAGTATTGTCGAAGGTGAGCGGGTCGCTTAGTGTCGTCGAATACACCCGAGGATCCTGTAGAGGGATTTCTATTATGTCCTGGGCCTACCAACCCATCCATGTTCTGTTGGGTCGTTCCTTTCATATATTCAACCGGGCTTGCGTGTTCCGAATGAATACCATAAACAGAGTCGGTAATTTGGCCATTGCCGCTGCCTACAGTCCTTGCCTGTGCACTTGGTTGCCCGAGGGTAGTCCCAGTAGACAGACTCCTTCCGTGATTGAACGTTCTCCCAAAATCAATCGTAGGTATATTGGATTCAACCACCCGACCCTGTGATGGGGAGTTCCCTGACCTAGAGTGACCGCCCCCAATGGTAATATCACCTGCCTTCCTTTGTCCCACAGTTTTCATCACACCCGCCCTTGCACCCTCAACCCTTGGTGGAGGCCTTACGGTCTCAGGTTCCTCATCAGTACTAGCATAATCATCAGTTTCACCGTTGCCGTATTCGCTGCCGCTGTCACTCCCACTAAAAGAGCGTGTCATTTTGGCCACTCCGCTTAGGTCAGACATGTCCCCTTGGCTGTTTGTTCTTGCCATGTGCTGTGAAACGCGGTTCAAGGCTTCTGTATTCATCACGTGGTTCGCGAGACTGTCCAAACTGTCAGTAGAATGTGGAGTATGATTTGCAGATGCACTGTTGGACGGTGCAATGTTTTTAGGTACGTTAGTCTTCAATATTGGTGGCTGTGGTGCATTGCTGGCCTTGAAGGGAATCTTTGCCGGGACAGGAGGGGATGGCAAAGGATTCATCATGGCAGAGCCTTGACTCAAATCTAGGGGGGGA
>Ga0307514_10005294_pt1 | contig 11580 bp, 4 predicted proteins | sample 16_EM_MG_FD_203088 | JGI IMG/M metagenome (GOLD analysis project Ga0307514, IMG submission 203088) | Populus trichocarpa ectomycorrhiza microbial communities from riparian zone in the Pacific Northwest, United States - 16_EM | ecosystem: Host-associated > Plants > Roots > Unclassified | place...
TCAGGTGCGCGCAACTGGTTCTATCCTCACTCCAAAATTTTGATCAAAGGCGCGATTGGTCACTCGGTCTAAACTAGGTGTGGTAAAACCGAATCCTAAGTATGCTCTAAACACCATCACCTACTCTCATATCCCTCGTGAGCCTCACAACGTCAAAAATACCTTAGCACACCCTGTTTGGAAAGCAGCCATGGATGGGGAGCTAGCTGCACTGCATAAAAATGAGACTTGGACACTTGTTCACACGACAAACATGCATGTCATTGGTTTTAAATGGGTGTTAAAATAAAATATTAAACTTAATTCTCTTTATATCGTCTCAAAGCATATCTAATTGTAAAAGGGTGTCATCAAATTGATGGAGTGTACTACACTGAAATCTTTTTTCCAATTATCAAACCAGGAATAATAGGCATGATAATCACCATAGCTCTTGTTCAGAAACGATTCAATCATCAACTCGATATAAAGAATGTTTTCTTGCATGGTCTAATTTTTGAAGATCTTTGCATCCAACAACCACTAGGAATGACATATCCTCAACATCCAACACACGTATGCAAACCACAAAGAGCTTTTTATGGCCTAGAACAAGCACCACGTTCTGGTTTAATCGATTTAGTTCCTTTTTTAAAAAATATGGCTTCTTTTGTAGTCCAGCTAACGCCTCATTGTTTTTTTTTCACTGATCTGATTATGGCTCATTAATTATACTTCATGTTGTTCAGTGGATCAACTCCAACACTTGTTTCAGGTTTTATTCAGTTACTAATTAAGCAGTGAGTTTGCAATGAAAATTCTGGGCCTATTCATCACTTTCTTGAGATGGGGTGGAAATCACTTATTATAATTAGCTTAATTAATAGATACAGTTTTATTTATACACCCTAAAATTATAATTTTCCATGCCAAACTAATATTTTCGGCTGGGAGGGAATATTGTGTAATTGTGTCATGGAGTTTTGGTTGAACCATCCAATTGTTTTTGGACACGAAGGCATGTTGTGGGGCTTGATGAGAACCTCCATACCCAATTTATTCGCACAGTTTGGGGGAAGTGGAAGACAGGGATGATGATAACGTGGATGCATTATCTGATAAGGAAGAGTTATTTTATTTTTAATAAGAGTAATTGTATAGAAAGGGAAAGAAAAAACTGTATAAAAACGAGGGGTATATTATAAAAATAACAAAGGCCTTGCGAACTAAACTGCTTCAAGGAACTCATAGCCCATCAATGAAAGTGCGGTGTGGTCCCTTTCTCCAGTGGCGCCGGCCTTTGCTAAGGCAATGATAGTGCTTCATGCTGCCAGCTTTTGGAGTCTAGTTTGGATCACTATCAAAATTATTGAGTTCTGCGTATATATTCAACCACATGTATCTAATTAAATTATTCATCACGTAATCGAATTACAATATCCTTGAGAGCATTTATTTCTTAGCCTTTTTATTGGGAACGTTGATTAATTTCAATCCAACATCAATTGGGTTGGTCACCTCATCATCAAAAGAGAGTTTGAATTCATCTCTAGTCGGTGACAATTATTTTATCATCATATAATCTCGTTCTACATAAATATTCCAAGTTTTAGATCTCTTTGTGTATATATATACACGTGTGCGTGTTATGGACACAACGCGTCTTTTATTTTTGAAAAAAAAACAAATTGTTTCTTCTCTCTTTATCCACCAAAATTAGAAATTCAAGGAATTAATTTTTTTCATGAATTTCTTAATTTCGTTGACTTTTATCATGAATCCTTTAAACGTTGTTCTTCCAAAATGTTATTGAAATAAATAAAATATATAAAAATATTAATATGTTTTGTTTGAGAGATGAAAATATAAGTATAAAATAAATCTATATCCAAAAGGTTATTTCGATAACGTAACCAAAAGGTTACTGTAAGTAAGAACTTGAATAACTATATTTTATATTATCTTTTTTTTTTAATTCGTTCAAAAGGCTTGGTATGCAATATTAGAGCCATTTTCTTTTCACTTTCTTCAATCTTACGTATGGTGTAGAAAAGATTCTAGTATTTTGTGTGAGTGTGTTGGGGCTGGAAAACTTTAACTCGGGCATTACAACTCACAAGGATTCAACTTCTAGTTCTTAGCCGCTTGACTAATGTCTTGGTTAAGTCAACCTAAATCATCCAAAGAGATTGTTTGAGCAAATTTATCAACTATAGGTTATAACAATTAAGCACACTCGATTATAATTTCCTTATTGAAAGGAGGGCCAAGGCAAAAGAATGGCCAAGTCAATGGAGGGGTGGAGCAGGAAGCAAACAAAGTCCCCCATTAAATAAATATTGGTAGACAATAACTCTTCGGAGATTTAGGGGCCCTACTTGGAAATTCCCTCTCCAACAAGTATTGCTAAGGCCCAATCGACGGCTGTGATTAATTTTCTAATCAAATCCCTTTGTTCTTAATTAAAATTATGTCAACTTGAGTATAATTTCCCCACAGATTTTCTATATTTATTCACTTCACCATCTCAATTAAAAATAAATTATTCACGTCCGAATTATGAATTTCTGATAATTATATTTAACTCATGGTATGTTATGAGATCTGAGTGTTGATAGTTGAGAAAACAGCATGCCACTCAGAACTGATTCACGGTTATATTATTATTCTCTTTTTTTGGCGTGGAATGCACTATGCAATGCGGTCCACGTCAAGAGGGGAGCCCACCACGTGACATCACCAGAGAATAGGAGGCAATCAAGATTGGGAATTTCTAGATCTGACGGCTGTGATCAGATTCCTTACTTGGTTGGGCAAGATCTTGATATGGTAATGGAAAGATCGGCACGCGCATGTGTGGGGGCCCACCCAAGCCAACCAATGCCACCACCACCGCCCACTCCTTCTGTGGGGTCAGCATCATGGGACACGTGTCGCTAGGCAATGGGGTTTGCTCCTGGTGGGTCCTCAACATCAAAGGTGCCCCACATCTGACGGCTTCAATTCGCCGCCACTCCCTCTGGAATACGGCTAGTGTAACGAGGACGCCAGTTGAGTGAGAATACAATGTAGTACTGCATCTTTGATTCTCACATTTCCCATGCAAAGTTTTCTTTGCGCTGCAACAACAGTCATCATAGTTTTTTTTTCAAGTTTCTCGACTTATTTTGAAGCCAGCATTCAAATAACCCATCAAGATTTTTATAAATATGGAGTTCATAAATAAAATTATCATTTTAATAAAACTATAATCAAGAACATCCCAGCTTGGAGAACGTACGTGTGTCTGGCTAGAAATTAACAGTATGCATGTTTTATTTCTTGATGAATGAAATAATTCATCACTAAAAGAATCAGCAAGCAAGCAGGCTGCTTCACTCTCTATAAAAAATCAAGAAAAAACGACAACCGTAAATATGAACGCCTGAATGACATTGGTTTGGTCGAGATTCTTTATTCTCTACCAATTAAATGCATATTTGTGAAGGTAGAAGAATATTTTGAGTAAGACTTTTTGCTTGTTGAAATCTTTCCATTTCGACAAAATCAATGTCTCGTCAGGTTGCTTCTAAACCACATTTCATTTGCCTCTTTAATCTTGTCCACTAGTAATTCAAATAGGAGTTGGTGCATGAATGGTCTTGGTTCATGATATAGGAATCATAGAGATGTTAGTCCAACTTTATAGGCTGATAGGTTGATGTGATAAATTCATAACCCAGATATTATCTAGATTTTAAGTTGAATTATAAAAGATATTGTCTTGATAAAATTCAACTGGCTCGTTTAAATTGAAAAATTAAAACTTAATCTAAATTTAATTGGGTCTATATTGAAAATTCCTGGCTACATGCATGATGATGTGTTTTTTCCTTTAAGTAGTGAAGAGTGTTCTTATATTGATTTGTGTAATAATTGAATCTTTTTTTTCAAGCGAATATAAGAATTACATCCTTTTTCTCACATCAGTGCTCTAGAATAAATTTCTCTGTAATTTTCCCATATTCGAACTTTAAAGATTTAATGAAATCGCAAATAGACCTGACCAGGACAGCAATCCAGCCACGGATGATGTTTCTTGAGCTTTTTTAAGCTTGGTGACGCATCATGATTGAAGCGGTCAAAGCACCATCAGATGTTCACCATGTGTGCATGTGAAAATAATAGTATGGCTTAGGCAGTGAAATATTTTTGAGAATTTGAGGAGGTATTGATGTCGATGATATCATAGCGGTTTGTTCAAAGAGATCCCCACGTATGGCCCCCACGGTTGATAAATGGAGGTTGTCGTCATGATTACTACTAGAAGAAAATGGGGCCAATCACGACCGTTTAATCACATTTCAAACTTAAGGATGTGATTGGGAGCACAAAGGCAGGCATTTTCTGTCTCAAGTGACAAGTGATAAAATAGCATTTGCATGTAAATGGTCATGGCCCAAGGGACCGTTTGGTAGAGATCTTTCAATGCCATTCTTTCCTTTTTGGTGATTGTCATATTCTTGTTCATACTCCTTGGTTACAATGGAGCTCTCCATCGTTGAAGTCTCAACTCCAGGAGGATACACGAAGCTAATTAATTACTCTTCTTGCTTTCTATGGTTAAAGGCAATTTAGTTAGGTTAAAAAGTTTTTTTTATATATATATATATAGCAGCATAGATATAATTAGAGAAAGATTGTAAGTTAAGAATGCAGGATTTTTCTAAAGTTTTAGGTAATGTGATGCATACATACTTCAAGTGGGATTCAGTTAATTGTGTAGTCATAATTGTATTGCAAATTAACTGCTAATTAGACCTCCTTTTAATTCTTTTGACATGCATGCCACCTTGAAGAAAACTATGCGATAAACTAGATTCTCCAGTAGATTCGGTTTGTACACGTTCTTTTAAATGGTAATATTGTGCAAATTAATATATAATTCTACAAACCAAATTAATCAACTTGAGAGTCTAGTCTATGCTGGTCTAGGTGTTTTAATTGTCTATGTGACATGAACGTGTTTGCTAAAAAATATAGAATATAGCTAGCATGCTAACTAAATTAGGAAATATATTACTATATATTTTCAATTTTTGATTTGAACATGCCATCATAAGCATAATCTTTATGAACAGAAATACTTTTTTTCTTATGATCACATGCATGTTGATAAGACTTTATAAAATATTTAAAGCCAACCCTGTTAAGAAGAAAACTTGACATCAAATTCTTTCTCATAGAAGGTTGTAGACACCACAATATCCTTTAGAGTCCATACTTTTACAGAGGTGAATTTTAACTCGACTTCTCCACTACTAAGTGTTTTGGTGGTTTGTGAATGATCACCGAGCATAAAATAAAATACATGTTAATTAAGAGTGGAAGATGTCCACAAATTTTAGTCCTAGCAAACATGTTAATTAGCACTAGAATTAAATTATCGCACAACCCTTTAATACTTCGGATTATATATATATATATAATACATGCATTAAAATCCTATTTTCATTTGGTTCCTATTTTTATTATTATATTTTGGAAATCTACCAAAAAAAATTTATGTTTCTCTTGAAGAGGTTTCTATTGGGTATTTTTAGGGTATTGTTTTTTAGACAAGTTATTATTTTCAAAAATTTAATTTAATTTACTCGTGGTAGATTGTCCATAGCTCTTTTGTGCCATGATTGCATCTTGTCATCTAGCTCTTTCTCCAAATAAATGCGAGTTATGAGTCCCATCAAGGATGTCTTTTTTTACTTGTTGCATATGGTGTTTTGAAACTCCTTTTAATTAGGTGGTAGCTTGACAATAATTAGCTTATCTTTGATTTTAATTCTTTTATACATAAGCTCTTCAACAATCATTATGAAGTTTCAGGGGAAATTATGTTTAAAGTATTTGTTTTAAAATATATTAAAATAATATTTTTTATATTTTAAAATCTATTTTTTATATCAATGTCTTAAAACAATTTTAAAATGTTAAATTAATTAATTTGAACAAAATTATTTTTTTGCAAACTTCTATTTAGACAACATTACCCAAGAGAGGTACCTAAGCTTGGCCTACAACGGATTTTTCATCCATCATTTAGAAATAGAAAGGGCAACTTGCAATATATTTCGTCGTATCGGCTTCCTCAATATCATATTTATTCTACGAAGCTTTCCAAATTTATTTTTTAAAAAGATGAATAAATATTATCATAAAAATTACATGCTTGGCGGTTGAGGAGATAATACTAACAATTGTACTCATCTTGTTTATATTTTTCCACCTTAGCTTGGTAGGCCTCATATTTTTTTCATGGATCATGTTACTAGTGTCATGAATCCTTTTCAAGTTCTTTTATTAATTAGTACATAGGCAACTTTGAAAAAATTAAGGTAGAAACAACACCTTTGCTTTCTACATCTTAAAGTTTGCACCCTTAAAACCAAAGGTCTTGTTAAGATCTCCGACATAACTTAATTTCAATGGGTTTCTTTCTTGGAATGCTCCATTGAACCTCCATTTAAGATTGTTGGTGCTAGCTAGTACAGCAATACCCTCTTTTTTCCCCTTAATATATACACGCCATGGGAATACATTGATAAAGCACCAAGAGAGCAAAATAGAGCTTCCAACTTCCAAGGATAATGAATATTGAATAGCACTGACTTCTGTGAAAAAGAAAATGAAAAGGGTTTGTCGTCGTCGATATACCTCTTGTACCGATTATTGTACTTTGTAATCAAGCTTTTCCTTGACTGTCTAGGGATCATATTGAATTTAATTAATTAAGCATGTACTGGACTAGCTAGAATAATCAAACTTTATAATGATATGGGAAAGTATCAAATAACGATATTATTTTATAATAAAAGCATAAGGTTGTGTGATAAGCACAGGCATCTGCTAGCTTGCGACTAATAAAAAAAAATTGCAATTCATCTGAAATGTCCATTTTGATATTAGTTATTTCGAAATGAAAAAAATTACTCAATACAATATTGAATAATTAACTGCTGTATGATCCCCAGTCTTATGATTAGTTACAAAGAAGCATCTCTCTTGGCTTTACGGGGGGGGAAAACTGGGCCACACATCTAAAATGGCAGCAATCCTCGTCAAGGTGCTTTTGAAGGGGATGCAAACAAAGGTTGTTTGGTGCAGTCTAGTCACTTTTAACCCAGTTCGATCGGTCGAGGAGGATTTTCAGTTGGCTTTCAGGTTCGTTTTAATTCAAATAATTTGAATATAATATTTGTTATTGATTTTTAGTCAAAGTTAGATAGAGTTTTTCTTTAGTCTAGTTAGTTATTACTAGCATACATTTTCAAAACATAAACGGAATAGTAAGTAGGTTTGTTTTCGATTGATGCATTCGTACTTAATTAGGATGTTTAAGTCATATGATTGTTCATTTATTTTGATTTTTTTTATTTGAAAATATATTAAAATAATTTTTTTAATATATATTAATATATCAAAACGATTTGAAAATACTAAAAACTATTAATTTAATGTTTTTTAAAACAAATACAATTTTAAACACAATATCATATTTTCATCACTAAGTTTACAATTGTTATCAAAATTCACTAGCTAGGTGCTCCAAAAGTCATTGCCTACTAGACTACAAATAAATTTACTAACCAAAAAGGAATTCAAGCTCACATAATGGTGGATCTTGATTCACTCAATTATATACTCCATGTACAATTCTTTACACTAATCATGGAGTTATTAGAGTTTGGTAGCATCAATTAAAGTGATTTCAATGTTTGTGAGCATTTATAACTTATCAAATATTATGGCTCCAAACAACTTGATTGATTTGTTTTTTTATATTTTTTAAAAGTATTTTTTGTATCAAAATAATTTTTTTGATTTTTTTATTTTTGATATCAACATATCTAAATGATCAAAAAAAATTAAAAAAAATTAATATAATATTTTTTCAAGACAAACACAATTTCAACAACAATATCAAATAAATCGTCACTAAGTTTACAATTGTTACCAAAATTCACTAGCTAGGTGCTCCAAGAGTCATTGCCTACTAGACTACAAATAAATTTACCAACCAAAAGGGAATTCAAGCTCACATAATGGTGGATCTTGATTCGCTCAATTATACACTCCATGTACAATTCTTTACAGTGATCATGCATGGAGTTATTAGAGTTTGGTAGCATCAATTAAAGTGATTTCAATGTTTGTGAGCATTTATAACTTATCAAATATTATGACTCCGAACAGCTTGATTTTCTTAATTTTCATTTCTGAGTAATACATCTTTTCTAAAAAATACTAAAAAATAAAATCTAAACTATTTCACATGGATGCTTAATCTAGAATTTGTGTACTAAATAACTTCTTTTATGAAGTGAGTTCTTAACTATAGAATTATTAAATTTTGGAAATGATTTTAAAAAAATGTGAGAATGGTAAAATTATTATTATATATTCTTTAACTTCATGTGCAATTTCTATACTGTACGTGACCATATATTCTGACAAAGCATGCTGAGACTACAGGTTCATAGAACTCTAAATATTAATTGTATGCTCTTTTCTTACAGTTATATATTATTTATTAAAATAACGAAAATAATACAAAACTAACCTTAATAATATCCAAGATGTTCTTGTATAATTCATAAAAAAAGGATGTTTTTCCACACCCAAAGCGTTAAACACACACAACGATGTCGATAGAAATCAGCTGGCCCAAAAACGTGAGAGCAATCCGAGTTTCTCGGCCTGTCAACTAGTGAAAAAAAGAGAGCCACTGCGTTTTTTATAAATTAAAGGATACATGTATTTATATGCGTTCATATATAGTTTTATATATTCCACAAATGTTTATATAAATTGTTGACAAATATTTCATTCTTAGAATAAGAAAAGAGATATTATAACAGTATATGTTACTAGACTCCATCAATCACAGTTCACACACAAACACTCCCCTCTTTCTTGTACGTACGCACATAATCCATAAAGCAACGAGGTACAAAGGATTTTCTCACAAAACCATCCTAAACATTCCTCTTCCTTCTTTTAAAACCAGTTTCAAGAAAAGGGTATCCTTTTTCTTCATTGTTTGAAGCTCTAGCTAGCTAGCTAGCTGTTTCTCAACATCCTCGTCTTCAAATTTCATCCATGGATACTGCTCAGTGGCCACAGGTATATAGACAGATCTATGATAATATCCCTTTGGCTAGCTCTTGATCTCTTTGAGACTCTTCGACATGAATTGTATGGTTTTTGTTGTTTGTTGGGTTCTCCTTTTTCAAAAGAGTGATGGTGTGTGTGTTCATGGCTGGCTAGCAAGTGCAAGTCCCCACTCTTTTGGATTTAGTTTGTATCGGTTGTTTCTTTCACCATATATCAATATATACCACTTTATCTAGCTTTCTCTTTTGCTTATGTGATAAAAAAGAAAGAGCGCTATGTATTTTTGCCTTTTTCTTTTTGATCATGGGCTGATATAATGTTGAAAAGTGTAAAGTTGCTAAATTGTTTTTTTTTTTGTTGGGGTTTGTTTGTTTGTTTGTCTTCAAGCTCTTTGATCTTCAAGTAATGGTGTTTCTTTTCTTGTTTTTGTGCTTTATAGGAGATAGTGGTGAAACCAATAGAAGAGATAGTTACGAATACATGTCCAAAGCCTCCTGCTTTAGAGAGGAAGGCAAGGCCTCAGAAAGAACAAGCCCTCAACTGTCCAAGGTGCAATTCAACTAACACCAAGTTCTGTTACTATAACAACTACAGCCTTACACAGCCTAGGTACTTTTGTAAGACTTGTAGAAGGTATTGGACAGAAGGGGGTTCTCTGAGAAATATTCCGGTCGGAGGAGGTTCAAGAAAGAACAAGAGATCATCAGCTTCTTCTTCATCTTCTTCAAAGAAACTTCCTGATCTGATTACACCAACAAGTTTGTCACAAACTTCTACACAAAACCCTAAGATCCATGAAGGCCAAGATCTAAACCTAGCTTTCCCATCCACTCAAAGTATTAGAAGTTTCTCTGAATTGATTCAATTACCGAGCATTAATGAAAACAACAACAAGAACCCAATATCTTCCTCTACTTCTGCATCTACTACCACATCCCAACTTTCAGCTTTGGAGCTGTTAACTGGAATCTCCTCAAGGGGTTTGAATTCTTTTCCTATGCCAGTTCAAGATCCAAGCACACTTTACACATCAAGTTTTCCTCTTCACGATTTCAAACCAACCTTGAATTTCTCTTTGGATGGGCTTGGAAGTTGTTATGGGAGTCTCCAAGGGGTTCAGGAAACTAATGGAAGACTTTTGTTTCCATTTGAAGATTTAAAGCAAGTTTCAAGCACGGCTGATATTGAGCATAATAAAGAGCATGGTGATTCTACAGGATATTGGACTGGAATGTTAGGTGGAGGATCATGGTAAATTAGATGAAGAAAATAATTTGAGGGTTTTTTTTTTCTTTTTGGATTTTTTTTTAACTTTATTATAGTAAGTTCTTAAGGTGGGTGACTTGGTTTGCATTTCTTCATTACTAACAGATAGGATACATGGGCGTCTTACTCTCTCTATCGGCTTTGTTGTTTTACTTTCAATTGTCTTCTTTACTCTTCAAACTTGTGGGAATTTGAAGCTCATTTTAGCTTGGCTTCATTAAGGCTAAAGTACTGATGGGATACCGTGAAATGATAGAAGAAAAGATCAACCCAAGCTAAGTCGAGAATTTTCTTAGGGTAACAAGTAGAAGAGGGCATGCTCCGTGCCCTTTAACTTCGTGTTAATTATATCTTCTATCATTTAAAGGAAGAGCTAGCAGAAAGGCCACTACCCACTATATATTATGTGTCATTGGTTGGCATGGTATAATAAAAAATAATGTATAGCGTGAGAATTTACAAGGAGTTTTATAGATTAAAGGCTATATATGTTCATTAGTTTCTTTCATTTTAGCAGGAATATTGTTGCTGTTAGCATTATTCTTATTGAAACCTCGGTTGGATTGCAATGGTGGCTTAATTTGGATTTTCTACTTCCAATCTCTCTCTTTCTCTCAGTTTTTGTAAGCAGGTTTTGAGTATTAGTCTCATCAAGACTGAGATTCTAGCAGACAGTAAGCATAAGTCCAGAAAGAAAAGTTGGGGGTAAGAGAAGATGGAACCAGGTAGGAATTCTAATCCTTCCAAGTGTAATTCCAGAAAAGAAAAAAAAAAAACTCTTCCACGAAGTAAATCGCAGTTGTGTAGATTAGAGGCTTCAACTGAAAAGCTCACTACTGAGAATTCTATTATATCCAAACAGTTCTTTGAAGACTCTTACACTCTTCACAGCTGCCTTGTTTCCACATGAATGATCATTGCTTCCATGCTACCTCTTCTTTTCCTTTTTTTTTTTTTCTAATTGAAAGATTGAGAAAGATCTGACAAGCCCTCATTTCTGTGGTCTTCTTGTTGGGACCCACAAACATTCTCCTAGGCAAGTGTGCAAGAGAATAATACATCCCACTACAAAAAAGTCTGATGATCCATCTAGATCTAGACCCTTTTATTTATAAAATTAGTTTATTTTCGTTTCTTTGCTGTAAGGCACTTGGTGTGCATAATAACTAGGGCAAATGTTAGAGG
>Ga0307514_10005295_pt1 | contig 11577 bp, 16 predicted proteins | sample 16_EM_MG_FD_203088 | JGI IMG/M metagenome (GOLD analysis project Ga0307514, IMG submission 203088) | Populus trichocarpa ectomycorrhiza microbial communities from riparian zone in the Pacific Northwest, United States - 16_EM | ecosystem: Host-associated > Plants > Roots > Unclassified | place...
TCCAATCATTATGAGCGACACAATAGTCATAGATAACAACTGACGTCACTCCAGAATTGACATCGTATATTTGAAACGTATGACTCGACAAATGACTCCACGGCTCAAAAACTGCGAAGCCCGCGATATCCTAGCTCCCAGTAACTAGATATCGCGATAAACATGACAAGTGAAATTAGCGAATGTACAGGAAACGCCGATTCCTTACATTTCTTTTCTTCTGCTTATTGATATACTTAAGTTCAGTGGGTATCCCTACCTGATTTGAGGTTACCTGATTTAAAAATTGCATGAGTTTAGGCAAGTATAAATATGATAAACTCAGCGACTTTATTATTGTTATTAACCCTAGTTCAGATATAAACTATACTGCCATATTCATTTCTGAAGAGTACTTTCATGACTAAGGTACCTCTCCAAATAAATCTAAATATGATAAAATAATGCTTGAGAAGGGTAGGGAACTAATACTCAAACAGGTATGCCCTATGGAATACAATATCAGGAAAAAATATATTCTATCTCAAGAGCATTAGACACACAGGATGCCTATGACGCGTTCTGCCAGTTAGGGACGCCCCTGTTCGGACACCTGTCTCCCTAAGTTCCCTGTCCGGACTCTTGTCTCCTGTCGCCTCTCCCCGAAAGCCTGTCTCCAGAGACATATGGCTATCCCCTGTCTCCCAGCGACCTATCTTATACATGTGTCTCCCAGAGTATGACCCTATCTTGTGTCTCCCGCAGTTACATCTCGAAGCTTGTCTCCTGACGTTATATCTCGAAGCTTGTCTCCTAGAGTCATATCTTGAACCTTGTCTCCTGATACCTATTCCACACCCTACGCCTAGCACAGTTTATTCAGAATCCCTTGTACTAATTTTATTATTTTTTTTATTTTGGCAAACGACTAGACACGTTGTTGGGACATGCATTCTGTACCCATTTCTTGTGTTATTCTCCTGGCATATACCATTAATTCTGTTGTTGTTTCATTTATTTCCGGTATCTATTATCGTTCTCTTGGTTATCTCTTACGATATCTTAGCTTGTTTCTATTCTTATTCGTCTACAAGGATATTCATTACGCATCTTATTCACATGCTTCTGTTCACACCCTTGTTTCTATATGCCACACTGTTGCATACATAGTCTGAGATGCGTTAGCACTTCTGCTTATGGACTTCTTTGCATTGGTTCCTATTACAGTGAGTTACCTTCTCTACGCTGTTCAGCCGCTCTCTTATGTATTTAGTCACTGGCATCTCGCTCTCAGTTAGAAGAATAATGACGACTTCTCCTACTCATATGCACTGCTCACTCGAATATCTTCTCGCTTGCCTGCTGCACACTCCACTGGTTCACGCTATTCTACCAATACTGACGTTAACATTTATGTTAGTCTACACGCTGTCCACACACATATATCCTACTACAATAGGTTATAAGCCCGGAGCTCTAGCCTTTCCCCATACTCTAAGTCTATCCCCCCACTTTAGTATTCTTGTGTCGGATATCTCTGCTCTGCTTCAATAATGGCTGGTGGCAAATCCTCCTTGTCTGGTTTTGGATCTGGCGGTGCTCCTATGACCTCTTCTGAAGATCTCTCATAGCCAATGCAGTTTAAGCTTGATAACATCCCTCACTTAACTGATGGTGCAGGATACAAGGCGTGGTGCTCGATTGCCACTCTTTACCTCAAGTCTCGCAGTCTCTGGAATGTCGTCAATGGTACAGAAGCCGCTTCTACTGATCCTGCTGAACTTCAAAAATGGGAAATTCGGAATATTACAGCACAGCTCTTCCTCACCTCCATGGTCGATATGTACATCTCACATATCGTTTCTGAAACACCCACAGCAAAGGATGCCTGGCAAGCACTCCAAGATAGATTCAACCGTCGTAAGCCTACCACTTTGTACACCTCTGTCAAGTCCTTCTTTACCTCAATGTCTATGGCTGATAGCACTCCCATGCTCGATCACATTAATGGATGTGAGAATCACTGAAGGCAGTTGGTTCAACGATACAAAGATACATCATCTGACGATTCATACCAACACCTGGCTAACTACCTTAGCGATGAGAGGATTAAGTCACATCATCTTCTCATGACACTTGCTGACTCTATGGCTAACGTTGTTGACAATCTACAGTCCAAAACTGACCTCCAATACCTCGACATCAGAACTAGGCTGTTAGAACTTGCCTCTTCATCCATCATTAAGACCCCCAAAAAGAACAAAGCTCTTTCTGCAAAGAGCAAAGGCAAGAATGGTCAATCAACAACACATCAACAGCCAAACCCTACCCGAGTTGGCAAGACAGTCCCGGCAAAAGGAAATGAGTGTTCTTGCTGTAAAAGCTGGAACTTTCCTTTCAGCGGTCACACATTTAAGACCTGCCAACAGCTAAAGGATTACCAGGTGTCATACTCCTCCTCCCAACAACAACGCCCCACACAAACTACTGGCCATGAAGTGGTTCCATACCAAGCATCGACCGCTCAAGAGCTCTTCTCCTCCAACGGCCTTGCTCATCTGGTTATCTCTCGTTCCTCTTCTCATTTCGCTTCTGTTAATGTTCCTGCTCAGGTAAGCGCAAATCACCCCACATATGAAGTTTGGATTTTTGACACTGGTACTTCGTTCCACATCACCGCTGACTTTTCTCAACTTCTAAATTCAGTCCGTTGCCATGTAGGCTTGACGGTTGGTGGCGGAAGGGTGATGCACACTACGCTTCAAGGAAACGTGGTTTTGTCTCTTGAAGTTCCTACTGGTATATTGTCTCTTACTTTGATTGATGTTCTGTATGTGCTCGACTGGAGCGAGGCGTGTTTGATTTCGTGGAGGAAGTTCGATGAGACTGGGCTCTTTGATATGTTTGGGAAGGATGGGATTATTTCTGTGAAAATGAATTCAGATGACTCAGTTGTTTTGCAAGCTATATTGGAATACGGTGCCTACCAAGTATTCCCTATTGTTCAACATGATCAGATCTATATCACCGGGACAGATTTCTGGCATCAGGCCTTGGGACACAGCTCTACTCAATACTGGTCCAATGCTAAAGATATCTACGCTGATGGTGATATACTGCCCAAACGACCCTCTTAGTTCTGGTGCTCCCAGTGTGCAACATACAACTCGAAAGAACAGGCACATAAACCTGTTGATGGCCCACGATCCAAGGAACCATTCGATCTTGTCCACACCGATCTTATGGGACTATTTAAAGTCAAATCCATGGAACGTAAGAAATATATAATATCCTTGATTGATGATTTCACTCGTTATGCTGAAGTCAATTTCTTATTTAAGAAATTTGATGCAAGTCGTGTTCTTCAGACATTCTGTGAAACGATCAATACCCAAACGAATCGATACTCTTGATCTTTTCGTTCAGATCAAGAAGGCAAGTATATAAATGCTGAACTTACTGACTACTTTGAATCAAAGGGCATGCAGCATCTAGTTACCGCCGCTTACTCCCCTGAGTCTAATGGTGTTGCAGAATGCTATAACCAGACTCTTACTAATATGGTTCGACCCTCTTTAGACAACATACCTGTATCTCTCTAGGCAGAAGCCTTTAATTGGGCCTGCTATGTCAAGAACAGACTATCTTATTCTGCATTAATGGATAAGACTCCATACAAGGTATTGTTTAATAAGAAACCAACGATATCCTATCTCCGTCCCTTCTATACCAAGTGTTATGTACACATTCCCGAAGAAAAATGAGCAGCGGGATCCAAGCTTGACCTCCATGCGCTAGAAGGATATCTCGTTGGACATACGGAATCTACTCGCATGTTCCCTGTATATATACCTTCACAACACAAGGTAGATGCCTATTGACAGGTTCAGTTCGAGCCATTCTCTTACACCTCTGTCAACATACATACTCCCAAGCCTACCTCTAACAATGTCGATCAACAAATCCTCCCCCACGATCATTCTCGACCTCCCTCTCCTTCAGATCAACTACAATCTGAAGTAACACAACAACAACAACAGCAAACTACAATACAATCTTCCTCCCAATTTCCCGGTAGTTACCCTGAAACTGCGGTGAAACCTTCATCCTCAGCTCTACCCTCTGCTTCACTACGTCATACTCTTGTCCCTCCAGAATCTCCTCCAAGAGACTTCTTGGACTATACTCCAGAATCCAATTCTGAGTCAGAGAGAGCACTGGTCGATCCTCAACCTGATCCCTCTACTCCTCCCCATCAATTCACATTTACCAGAACGCCAGCTGCCCCCAAGTTATCTTGGACTAAAGAGTTTGATACTGTTCCCAAGACTCCCAAACTGTCCTATGAGCAACGTCCCACACGAACCATGAAACGGGTTCAATGTTACTCTGAGCACGGTTTTGCTTGACTTGTGGCTGAGCCTCAATCTTATAAAGAGGCTATGACATCTTTGGATTCGGATGCGTGGCAACACGCAATGATGGAGGAACATCAGGCTATAATGGATGCAGGCCTTTGGAAAGAGTTTGAGATGAAGAATCTCCCTGTTGGAAGGAAACTTGTTGGTTCTCGCTGGGTATTTAAGGTCAAAAGGAATTCTGATGGATCCATGGAATGATTTAAGGCCAGGATAGTGGCTAAAGACTATTCTCAAGTCGAAGGCCTTGACTACGATGAGACGTTTTCACCTGTAACAAGGCATGATTCGTTACATCTCGTTATAGCACTTGCACTACACCTGGGTCTCGATATGTCTCAAGCAGATATCAAATCAGCATTTCTTAATGCAAACTTGAACGAAGAAGTCTAGATGATGCCTCCACCCGGTATAGGCCTAGATAGGAAAGTTCTTCATTTACGCAAGTCATTATATGGACTCAAGCAAGCTCCGCTAGCATGGTTCAAGAGACTGTCTAGTGCTCTTGCGGAGTTGGGTTTTCTCTCTTGTTCTTTTGATCCCTGTGTCTTCATTTCCCCTGACTACAATGTAATAATTGTAGTATATGTTGACGATATTAGCACAGTTAGAGGAAAGTCAGTTGTACGGAAAGCATATCAACATCTGACAAAGCACTTCACCGTTACGATTAAACAAGGGCTTTCCTACCTGTGGGGCATTGAAATCCTTCACACTGCCATCGGTCTCGAACTTCAACAAACTCAATACATCACCAACATCCTCACACGCTTCGGTATGGAAAACAGCAGGCCTGTTTCTACTCCTATTGACCCCAAAGCTCCTCTTGTGAAAGCTGATGAGTCAGAACTTGCTTATGACAAGCAACTCTACCAGCAGATGATTGGGTCTCTTATGTATCTTGTTACTTGTACTCGTCCAGATTTGGGTTTTGTTGTGTCATTCCTCTCTCGGTTCTCCCCCCATCCTCTCCTTTGTCATCATACTGCTGTAAAACGGGTTTTCCGTTATCTTGCTGGAACTCATTCTACGTCCCTGGTTTATACTTGTCATTCATCTATAGATATTCCTTTGTTGATTACTGGCTATTCTGATGCCGACTATGCTTCGTGTTGTGATACCCGTTAGTCCGTTTCTGGTTATGTTTTCTTGCTGAATGGTTGTGCCATCTCCGGGCTCTCGAAGAAACAAAATTCAGTCTCAACCTCCACAACTGAGTCTGAATATATGGCATTAGCAACCACTGCTCGGCAAGCTCTCTGGTACATCAATGGACTTGCACAACTCAGCTTCACTATTCCTGTTGAACTTAAAGCCGACAATACCTCAAGTATTAATGTCGCTGAGAACCCTATCAATAATCCCAAGACAAAACACATCGACGTCTCTTACCATTTCACCAAGGAACACTTAATCCGCAAGTCATTTACCCTGAGTTACGTCTCTACTGGCGAAAACCTCACAGACATCATGACGAAAGGTCTCCCCTCTATGCTTCATGATAGACATACACAAGGTCTCGGTCTTACAGAATGAGAGAGAGTGTTGGAACATGCATTCTGCACCCATTTCTTGTGTTATTCTCCCGGCATATACCATTAATTCTGTTGTTGTTTCATCTATTTCCGGTATCTATTATCGTTATCTTGGTTATCTCTTATGATATCTTGGGTTGTTCCTATTCTTATTCGTCTACAAGGATATTCATTACGCATCTTATTCACATGCTTCTGTTCACACCCTTGTTTCTATATGCCACACTGTTTCATACATAGTCTGACACGCGTTAGCACTTCTGCTTATGGACTTCTTTGCATTGCTTCCTATTACAGTTAGTTACATTCTCTACGCTGTTCAGCCGCTCTCTCATGTATTTAGTCACTGGTATCTCGCTCTCAGTTAGAAGAATAACGACGACTTCTCCTGCTCATATGCACTGCTCACTCGAATATCTTCTCACTCGCCTGCTGCACACTCCGCTGGTTCACACTATCCTACCAATACTGACGTTAACATTTACGTTAGTATACACACTGTACACACACACATATCCTACTACAATACACGTGCTATCGAAATTCACTTCAGGCATTCATATTCCCTATTTTCTAAACTGTCTGCCTTCCACCCTCTCTCATGCATGTCTAATAAAAATAATAACAACAAATTCTCAAAACACAAAAAATCCCTACGGCCTACTCAGTTCTCTCTCCATCACAAACTACTACCGATACCTACAAAAGAAAAACTCTTTGCTACTCATCATCCTCCTTCTCATCGCCCTCTCTATCCTGCGTATCATCCCCATCCTCACCCACATCATCTTCAAGGCTTCCATCCTGTCTATCCCCCTGATCCCCACTCTCGATCCTCGTGGCATCCTACTTGTCCTCATTGTCATCCGGCCTTGTCGTACCATCTCCATCCTCCCAACCAGGTAATAGATCCTCCTTCGCTGCCTTCTCAAGATCCATACGTAGCTGCTCCGCATACAGCTGCAACTCTGCCTCATCCACTGCGTACGCTGTTTCCTGCATACACCGAACCTGCTGGCCGTGGTGGTGCTTTTTACATATCCTCACAACCTCTGCCTTGATGATCCCGAGCAATGTTTGCTGCATGCTAGTTGGCATGCCTTTCCATTGCCTCAACAGTCTTGTGTAAGTCCCTATTCAGTTCATTAGCATTCCTATGGATCTCTTTGTAGTCTACGTACCCCCAGAATTGTGATGATTGAGGTCCCCACATACGACATACTCCCCAGTCTCATAGTACTGAAGTGTATGACACAGTATGCTAAAGATCAGGCACATGAATAGACTACTCATCTTGGTGATAAATGCTCGATCCTGATTCCTCAACTTCTTTGGCCTATGATAGAACTCGTCGTAGATAAACTGTATTGCCTCCACTGCACGAAACCGGAAGCCACAACCCTGTAATACATCAGACCCTCATTGTCCAACATTGAATAGGCACTGACTTGCGTCTCATCTTTCCACTCTGCACGTGAATCGATTCTTGGCCAGTAGCCATTTTATGTGTTTGCGGATATATCCTGGTGAGCAATTCTGGTCAAACTCATACAAGCCTCATATCCTCTTGTTCGCATCATATATCAGGTGCGCACGTGTCCGAGACTAGATGCTCTGCACCTATACTTGGTTCAGTAGTGATCCCTTTCCCTAGGCATGCTGGCTACTCACATAAGCAACAATTTTACCTTCCTTATCCACATCCTTCTTGAACTTGAGTTCCACATTGGTGCATAGTGTCTCCAAGACCACCTGTGAACGTTAAGGATCTGGTAGCAGAGCCTGAAACAATGTGATAGATTTCACTTTGTTAGCAGCAGCTTTGACCATATCTCTGACTGGCCCTTGAAACTGCATTATGCTTCGGTTCCTCTTTTCCCCTGTACGGCCTTTCCACACAAGCGCTGCCTGGCCGTACAGGAGCAGATCTTCAGTGTCCGATATAGCTCTTAGGTCGATGTCCCACTGTGGCTGTATACTAGGGGGTGCCTCAATCAGCGATGATGGTAGGTCCTGAGTAGTTGGCAACATCGTGCTGACGTTCGTAAAGGAATTTCTTAATAGTAATGGTAATGGTGGCACAGATGTCCCCTGTGTCCTACGGAACTGTATTCCTAATTATTATAGTAATAGTCCAATCATTATCATTCCGCACTTGACTCATACTGTTTGAGGCCCGCAGTACCAATAGGGTCCCATGACTCTCAATACCCCCACCAGCTCCTGACGAGCCATGGCCAGCAATGGCTTACTGTGCACTGCTGTCTCAGACATCCTATGACCACACAATTGTAATTAGCATCCGACTCTATGCACTGCCGGCTTGTTTCATACCTCATCAAAGTTCACTCTCGCTCTGAAATGTGGTATTACTAGTACACATACCATACTGGCACTCTTGGCTGGTGCACTGCAGTCCGTGTAGATATTGGATGAGATGGGTATTGCCGTAGACTCTGAAGACCCTACGCGAGATGCTGAAGGGCCTGGAATGATTTTCCTAGAACCTTCACGAAGGTCATGCTGGTCTGCTGGCCACTTACCTTTGCCCTCGCGGGTCATCTTTTGATTGTAAGGATTTGTCATTTTTCTCTGCCTGCTCTTACTTGTGCATATTGTGTACTTATGGGCACTATCTGTAATTATATCCTCACGAGCGCGAGGGGCTCCCTAGGCATTTTTCCACACCCTCTTGATCTCCTCTTGTATATTCATCATCCAAGTCCATTTCTATGTCTGTTCCAGATCTGGTTCTCAAATTGCCTTAGTCAAAACTGCTTCTATTGGGGGTAGCATACAAGCATATAACTATCATACTGGCCTCCCAGAGGCCTCTGCCACTGTCTCAACCGTAGCAGCATGGCTGTTCTAAATCTAGTTCTCAAATTGCCTTAGTCAAAACTTCTGACATTGGGGGGGGGGGGTAACATATTAGCATATATTCACCATACTGGGCACCCAGAGGACTCTACCACTTTCTCAACACTATGTATCAAGTAGCAGAAATTATCGGAGACATGTTCTTACAACGTCGTATATCAATAGCACGACACATAATATCATACACCCATAAAAAAAACTTCTTAATTTTCACCGATGCTATCACATGGTAGACTCGTGTCTACTTGCACATGCTGGTATACTAGCCGGGCCAACCCCAGAGTATTCTCTTGGTAGCCCCCGACGATCCGACCCAGACCCGGCCTGATTTCTCGCCTATTCATAACCGATCCAGTAGCTCCCCTGCCAGATCCCGTACCAGATCCACCCGCCCTGCACCTCTGCCAGCACAGTACTCGTAGCAACTACCAGTAGTACCTCTTGTGGAACCTCTTGTGCAACTTCCGTAGTAACTTGAGTTATTCGCTAGTGTCTGATTTTCGGTGGTATGTGAACTTGACCAAATCTTGAGTGTATCTCAATGAAAAACTGCGGAAGGACAATCCATGTGTCTGTGACCTCAAGCCTAATCCACACCCTTAAACCAGATCAGGCTTCAACCTGGTAGCGCTTCGTGCTCCCACCATCGTCGCCTGCATAATTTTACCAGACTGCTCCTCTGCATGCCTGCCAAGATATTGTTAAACTATGGTAGGATAGTCACAGTCTGAACTAAAAACATGTGATGCAGGTGTGCTCATGCCCAGACTATCACTCGTGACTCTTGGCATGCATTGCGGCACTCTAACTGAGGCACACGAGAGGCAACATTGTGTACATGTGTGTTACGTATGTGTGGCATTTGGGAGCCTCGGTAGGCCTTCCATGTACCCTCTCCAAGAGTCACATAGCCTTCTCCTACGCGACTCTCTAGATTCATAACGACTCTTTTCTCATTAGGCTCTTCCACGCGATGATGTAGATGCTTGTGTCGCCTGCATAATTTTACCAGACTGCTCCTCTGCATGCCTGCCAAGACGTTGTTAAACTAGTCACAGTCCGAACTAAACATATGTGGTGCAGGTGTGCTCGTGCCCAGACTATCGCTCGTGACTCTTCGCAAGTGTTGCGGTACTCAAACTGAGGCACACGAAAGGCAACCTTGAGGAGGGACGAGTTCTTAATCTATCTCACACAATGATGTAGATGCCTACCCCGTGATTTGATCGTACTCTCTCCTACATGACTCTTTAGATTCATAACAGTGTGACTCTTTCCTCATCAGGCTCTTCCACACGATGATATAGATGCCTACCCCGTGATTTGATCATAGCCCTCTCCTATATGACTCTCTAAATTCATAACAATGTGCCTCTTTCCTCATCAGGCTCTAAGTACCTAACTCCTCTGAACTATCATATATATAGCTCTATATTCTCCATATCAAGCCTATCATTTCCTATCTAAGTTCGTTTCTCCAACAGATGACTATAGGCAAGCTTTTCACAGTCAACTACGTGAATAGGCACAGCCTTATACAAGCCCTTCATAGTCTAGGCTGGTATACTAGCTTCCTCTTTTTTTTTCTTTTGAGTCTAGGAATATGCCTTGCTCCTGAAGGAATATGAATTCTAGTTAGATATTAGTCTCAGCACCAGACCCTCGTAGTAGTTAGATGTCAGGTATGGAGTGTTCATATTGTAACAGCTGCAAAAATATATATTGACTGCAAAAACATACAAGTAGATAAAAAGACGTATTTAGTAGTACCTGGTATATAGATTTCTTAGAAGAAAAAAAAACCAATGCAACAAAACAAACCAAAACACAACAAGATAACAACAAACCTAAGAGTTCCTTGCTCGATCCCGCACAGCCCTTATCTCCCTCTCGGCATTCGACACACTTGTTGTGTTTTTGTAGGTTTGGCTCACTTTGCCAGTGGCCTTCAAATTGGGAGGCATGTAGGAAGCCTGCATAGTTGGTGGTCCCAGCTCTTCGGCATCTGACAGTGGCCACTTAGGAGGCTCTATGACATGCTCCAGATCTGGATTGGCGGCCGTATATGCAGCTCGCGCCTGGTAACTCATATCCCATATGGATTGCTGGCTGTTCCGGGCCTTTTTCACTACATCATTACACAATATGCGGATATTTCACCGAACTTACTCCTGACTATACTCAACTAGACCCCAAGGGGCCATGGTAGGCTGGCCGGCAGCCCACTCACAAAAATTATTCCACTGGTTGGTACCTGCTTCAGCACTGCCAAAGCAGTGCCAGTTTTGGATACCTCTATGGACCTGCTCCCACTATAATGTATAGAGTTGTGATGGGACCCCATCATCAAAAAATCTGACCCTAGTAGTCACGTTTGTGACCGTCCCCTTAGAGTTCATCCTGGGCCCCTCCCTGCCTGTATCTGCTGATGCACTGGCAGACATGGAATATTATACTGGCTCTAGTTAGTCTGTGCACGAGTCATCATGATCCACTATAGGCTTACCAAAAGATCATAGTGGTCCACTTATTATGGATGCATGATACGAAGTTCAAATTCGATCAGGTATGCTAGTTCTAAATATATAAGGCACCTCACTAAGATCCATTAGTATGTCACTCATAATCAATCACAGAAAAGGAAGATACCTATATTGGTAGCAATACCTAGCTCAAGAAAGCAAGACGAATTTAATATATATTGGCCTGGATATGAGCCTCCCTATATAGGCTTCATGCCTGTTTACTCTTGCCATAGGGGTACT
>Ga0307514_10005296_pt1 | contig 11575 bp, 7 predicted proteins | sample 16_EM_MG_FD_203088 | JGI IMG/M metagenome (GOLD analysis project Ga0307514, IMG submission 203088) | Populus trichocarpa ectomycorrhiza microbial communities from riparian zone in the Pacific Northwest, United States - 16_EM | ecosystem: Host-associated > Plants > Roots > Unclassified | place...
TTGCTATGAACCCCGCCCGCGACATCGCCCTGATCGACCAGTTGCGGGCTGAGCCGGCAGAGACGCCGTGGCTGGAGTTCAAGAGCAACAACACCGACCCGGAGATGATTGGCAAGCGTTGCTCCGCGCTGGCCAATTCGGCGCGCATCGAGGGGCAGGACCTGGCCTACATGGTGTGGGGCATCGAAGACGAAACCCACGCGGTGGTCGGCACCGAGTTCAACCCGGACACCAAGAAGGTCGGCAACCAGGGCCTACCTCTCTGGCTGGCCAACAGCCTGCAGCCAAGCATTGCCTTCAGCTTTCGCACCGTCGACCATCCGCAGGGACGCCTCGTGTTGCTGGAGATCCCCGCGGCCACGGGCGCGCCGGTGGCTTTCAACGGATTGCCCTACATCCGCATCGGCAGTGCGACGCCCAAGCTCACCGACTACCCGGAGCGCTACCAGCAGCTGATTGAACGGCTGCGGCCCTACCGCTGGGAGCAAGGCATCGCCCGCCAGTACGCCAGCGGCGACGAAGTGTTGAGCCTGCTCGATTACAGCCCCTACTTCCGCCTCACCGGGCAGCCCTTGCCTGACAACCGGGCGGGCATCTTCGACAAGCTGGAGGCGGACCGGTTGATCGTGCGCGATGTCGGCGAGCGCTGGAACATCACCAACCTCGGCGCCATCTTGTTCGCGGCGCGTTTGAGCGATTTCGAGGCCAGCCTGGCGCGCAAGGCGGTGCGATTCGTGTCATACGGCGGCAAGAACCGTGCAGCCCCAGTGACACACCGCTTGGACGGACAGAAGGGCTATGCGGTTGGCTTCGAGGGGCTGATCGAGTACGTGAACAACCTGCTGCCCAGCAACGAGCACATCGGTGCCGCGTTGCGAGAGGATCGGCCGCTGTTCCCGGGCTTGGCCGTGCGGGAGCTGGTGGCCAACGCGCTGATCCACCAAGACATGACGATCACCGGCGCCGGCCCACAGATCGAGCTGTTCGAAGACAGGCTGGAGATCAGCAACCCCGGCGCCACGCTGGTGAAGCCCGATCGAATGATTGATCTGCCGCCACGTTCGCGCAACGAGGCACTGGCCTCGTTGATGCGCCGCATGCGGATGTGCGAAGAGCAAGGCAGCGGGTTGGACAAGGTGGTGCAGGCTTGCGAGGTGTTCCAGCTGCCCGCGCCGCTCTTTCGCACCGAGGGTGAAGCCACCCAGGCCGTGCTGTACGGGCCGCGAAGCTTTGCCGAGATGACACAGGACGAACGGGTGCGCGCCTGCTATTTCCACGCGGTGCTGAAGTTCCTGAGCGGCGACAAGATGAAGAATGCGAGCCTCTGCGCCCGTTTGGGCATCGCCCCGAAAAACGCCGCCCAGGCGACCGCGGTGATCAACAGGACGCTCGAGGCAGGCTTGATCCGGGTGGCCGACCCGGAGCATCCCAGGGCGGGCTATGTGCCCCACTGGGCTTGAGATTTCTTGATCGGGTCTTGACCCGGCAGCTGGGGAGGCAAGGGATGGGTAAGCTTTTCCTTTTTAAATCAATGACTTGCGTAGAAGATATCGGATACGCAGTTCTTGATCGGGTTTTGATCCCCGCCCAGCGCCTCATGCGGTTTCCCACATGAATGAAGCCGAAACCCGGGCGGAGCACGTCGACCCTGCCCTCAAAGCCGCCGGCTGGGGCGTGGTCGAAGGCAGCCGGGTCCTGCGCGAACACTGCATCACGCTCGGACGGCTGCAGGGGAGTGGTAGCCGCAGGGCCAGGGGCGACGTGGCCGACTACGTCCTCGTCTACCGAAACACCAAGCTTGCCGTCATCGAAGCCAAGGCCTGGGACAAGCCCCTCACCGAAGGCGTCGGTCAGGCCAAGCGCTATGCCGACAAGCTGGCAGTGCGCCACACCTACGCCACCAACGGCCAAGCGATCTACGGCATCGACATGGCGACTGGCACCGAAGGCGAGGTGACAAGCTATCCGGGCCCAGATGAACTTTGGCAACTGACCTTCACCCGGCAAAACCCTTGGCGCGACCGCTTTGCCGCAGTGCCTTTCGAAGACAAAGGTGGCACCTGGCAAGGCCGCTACTACCAGGACATCGCCATCACGCGCGTGCTGGAGGCCATTGAGACAGGGCGCGACCGGATTCTGCTGACGCTGGCCACCGGGACGGGCAAGACGTTCATTGCTTTCCAACTGGCCTGGAAGTTGTTCCAGAGCCGTTGGAACCTGGCCGACTGGAGGAGTGGTGCAGACCCCTCAAGGCGCCCGCGCATCCTGTTCCTGGCCGACCGCAACATCCTGGCCGACCAGGCCTACAACGCCTTCTCGGCCTTCGCCGACGACGCATTGGTGCGCATCGACCCGGCCGACATCCGCAAGAAGGGCCGGGTGCCGAAGAACGGCAGCATCTTCTTCACCATCTTCCAGACCTTCATGAGCGGCCCGCTGGTTGATGGAAACCCCGCGCCATATTTCGGCGAGTACCCGGCCGACTTCTTCGACTTCATCGTCATTGACGAGTGCCACCGCGGCGGCGCGAACGACGAAGGCAGCTGGCGCGCCATCCTCGATTACTTCGCGCCCGCCGTGCAGCTGGGCCTGACGGCCACGCCCAAGCGCACGATCAACGCCGACACCTATGCCTACTTCGGCGAACCGGTGTTCGTGTACTCGCTCAAGGAAGGCATCAACGATGGCTTTCTCACGCCGTTCAAGGTGAAGCAGATCGCCACCACCGTGGACGAGTACGTCTACACGCCCGACGACCTGGTGGTGCAGGGCGACATCGAGGCTGGCAGACGCTACGAAGAGAAAGACTTCAACAAGATCATCGAAATCAAGGAGCGTGAGGCCTACCGCGTCAAGCTCATGATGAACATGATCAACCAGCGCGAGAAGACCTTGGTGTTCTGCGCGACCCAGGCCCACGCGCTGGCAGTGCGTGATTTGATCAACCAGGCCAAGAGCAGCACCGACCCGCTCTACTGCGTACGGGTGACAGCCAACGACGGTGCCCTGGGCGAGCAGCACCTGCGCGACTTTCAAGACAACGAAAAGACCATTCCGACGGTGCTGACCACGTCGCAGAAGCTCTCCACGGGCGTGGATGCGCGCAATGTGCGCAACATCGTCCTGATGAGACCGGTGGCCTCGATGATCGAGTTCAAGCAGATCATCGGCCGTGGCACGCGCCTGTATGACGGCAAGGACCATTTCACGATCTACGACTTCGTGAAGGCGCACCACCACTTCAGCGATCCGGAGTGGGACGGCGAACCTCTCGCACCAGAAGAGCCGCGACCGCGGGCGCTGCGCACAGGTGGCGACGCGATCGATGTGCCGGCGGGCGAGCCCATGCCTGCGCCCCTTGTCGAACCACCGCCTGCCAGGATCAAGGTGAAGCTGGCCGACGGCAAGGATCGCGCCATTCAGCACATGACGGCCACGACGTTCTGGAGCGCCGACGGGCGCCCGATGTCGGCGGCGCAGTTTCTCGAATCGCTCTTCGGTGCGTTGCCCGAGTTCTTCAAGAACGAGGATGAACTCCGCGGCCTCTGGAGCGACCCCGATACCCGAAAGAAGCTGCTGGCCGAGCTGGCAGACCGCGGCTTCGGCAAGGAACCGCTGGCAGAGATGCAGAAGATCATCGAAGCCGAGAACAGCGACCTGTTCGACGTGTTGGCCTACGTCGCGTTTGCTGCGGCTCCGCAGTCACGGCAACAGCGGGCCGAGCACGCGCGACAAACGGCTTCGGGTGAGTTCACCGACAAGCAGAAGGCTTTCATCGACTTCGTGCTTTCCCAGTACGTCCTGCAAGGCGTCGACGAGCTGGACCAGGAGAAGCTCTCGTCGCTGTTGCGCCTGAAGTACCGCGCGCTGCCGGACGCATTTGCCGAGCTGGGCAGGCCCGACCAGGTGCGGAAGGTGTTCGTGGGGTTTCAGCGTTACTTGTACGCAAACTGACATGACCACGTCCGAGCGACGGTGAGGACGGCCTGCTTAGGCCGGGCTCTGGTGGGCACGACCGAGCGAACGTCAGCAAGGAGTCTGAGAACAGCCCACAACATCGATTACTCCCGGCTCGCCAGCACTGCAAACTTCGCACAGTTGCGATTGCGCGCACCTCATCCATCCCTCGACATCCACCCGGAGTTCCCCGCATGACAGCCCTTCGTGGACTGGCCTGGCTGCTGCTTCTGCAAGCCCTTGGCGAAGCGCTGACGCACGCGCTCTCGCTGCCCTTCCCCGGCCCGGTGGTCGGCATGCTGTTGCTGCTGCCCGCCCTGCAATGGGCGCCAGTGCGCGAGCCGGTGAACGCCGCGGCCGAGTTGCTGCTGGCGCATTTGTCCTTGCTGTTCGTGCCGGTCGGTGTGGGCGTGATCACGCACCTGGCGCTGCTTTCGCAATATGGGCTGAAGCTGCTGCTGGTGATCGTGCTGTCGACCTGGGCGGGCATGGCGGTGACGGCGCTGGTGTTGCGCGGCCTGCTGCGCAAGGCGCCCGTGGAGGCAGAACCCCATGGCTGACTTCGTGCAACTGTGGGTGTACCTGTCGTCAACGCCGCTGTTCGGCCTGACGGCCACGCTACTCACCTACGTCACCGCGCAGGCCTTCTACGAGCGCATGCAGCGTGCGCCGTGGGCCAACCCGGTGTTGTGGTCGGTGCTGTGCATCGGCGCCGTGCTGCTGGTCACGCGCACACCCTACCCGACCTACTTTGCCGGTGCGCAGTTCGTGCACGTACTGCTGGGGCCCGCGGTGGTGGCGCTCGCCTGGCCGCTGTGGGTGCGGCGCGCAGAGGCGCGGCAGCGCGGCGTGGCGCTGGTGCTGGCGGCGCTTGCCGGTGGCATCGCGGCAGCGGCTTGTGCGGTCGCCCTGGGCTGGGCGCTGGGGCTGCCCGACGAGGTGTTGCGCTCGCTGGCGCCCAAGTCGGTGACGGCGCCGGTGGCCATGGGCATTGCCGAGCGCATCGGCGGCGTGCCGGCACTGTCGGCGGTGTTCGCGGTTCTCACCGGCATGGTGGGTGCGCTCTCGGCCAAGTATCTGTTCGACCTGCTGCGCATCGACGTGTGGGCGGTGCGCGGCTTTGCGCTCGGCACGGCGGCCCATGGCCTCGGCGCCGCGCGGGCCATGCAGGTGGATGCGGACGCGGGCGCCTACGCGGGCATGGCGCTGGGACTGCAGGTGCTGCTGGCTTCGTTGCTGATGCCGCTCGCGTTTCGGTGGCTGGGCTGAGGCGCATGGATTGCACCGTGCGCCCGATGCGCCGAGACGAGATCGATCTCGCGATCGAGCTCGCCACGCGTGAAGGATGGAACCCCGGCCTGCACGACGCCGCTCCGTTCCATGCGGCGGACCCCGGCGGCTTCTTGCTCGCCGAGCACCAGGGTCAGATGCTGGGCTGCATCGCCGCGGTGTCTTACGGCGACACCTTCGGCTTCATCGGCCTGTACATCGTGCAGCCGGCTTGGCGTGGGCAGGGCATCGGCCTGCGGCTGTGGAATGCTGGCATGGCAAGGCTGGCGGGCCGCGTGGTCGGGCTCGATGGCGTGCCGGCGCAGCAAGACAACTACCGCCGCAGCGGCTTCGCATTGGCCTGGCAGAACAGCCGCTTCGCCGGCCCCGCCAAGCGGCCGACAGGCCCCACATCGACGCAGATCGTGCCGCTGTCCACGGTGGACTTCGCGCTGCTGTGTGCCGACGACCAGCGCGTCTTCCCGACACCGCGCGAGGCGTTTCTGCACAGCTGGATCGCGATGCCCGGTGCCATCGGTCTGGCCTGGATGGCGCAGGGCCACCTGGCCGGCTGGGGCGTGATCCGGTCTTGCCGCGAAGGCCACAAGATCGGCCCGCTGGTGGCCGACACGCCGCAGATTGCGCACGCGCTGTACGAGGCCTTGTGCGCGCGAGTGCCCGAGGGCGACACCGTCTACCTCGACGTGCCGCTGCCGAACGCGGATGCCGTGACCTTGGCCCACGCACAAAGCCTGCACAGCGTGTTCAACACCGCGCGCATGTATGCGAGCGGCGCGCCACCCGCATGCGAGCTGCAGCGCGTCTACGGCATCACCAGCTTCGAGCTGGGCTGAGGCCACCACGAACACGGTGGTCGAATGCGGGAAATTTTTCGTCAAAGCCAACGTGATCGGATGCAGCGTGTGAACATCGCGGCGCGACAAGAACAATGGAGACGACATGCAGACCCATTCCGCACCGCGCCTGGTGCATGTGTTGTGCTGGCTCGGTGCGCCGGTCGCCGTGCTGGCCCAGACCACCCAAACCACCTCGACAGCCGCGCTGCCGCCGGTGGTGGTGACCGCCACTCGCACCGAAACACCGGCCTTCGACGTGCCGGCTGCCATCAGCCGCATCGACGGCGATGACGTGCACAACGGGCGCGCGCAGGTCAACATCTCAGAAAGCCTGGGCGCGGTGCCCGGCCTGCTGGCGCGCGACCGGCAGAACTACGCGCAGGACGTGCAGATCTCGGTGCGCGGCTTCGGCGCGCGATCGACCTTCGGCATCCGCGGCGTGCGGTTGTATGTGGACGGCATCCCGGCCACGCTGCCCGACGGGCAGGGCCAGATTTCCAACGTGGAGCTGGGTTCGGTAGGCCGCATCGAGGTGCTGCGCGGGCCGTTCTCGGCGCTTTATGGCAACTCGTCGGGCGGCGTGATCCAGGTCTTCACTGAAGACGGCCAGGGTGCGCCTCGCCTGGGCTTCGAGGTGGCCAGCGGCAGCGATGGGTTGTTGCGCGTCGCCACACAAGCAAGCGGCTCGGAAGGCAGCTTCGCCTACCGCGTGGGCGCCAGCCGTTTCGAGACCGATGGCTACCGCGACCACAGCGCGACAAAGCGCAACCTGGGCAACGCGAAGCTGAGTTTCAAGCCCGATGACGAGGGCAAGCTGACGCTGGTGGTGAACAGCATGTCGCTGCCCGACGCTCAGGACCCGCTGGGGCTGCCGCGCAAGGAATACGAAGCCAACCCGCACGGCGTGGACTCGTCGGCGCTGACATTCAACACACGCAAGACCGTCGACCAGACACAGGGCGGCCTGACGTACGAGCGCCGCATCGACGCCGGCAACTCGCTGCAGGTGATGACGTACAAGGGCAGGCGCGGCACGGTGCAGTTCCAGTCCATCCCGACCGGAGCGCAAGGCAGCCCGCTGCACCCCGGCGGTGTGATCTCGCTCGCCCGCGAGTACGAAGGCGCCGACATGCGCTGGACCTGGAAGGCGCAGAACCTCGGCACGCCGCTCAGCGTGGTGGCCGGCCTCACCGGTGACTGGCTGCACGAGCGCCGCCAGGGCTACCAGAACTTCATCGGCTCGACGCTCGGCGTGCAGGGCGCGTTGCGCCGCAATGAAGCCAATGACGTGACGAGCTTCGACCAGTACGTGCAGGCGAACTGGCAGCCCACGCCGCAGTGGACGCTGAACGCCGGCGTGCGCCACAGCAAGGTGCGCTTCAAATCGACCGACGACTACATCGTCGGCACCAACCCCGACGACAGCGGTGGCGCCGAGTACCGCGCCACGCTGCCGGTGCTCGGCGTGCTGTATGCGGTGAACGAGAGCGTGCATGTCTACGCCACCGCCGGCCGCGGTTTCGAGACGCCCACGCTGAACGAGCTGGCGTACCGGCCGAACGGCGGCACCGGCCTCAACTTCACACTGCAGCCGGCGCGCAGTAAGAGCGTCGAAGCCGGCGTGAAGACGCGGTTGGCGAACTACGGCGAAGCTTCGATCGCGGTGTTCGAGACGCATACCGAGAACGAGATCGTCACGCTGACGAACACCGGTGGCCGCTCGACCTTTCAGAACGCCGGCGCCACGCGGCGCAACGGGCTCGAACTCGGCTGGTCAGCGCAGTGGAAGGACTGGCAGCCGCAGCTCGCCGCCACGCTGCTGAACGCGCGCTACAAGGACGCGTTCGCGGACAACCGCATTCCCGGTGTCGCACGCACCACGCTCTTCGCAGGACTCAACTACGCGCCAGCACAAGGCCTGCGCGGCGGGCTGGAAGTGCGGCGCATCGGCGCGGTGTATGTCAACGACATGAACACCGATGCAGCCGAGGCCTACACCGTGGCATCAGCCCAGGTGGGCTATCGCATCGCACTCGGCTCTTGGGATCTTGGCGGCTTTGCGCGCGTCGACAACCTGTTCGACCGCGCCTATGCCGGCTCGGTGATCGTCAACGAAGGCAACAGCCGCTTCTTCGAGCCGGCACCGGGCCGCACCTGGCTGGCCGGTGTGTCGGCCGGGTACCGGTTCTGATGTGCATGCAGCTCAGCGGCCCGCCGCCTGCCACATCACACCGTCTTCGGTGAGCATCACGTCGAGCGGCATGTCGTCGGCCTGCGCACGCAGCATCGGCAGGAAGCCATGCGAATACCCCACGCCGATGGTGATCGGCCGCGGGTTCAGCTCGGACAGCGTGCGGTCGTAGAAGCCGCCGCCATAACCGAGCCGCACACCGCCCGGGCCGTAGCCGACGCAGGGCACGATCAGCAAGGCGGGTTTGAATTCGTCGGTGTCCTTGGGCTTGGGGATGTCGTGCGCATCGAGCTCCATCGGGCAGCCGGGGAACCACACGTGGAAGCGCAGCTCGCCGGTTTCCTTGTCGGTCTTGGGCAGGCCGATGCGGCGCGGCGAGCCTTCGGGGCCGCCTTCGCTCCAGCGGTAGAGCGCGGGCAGCGGGTCGAACTCGCCCTTGATCGGCCAGTAGGCGCCGACGCTCGACTCGCGCCGGCTCACCAGCCACGCACGCATCACGCTCTGCAGCTGCACCGCGCGCTCCAGGCGGTCGGGCAGGGCCTGTCGTGCAGCAATGAGTTTCTCGCGCAGGGCGCGGCGTTCGTCGGGGGTCATGCAGGTCTCCAGGTGAGCCCGCAGATTGTGCAGGAGCCGGCCCGCTCCGCTGTCGACTCGCGCATGCATCAACCGTTCATGCAGTGCGCGAAGTTCTCCCCACGCGCAACGCGCCGTGCCCTCAAGCAACGCCCGCGGATCCGGCTCCGCCGGTCCGCTGGGTGGCGCCCCTCGGGGGCTGAGCCCGGACATAAACAGTCCGGGGGACTGTTTATGCCTGGCGAAGAGCTGGGCCACTGGCCCAGCGCGGCCTGCAAGGCGGCAGCGAAGCGACTGGGGGGCCCCTTCACACCAGCACGAACGGCTGCACGCCATCGCGCCCGGCGGCCTTGGCCTGGTACAGCGCCTGGTCGGCCTGCGATGCGGCAATCTCCCAGTCGCCATAGCTGTTGAAGCCGGCCGACACGCCCACGCTCACGGTGCAGAAAACGCGGCGCTTGCCATCGGCCGCCGGCACCTGCAAGCGGCCCACGCTGCCGCGCAGGCGCTGTGCCAACGGCAGCGCCACCTCGTGCTGTGCACCCACGCAGCCGATCAGGAACTCTTCGCCGCCGATGCGTGCCACGAAGTCGCCGCCGCGCAGTTGCAGCCGCAGCGCGTTGGCCACGGCCTTGAGCGTGGCGTCGCCGGTGGCGTGGCCGAGCGTGTCGTTGATGCGCTTGAAATGGTCGATGTCGACCAGCAGCAGCGTCAGCGGCGGCGCGTCACGCCTCGCGAAGTGCTGCTTCAGCGCTTGGTCAAGGCCGTTGCGGTTGTAGACGCCGGTCAAGGCATCGCGCGTGGCAAGCTCGGCCAGTTGGCCGTTGAGCCGCAGGAAGAGCAGCCACAGCAGCGTCATCGCGACCAGCAGCGCGGTGAGCGAGGCATAGATGTAGAAGACCTTCGCGAACATGCCGTGGAAGGCGACGTCCATGCCGTGCGTGCCGATGCTGTACGAGCGCAGCAGCGTCAGCATGCTCAGGCCGCCGATCAGCGTGGCCAGCAGGCGCAGCGGCGCGTGCAGCGGCTGCGCCTGGCGGCGCAGTTCGGAGGCGAGCGAGCAGGTCATCACCGCATACATGGAACCGGTGGCGAGGTTGATGCCGACGTGGCGCCACAGCGCACCGCCCACCAGCGAGGCCGCCGCCTGAGCCGAGAAGATCACGGCCCACAGCAGCAAGCGGCTGCGCATGGGGCCGGGCGAGCGGCCGGTGAATTCGCGCACGCCGTCGCTGAACAGCAGCACTGCCAGCAGCATCACGCCATCGGACGCGACACCCAGCGCGCTGACGGTTTCGAGCCCGACCGCCAGGCGAACCAGGTAGCCCGCCCCGAACATGACGGTCGCCAGCGCCCAGCGTCCCAGGCCCGGCGCGTCCGGCATCATGCGGCGGACGAGGAACATCAGCCCACCGCTCACGACGAGGTGGATGGCGAGCATGACGATGACGGAAAACGGGTCCATGGCGGGCGAGCACGGGGGGCAACTCCGATTGTCGCGTGCTGTGATGGCACCCCGCCTTGTACTGCCTGCGGTCGTGAAGAACGACCGTTTTACAGACGCTGGCAAACCGCACGAGCGCCCGCCTCAGGGCTGAGAGTTTGACTCCGTTCGCACTGGCTTCGACAGGCTCAGCCCGAACGGTAGGGGGCTCTCAGCCGATGCGAGCCTCTGTCGCGGTGTCGAACACGTGCAGGTCGCGCGCTTCCCAGCCCACGAACACGTTGTCGCCGACGCGCTGCGTGACATGGCCGCCGGTGCGCAGCACGAGCTTGCCCATGAGCGTCTCGACGAAAGCGTAGGTGTCGGGGCCGGTGGGTTCGAGCAGGACCAGGCGCCCCGGCACGCCGCTGTCGACGAGGTGCACGGCCTCGGGCCGCAGGCCGACCACGCAGTTGGCGACCGGCCGCTGCTGCAGGGCTTGCTGCTGGGCCGCCGTGAGTGCGATGGCCTGGCCCTTCACGCGGAGTGCAGTCTCGCCGGGCTTGATGGCATCGGCTTCCATCATGTTCATCGCCGGCGAGCCGATGAACTCGGCCACGAAGCGGGTGGCCGGGCGGCTGTAGATGTCGTCGGGCGTGCCGAACTGCTGCACCACGCCGTCGCGCATCACCGCGATGCGGTCGCCCAGCGTCATGGCCTCGACCTGGTCGTGCGTGACGTAGACGGTGGTGGTGTGGGTGCGCTGATGCAGCAGCTTGATCTCGGCGCGCATCTCGACGCGCAGCTTGGCGTCGAGGTTGGAGAGCGGCTCGTCGAACAAAAAGAGTTTGGGGTTGCGCGCGAGCGCTCGGCCCATGGCGACACGCTGGCGCTGGCCGCCGGAGAGGTTGGCGGGCTTGCGGTCGAGCAGGTGCTCGATCTGCAGCATCTTGGCCACGCGCTGCACCGAGGCTTCGCGCTCGGCCTTGGGTACCTTGCGCATCTCGAGCGCGAAGCTGATGTTCTGCGCCACGTTCATGTTGGGGTACAGCGCGTAGCTCTGGAACACCATCGCGATGTCGCGGTCCTTCGGCAGCTCGTGCGTGACGTCGCGCTCGCCGATGTGGATGCTGCCGGCGGTGGGAACGTCCAGGCCGGCGATCATCGACAGCAGCGTCGACTTGCCGCAGCCCGAAGGCCCGACCAGGATCAGGAACTCGCCTTCATCGATCTCGATGTCGATGCCCTTGAGGATGTCGACCGCGCCGAAGCTCTTGCGGACATTGCGGATGGATAGTGCGCCCA
>Ga0307514_10005297_pt1 | contig 11574 bp, 11 predicted proteins | sample 16_EM_MG_FD_203088 | JGI IMG/M metagenome (GOLD analysis project Ga0307514, IMG submission 203088) | Populus trichocarpa ectomycorrhiza microbial communities from riparian zone in the Pacific Northwest, United States - 16_EM | ecosystem: Host-associated > Plants > Roots > Unclassified | place...
AAATTTAAGCTATCGCTTCTAGCTAAGTATCTAATTCCATACGGTCACATATATGGCCTCTTATATAAACCTCTGCTCCCGCCTATGTTGTAATGTTCTAGGAGTGTGGATATCATGCAGCCTCCTTGCTGTCACAATTCCCTAACAATCATCATGATCTAGCTAATCCACTCACTCTAGTTACTCCACTGTCTAGCGAACACTCCAATACGTGATCTAGGTACCGCCTTCCAATTCGGAGAGCCTACTTCCTTCACTCTTTTAACTAATAGCTAGATCTGCAGTGTCCCACAGTGCCTTCTAACTAAAAGTCCTGAATAGTGCTTCTTGCCTCACTATGCATAGGCTTGACATTAGTACTTATGGTGTGACCTTACCAGCCTGCAAGTCAAGTCCTAACATATGGGCTACCTAAACTAGATAATTGTATCAATACCTGTGACAGTGACACTACTATTAAGGAAGATGGGGAAGCTGCACTAACAAACATTGTATCTCTTAAGAGGAAGCCAAGGGATCCTAAGAATCCTTTGGGCACCGCCTTTACTAAGAGATAGAGACCACCCCTAGACACCAGCAGACACTCTCGCCAACAATCCGAAATTTCCCCTCCTCCACTCACAAAGAAAGAATCTCGAAACATTTCTCAACCTGACAAATATGATAAAAGCTCAGCCAAACTCAAGGCATTCCTCAACGACGTAGCTACTGTATTCGAACGCATGCCAGTTACATATGAAACTGCCAAAACAAGATTCTTTATGTTGGAGCACTCCTCACCAATAGTACAAAAACTTGATATCTAGGAAACGAACAAATATGCAAGCTAGACTCTCAATCTAGTTGGACTGTATGTGTAACCTATGAAGACTTTCTGAAAGACTTCATAGCTATACATGAAAACAAGAATGAAGTTCGTAAGACCAAGAGAAACCTCCAGATGGAATACCAGAAGTCTGGGGAAAGAATCAAAGACTATGTGTCAAGAATGCGTACATATAACATGCTTGCTAACCTATCTCAAGAGCAGTGATGGGAATACCTAATCACTGGGTTACAAGCTGATATACGTGAGTATATGAAGCGTGTAAATAAGGCCTCATTGGACCTGGCACTGGCCAGCCCTGAAATGTGCTGCCCAGCTATCATTAATACAGGAATGGATGTCGAGAATGAGAGGCAGCGTGAGCAGTGAATACAAAATCAATGCAAGTTGAAGGAGCAGACAGCTGCAGCTGCAAAGAGGAGAAAACCTAAGTACAAACCTGAACATAAGCCTTCAACTGACAAGAAACAGGAGGCTACTAAGCCAGCTGGTACCCAAAAGAAGAAGAGTAAGCCAGCAGACAAACGAAAGTCTCCAGCTACCTCTGATAAATTTACAACCTCAAGCAAGTATGAGAAAGAGCCAGAAGAAGACAAACATCAGGAAAAAAAAAGTGGTGTCATGATGCCTTGTTGGTGTCTCTAGAAGCTAGTCCTAAATGCGTGTCTTTTGGGCATCCTGGGCGTCCCCCATAGACCTGTGTCTTTTCTGTGTCTCCCAGGTGTCTCCCAGGTGTCTCTCATGTCTCCTGAGTGTCTCTAGAAGCCAGCTGTCCAAAAGACTGTCTGTTTAACTGGCAGAACGCGTCCACGGCGTCCTCAGCTTCTGAAGCCCAAGTGACAAAATATATTTTTTCCTGATAAAGTCGCCTACTACATGAGGCAAGCTCACATGAAGGAAAGACAATATATCAAGTGTGGTTCCAAAGACTACATCAAGAAAGATTGTACCACAGGATGGAAACCAGCTGCTGAGGGTTTAGGCAAGGACAAGGGAAAGAACAAGAGAGATAACAAGAAGGTAGCAGTAGTACAAGCGGCAGATGAGTTGATTTCTTCTGTGGTGACTCCAGTATCTTTTGGGAGGATAGTTTCGGGGGATGAGTTGGATTACGAGTATGATTAGGGACATGGGCTGTCTTGTACGTCGGGTCAGACAGTCTCCCAGGATTGGGTTAACATCTGTATTGTAAAGAAGAGCATCTTTGTTACTGATTGGATGAAGAAATATGAGGGGGAGGTTATAGATATTGATCCAGTTTCTATTTTTTCTGGTGTTCGAAATTTATCTTCTTCTTGTTCTCTTTCTTTAATACTAAAGACAAAAAGAGTGAAAAAGAGAAAAGGTGAGGAGGAGTTGGCTTCTCAACTCAGTGACCACAAAAAAAGACCACAACAGGTGGTGGTGTCGGATCTCTCCTTGCTTGGAAATGCAAACGCATGGGCGAAGGTATTAAAGTGTGAGGGATTAAAGTTTCTGGTTCCTGTTAAGTTATGTTGATTATATGAAGGAAATAAAAGGGAAGTTTCTATTCATGCTTTGGTTGATACTGGTGCGGATGCAACAATTTTTGATAGTGATTTTGTGGAACAGATGATAATTGTTACGGGATGACACTCAGCCCTTCCCGAGGAACTTGTATCAATAAAGAATGACTCTGATAACCCTGGATAGGAATCTGAAAGACTTGAGGAAGTCTTGTACATATTACTCAAGTTAGAAATACGTAAGTACTTTTAACTAGGACAACACAGTCACTGAACAACCGTAGTATTGTTGGGTTGGAATGAGACTCTGATACCATGTTCAGAGAGGTATCTTCTGTTATACGTGTGAGTTTCGTCAGGTTCCGACTACTGGTTGTTGAGTTACATCAAGTGGAAAATACTTAGCACCAAAATTATATAGTGGCTATTACCCAGAACTTGCATAGGTTACCCTGAACTTACTACCCTTACCCTGAAGTTTAGTCAGCCCTTACCCTGAACTCAACTTCGGAGCTTAATAACTCAACGAGCATTGCCCGGATTAAATTAAGAAAATTGCGATTGTGTCCGGCTCACCGAATATCCCTAGATTCAACCCTCAAAATATGAATCTGAGAACATTTTTGTGGAAGCATAATTCCGTAAAAATAAATAAAAAAATCAACTACGTAGGGGGTAATTTAGACCTAACTGGGTCCAGCGACACTATAAGGGGGCATGAGTTGATCTGAGCTGAAAATCGGGGGTAGCGTAAAGTTAAGTGGAAAAAATCCTGTGCAAGTTAATTCTAGGACAGAATTACTCGCTGATTCCAAATCTGAACACAGAATATTTTTGTGATTTAAACCCGTGAAGTTATTGACCTGTTTTGGTGTGTACTATAAGTCTCCAAAGTGGCAAGTCAGGCTTTTACATTTATCTCATGAAGTATATTCCCGATTAAGATGACCTAAGACTCTATTGTGAAGTACGCATCAAGGGCATTTCAATGAGATAATAAGTATGTTACTCGGAAGTATATTCGCGGAGTTATGAGCAGTTGAATTATAGGATTACCTATAATATCTATGGACACTAGACGCTAGCATGTGGAATTACCAAATACCTACTTTGATATCTTATGATACGTGGCCAGGCGAGTCTAGACTTGTATCGAGGATTTATGATGTTTTGCAATAAAATAATGTAGGATCGCGTATAACTTCCAAATTAATTCATAACTACTTAACGCTTGCAGAATGCTCAATGCAAGAACAGGATATTAGTTCTCAGTTAAGTCAAGTATGTACAATGACTTCTTAAGCAGGGGTAACGCTGGCAACTGAGAATTATACAAGTGGTGTGAAGTGACTATTATTGGAATTGACCGAACCGCGCGAATAAGAACAGTACTCTCCAACCGTGCATTATAAATAGTTGAAAGTAGCTGAAGGTTGGGATCGTGCCCACCACAAGTGTTAATTAAGTCTCAAGAAACATACCGCCTACAAAGTTCTAAGTTAACGTTGGAATATGGATTTCACCTAGTTAGGAAAATACTTGTTGACTTCGACTTGTATTGAAATCGTACTGAACTTTAATCCTGAAAGACTTAACCTGAGTCGCAGGTTTTTTCTGTTGTGGAATGATATTCGGCCACACTATTTATCTGCTGAAGTTTAAGGATAGAGGGATAACAGTAGCCCTATAACAATGATGCCCTAAGTGAAGAAAGAAACTCGATTAAGATTAGAGAGCACCGATGGCTCAATACGCAAGAGATCAGGTACAGTTCAAGTAAAGAATGTGGAGATATGTGTCCCTGATGCAGGATCAGGAAAAAACATAACTCTCGACGTGGTTACTGAAGTGGCATGCTTGGAACCAGGTTGTTTACTCATTCTAGGTTTCGACTAGATAACGGCGCAATGCGATAACCTAAGGGTCACTACTTCTTATGGCCTGGAGCTAAAAAGAGCACTAGAGATTGAACAGGTGACAGATTTTTCTGAATTTGGTGAAATTCTGCAACAGAGTTCTTATATTGGTCTTATATATGTATGCTGTTACGGGGCCACTACTATCTCTTTATGTTTGAACTTTAGCAGATAAGTAGTGGGGCCGAAGTTAATCCTACAACAGAAGTAACCCGCAACTCAGGTTAAGTCTTTCAGGATATAAAGTTCAGTACGATTTCAATACAAGTCGAACGTAACAAGTATTTTCCTAACTAGGTGAAATCCGTGTTCCAACGTTAACTTAGAACTTTGTAGGCAGTGTGTTTCTCGAGACTTGATTAACACTTGTGGTGGGCACGATCCCAACCTTTAGCTACTTTCCACTATTTGTAATACACGGTGGGAGAGTAGTGTTCTTATTCACGTGGTTTGTTCAATTCCAATAATAGTCACTTCATACCATCTTGTATAATTCTCAGTCGCCAGCGTTACCCTTGCCTATGAAGTCATTGTATACACTTGACTTAACTGAGAACTAATATTCTGTTCTTGCATTAAGCATTCTGCAACTGTTAAGTAGTTACGAAGTAATTTGGAAGTCATACACAATCCCACATTATTTTATTGCAATACATCAGCAAATCCTCGATACAAGTCTAGACTCAGCTAGCCACATATCATGAGATATCAAAGTAGGTATTCGGTAATTCCACATGCTGGCATCTAGTGTCCATTAAGATTGTAGATAATCCTATAATTCAACTGCTCATAACTCCGCAGATATACTTCCGAATGACTTAGTTATTATCTTATTGGAAAGCCCTTAATGTGTACTTCACAATAGAATCTTAGGTCATCTTGATCGGGAATATACTTCATGAAATAAATGTAAAAGCCTGACTTGCCGCTTTGGGGAGGTATAGCCTACGCCAAAACAGGTCAATAACTTCATGGGTTTAAATCATAAAAGTATTCTGGGTTCAAATTTGGAATCAGCGCGTAAATCTGTCATAGAATTAGCTTGAACCGGATTTTTTCCAATTAACTTTTCGCTTCACCCGATTTTCGACTCTCTTCAACTCATACCTTCTTATAGTATCACTGGACTCACTTAGGTCTAAATTACCTCCTACGTGGTTGATTTTTTTATTTATTTTTACGGAATTATGCTTCTGCAAAAATGTTCTTAAATTCATACTTTGAACGTTGAATCTAGACATATTCAGGGAGCTAGACCCAATGGTAATTTTCTTAATTCAATCCAGGTAAAGCTCATTGAGCTATTAAGCTCCAAGGTTGTGTTCAGGGTAAGGGCTGACTAAACTTCAGGGTAAGGGTAGTAAGTTTAGGGTAACCTATGCAAGTTCAGGGTAATAGCCACCATATAATATAGTGCTAAGTATTTTCAACTTGATGTAACTCAACAACCAGTAGTTGGAACCCGACGAAACTCACACGTATAACAGACGGTACCTCTCTGAACATGTTATTAGAGTCTCGTTCCAACCCAACAACACTACAGTTGTTCAGTGACTGTGTTGTCCTAGTTAAGTGTACTTATATCAGCAAAGAATTTTCGGCGTCTATGATGCCAGACTTCATTCGTGCCTCTTGTGCCTTGTATTAACACCCACAGAGTTCTTCTTTGTCCAAATACCTCTTCGTGGTACCCACACTTCCTCTGGTGGCACCCAGTGGCCCCTGCGCACCATGGTTCTCGATTAGTAGGCATCTGGAAGCCCAGTTTGTCTTTTGTGTCACTTGGGGCGTCAGAGGCACAAAAGGCAAACCCTGTTCCTTCCTGATGTAAGTATTTGTAACTTCAGTAATATGTGCAAGACTTCCCCAGGTCTTCCTAATTCCTATCCAGTGTTATCAGGGTCATTGTTTATTGATACAAGTTCCTCGGGAAGGGCTGGGTATCACCCCATAACAGTGCCTCTCTCCTTAAGGTCTTGTTCTCAAGAACCTAATTGAGCACACAAGCATCAGGTATCAATAATTCAAACTTAGAATATTGATTGGGGCCTGGGACTAATGTCCCCTTATCATGCAGCCGAACTCAGTATACGGACGTCTCTTTTCAGCCCTGAGATAATTGGTATATTACAATTATATAGAAAAAAAGAACAAATACATAAAACACATATCATATAAGAGACCTCTGTTATGGGGCTAGTATTATCCCTTTATGCTTGAACTTCAGTGGATATTTAGTGGGGCCGAATATTAATCTCACAACAGAAGTAACCTGCAACTTAGGTTAAGTCTTTCAGGATATAAAGTTCAGTACGATTTTAATACAAGTCGAACTCAACAAGTATTTTCCTAACTAGGTGAAATTCGTATTCCAACGTTAACTTAGAACTTTGTAGGTGGTGTGTTTCTCGAGACTTGATTAACACTTGTGGTGGGCGCGATCCCAACCTTCAGCTACTTTCAACTATTTATAATATACGGTTGGAGAGTAGTGTTCTTATTCGCATGGTTCCTTCAATTCCAATAATAGTCACTTCACATCATCTTGTTTAATTATCAGGCGTTGGCATTACCCCTGCCTAAGAAGTCATTGTACACACTTGACTTAACTGAGAACTAGTATCCTGTTCTTGCATTAAGCATTCTGCAACCGTTAAGTAGTTACGAATGAAATTGGAAGTCATATGCGATCCCACATTATTTTATTGTGATGCATCAGCAAATTCTCGATACGAGTCTAGACTCAGCTAGCCAAGTATCATAAGATATCAAAGTAAGTATTCAGTAATTCCGCATACTGTTGTCTAGTGTCCATTGATATTATAGGTAATCCTATAATTCAACTGCTCATAACTCCACGGATATAACTCTAAATGAGTTGATTATTATCTCATTGGAAAGCCCTTGATGCGTACTTCACAATAGAATCTTAGTTTATCTTAATCAGCAACATACTTCATGAGATACATGTAAAAGCCTGACTTGCCGCTTTGGGGACCTATAGCTTACAACAAAACAGGTCAATAACTTCACGAGTTTGAATCATGAAAATATTCTGAGTTCAGATTTGGAATCAGCGCGTAATTTTGTCCTAGAATTATCTTGAACCGAATTTTGTGCAATTAACTTTTCACTACACCTGATTTTCAGCTTAGCTCCACTCATGCCCTCTGATAGTGTCACTGGACCCACTTAGGTCTAAATTACCCCCTACGTGGTTGATTTTTTTGTTTATTTTTACGGAATTATGCTTCTACAAAAATGTTCTCGGATTCATACTTTGAAGGTTGAATCTAGGGGTATTTGGTGAGCTGGACACAATGGTAATTTTCTTAATTTAATCTGGGCAACGCTTGTTGAGTTATTAAGCTTTGAAGTTGCATTCACAGTAAGAGCTGACTAAACTTCAGGGTAAGGGAAGTAAGTTCAGGGTAACCTATGCAAGTTCAGGGTAATAGCCACCATATAATTTTGGTGCTAAGTATTTTCGACTTGATGTAACTCAGCAACCAGTAGTCAGAACCTGACGAAACTCACACGCATAACAGAGGGTACCTCTATGAACATGTCATTAGAGTCTCGTTCCAACGCAACAACACTACGGTTGTTCAGTGACTGCGTCATCCTAGTTAGAAGTACACGAGTATTTCTAACTTGAGTAATATGCGCAAGACTTCCCCCAGTCTTCCTGATTCCTATCCAGGGTTATCAGAGTCATTCTTTATTGATACACGTTCCTCGGAAAGGGCTGGGTGTTACCCCGTGACACCCTCATCAAAAACTATCGCCTACAATAGGAAAAAGAGTATCTCAAATGAAAACTGCCGGATCTTGCGGCTTCCTAGGGCTGTCCGGATGTAACTTCACTACTGTTGCAGCTGCACCGTCTCGTAAATTGTCATATGGCTCCCAAGTATCATCGTCTGGCCCACAACCTTTCCAAGAAACCAAATACCAAACCTGGCACTTCCTCAACTCACTAGTCCTTATCTTTTACACATAGTACTCCATCTCTTCCAAATCAACAAGTGGGGGTGTTGGCGAGCGTCTGCCTGGTATATCATTCAGGTGGTAGGGTTCCAACAAACTAAGGTGAGAAACAGGGTATATTTTGCCAGTACTTGGAGGAAGTTCTAAGTCATAGGCATTTGGACCTATTAGTCTTTTGATTCTCAACTTCCCACGTAGTTTATAATTCAGCTTCTTGGTCGGATGCCTTGTCTTGATATTTTTTGTACTGACCATTACCCAATCTCCTACTTTGAATGTTGGTTCCTTTTCTAGCACCTTCTAGTTAAAGTACTTGACCATTCGGTATTGCATTGCCTCCATATTTTCCCTCATTGCACTTCCCATAGCTTCCAGGGTTTCAACCATCTTGACTGCTTCAGGATTGTTTGATTCAGGGTCGGCCTCTTCTGGATGCTGAAAGTTGTTTTGTGGGTACTGTTAGTATACGGCCAAGAACAGTATTAGTTTTGTAGCAGAATGCACTGTGTTATTATAAGAGAACTCTGCAAATAGGAGTAACTCGACCCAGTTATCCTGGTCCCAAGTGCAGTAAGTTCTCAAGTAGTGCTCAAGAACTTGGTTAACTCGTCCTGTTTGACTGTCAGTTGCAGGATAACAAGCTGACAACTTGTCTAGTACTACTTCTAACAACCATATTACCTCCTACGAAAACGAACTCATAAAGACCGTCTTCCTATCTGAAACTATTCTTTTCAGTAACTCGTGTAGTCACCATATCTCGCGTACAAAGATTCCTGCCAGTTCCTTCACTTTTCGATTTTTGAGAGGAATACAATATGCCATCTTGGTAAACGTATCTACTACTACCCAACATTGATTGTAGCCTTTTGTGTTTGGTAAATCAGTAATGAAATCTATGCATATCTGTTCCCATGGTTGGTAGGGTATTGAAAGTGGGATGAGCTTGCCATATTTCTTATATTTGAATTATCTTGTTTCTTTGGCAAGCATCATATGTACGAACGTAGTTTCGTACCCAGTCTTCCATGTTAGACCAGTAGTAGTCGCGCTTTATCAATTCCAAAGTCTTGTCATGACCAAAATGGCCTGCTACCTTTGAATTATGATATTGGTAAGTGACTTTCAACTTCAAGGAATTATTATCAAGGATGTAGAAGCACCGCTCATAGGTTACTATATCATCCTCTAAATCGTAGTGCTCTAGTCCTGTATAGTCTTTGCCCATCTTCAAGGAATTCTGGATTCCTAACCATGTATTGTCTTGTAGACCAGCTTCAAGAATTTCCTTCAACCTTTTTGACTCTTCCGTTTATGAAGTCTTTCCTGCTGTAATTTGGTGCGTTATTAGGGTCTCTTCACTTATTCCTAGGTCGAGTTGACCTGGTTTGAACATGCGAATTGTTAGGTCTTGCTTCTTCCCCTCCCCTTCAAGTTCGGGATCAACCCGATGTGACGTGGCATCTGCCTTGCCATTTCTCTTGCCTGGGTGGTAGAAGATCTTGAAATTGAATTCACTTAATATCTCTGCCCATCTTGCCTGCCTTTGGTTCAGGAGTTTAGTGGTGTTAAAGTACTCCAGGTTCTTATGATCCATATATACTACTATCCGCTCAGGGGCACCCATTAAGTAATGTCTCCATTCTTGCAAAGAGTTCACAATTACTACTATCTCCTTGTCGTGAACATCATAGTTCAGTTCAGCTGGGAGAAAGCGTTTATTGTAGAATGCTAATGGATGCTAGCGCTTATGTAGTTCATATTGAGACAGGATTCTGGCTTTGGCCAGATCTGAGGTATCTGTCGCAATTTGTTTGTGCCGTTCTGGGTGATAGTGACATAGTATAGGAGCGGTCATGAACCTGTATTTTAACTCCTCAAAGGCTTCTTAATATTGCTGTGTCCAATTCCACATAATGCTATTGTGTGTAAGGCTTTGTATGGGGAGTGTAAGTTTGCTAAAGCCTTGAATAAATCGGCGATATAAGTTAGCAAACCAAATAGATTTTTGGACCTCTTTCATACTTCTTGGGCCTGGCCAGTTGAGAATGACTTCGACTTTCTTTTGGCTCATTTGGACACCTTGGGTACCAATCTGAAACCCAACACATTCGACTTTCGGGACATGGAAAAGGCACTTGTCAATATTTACACTGAGGCTATTTTCTGATAGCTTCTTAAGCACCCAACGCACGAGTTCTACGTGCTCTTCTTCAGTCTGAGTGTATATTAAGACATCATCTATATATATGACCACACCGCGATCAATTTTCTGAGATAGAAAATTGTTGCGATGCCTTTGAAAAACCGATGCAGCATTCGTCAGCCCAAAGGGCCTTACTGCATACTCGTACAAGCCATAACCAGTTTTGAATGCTGTTTTCTATTCGTCTTCTTCAGCTATGCATAGCAAATTAAATCCCAACTTCAAGTCAAGTTTGGAAAAGACTTGAGAACTTCCAACTTGTTCTATTAGGGTAGTCATCAGAGGTAGACGGTACTTGTCTTTAATTGTAATAGCGTTGAGGCCACAATAGTCTACCACTATATGCAGCTTGCCATTGGCTTGTTTGGCAAAAAATGTTGGGGCTCCAGCCCTGCTCTTACTTGGCCGGATTTTGCCAGTTCTCAACATCCTATCAAGGTATTCTTTGAGCAGTTCTAGCTCATCAGGGGACAGAGAGTACAGTTTCCCAGAAGGAGGCTGCTTTCCAGGTTCGAGATCTCTAACCATGTCTTGAGGTCCATGTGCAGGCAGGGAAGCTTGCACAGCTTTTCCAAAGATTTTAACAAAATCTCTCTATGGGACTGGCAATCTTTCAGCCAGTGTCTTTAGGTCTTCGCCCACGATAATTTGCATTATCCTGCGGGCTTTTCCAGTTAACAAATGCCTAGATTCCCACTTGCCCATATGTATAAGATCGACATAAGAACTCTGTTCCAGAATTTCACCAAATTCAGAAAAATCCATCACTTCTTCTATCTCGAGCGCTCTTTTTAGCTCCAGGCCATAAGGAGTGCTGACCCTTAGCTTATCACATTGCACCGTTATCCTATGGAAACCCAAAATGAGTGTACAACCTAGTTTCAAGGACGTCACTTCAGTAACCATATCAAGAGTCTTGTTTTTTCCTGATCTCGCATCAGGCACACACATCTCTACATTCTTGACTTGAACTGTACCTGATCTCTTGTGTATTGACCCGTCGGCGCTCCCCAATCTCAATCGAGTTTCTCTCTTCACCCAGGGCATTATCAACTGTTCCACAAAATCGGTATCAAAAATCGTTGTCTCCACACTAGTGTTAACCAAAGTATTAACAGAAAGTTCCCTTTTATTTCCTTAATATAACCA
>Ga0307514_10005298_pt1 | contig 11571 bp, 7 predicted proteins | sample 16_EM_MG_FD_203088 | JGI IMG/M metagenome (GOLD analysis project Ga0307514, IMG submission 203088) | Populus trichocarpa ectomycorrhiza microbial communities from riparian zone in the Pacific Northwest, United States - 16_EM | ecosystem: Host-associated > Plants > Roots > Unclassified | place...
TGATGCATTCGTATTAAGAGAGTAGCAAAACAAAAAAGTGTAGAAATGATACCCTTTTACCCTCCCCCCCCCCAAAAAAAAAAAACATATTTGATGCAGATTTACATTATGGCATAACACACAGCTAGCCCAATCTTCTGTGGCCCACATAAGCTGAAATCAGCTCAACCACGGAACCATGTCTACTACGCTCACTCAAAACATAGCCTTCCTCTTATTCGACTCTGACGATGTAATAGTGCCAAACATACCCCCTACCATAGGCGAGGAACTATATCCCAGCGGCCTCACTCCTTGCCCGCCTACTCTTGCTGCTAACCCCGGCAGGAACCCAGTTTTAGCCACGGCCAGTGCTTTGGAAGCTGGGCTTGTATTAAGCAGATCATCCTCCACGCCGAGCATGCTCAATCTACACCCAGCTCCTACCACCACTTGCACTTTAGGCATCAACTTCTCCGCCTCCGACGGGGGCCTCTTTCCATGAACCACATCTCCATCATCATTGATGTAGTGTGGGTCCTCCTTGTCATATTCGCCGTCTTCCCGCACGCTTCTTCTGCTTTTTCGTCCTTCAAAAACATCTTCCAACTCAGAAGCCCGGCCCTGCGGCCTTGATGGCGGAGCAGTTGATGTAGCGGCTGGAGGTCTCTTTGCCACGAGCCATCTGATATCCAAACTCGTCACATCCTCTCCTCCTAATACTACACCCTTGAGCTCCACTATCCTCGTTTTCTCCCCGCTGCTTCTCTTCTTCGCAGCCAAAGTCTCTTGTATCGATGGTATTACCACTAACTGGTTGTCATAATCCAGTACTAGCATCTCAAGATCCCCCGATATCCCTTTGGGTGTGATATCCACAAACAAGTCTGCCTTGGAGCTTGGCAAAACTGTAATGGCCAATTTTCCCTTCGTGATTTGTGGCTGTACATGTAATGAGTGTGAAACCGATGCTGAAAAGGCACTTCTGATCGATCTATTTCCAATGCTGGTTCCCCCGCCAGTACTACTTGACGCGGTTGAGCTTCCAGAAAATATCGTGTTGCCTCCTAGTCCATACCGTTTCTTTCCATTACTCGAGTTTTCAAGTGTCTCCCCAACCTTGCCACAGGGTAGTAATTTCCCTTTTCCATGAAGCTCAAATATGCCCCATTCGCCATCTCCACTAAGGGCAACAATGGCCTGCCCATCTAGGCACCAGTCTGCTCCGAGAATTTTCTTTCGCGTTTGTCCATGAGGAGGGAAGTCCATGTACAGAGTCAGCAGCCATTGCCTTTTATCCGTGTCGTAGACTCGAAGCCCACCGTTGGTGTCAGCTATAAGAAGTTTGTGCCGAGCAAGGGACGATGCTGAACTGGGATTGAAGCTCATATGTAGTGCGGGGTGTGAGAGTGGAACCACCTGCGGTGCTATTGGTTTAACAAATCGAATTGGTGTATCATTGCGGGGTTTGGATTGGGAAGTTGTTAAAGCGACTCTCCAGAGGAGTAGCCGCCCGGAAATGTCTGGGGATACTGAGGCAATGAGGAACTCATAAGAAGGAGCACTCGATAAACCAGTCTTCGCCTGATCTGGTTTCGGGGGCGAAGGGACAAGCGCAAGGGACACAGCTGTTGGAAGGGAGCGGTGGGCGGAAGTTCCAGAAACTGTGAGTATCTGTGGGGTTGCTGAAGGAGTAGGAAGCAGAGGAAGTGATATTAGGCGGACAGAATTATCGGAACATATTACCGCCACAACCATGTCATTCCTTAGCAAACGAGAAGATAGTGGTACACTCCTATCGTCGGATAGGGTAACAGGGGTTTCGACAGAAATATTGGGTGTAATTGAGCTAAGAACTGTAGATGGCAGGAATGAAAGGCCGTGGACTGCTGCCCCAATGTGTACAGTCTGGGTATGTGTCTCCTTTCGCGAATCTTGTGCCGGCGCTGTCGAGAAGGGTATGGGGCGCCGGAAAGTCGAAGGGGCCATTGACATCTGGATGTCCTCTATTTCTTCTGGGGAGTTCACATCCCGTCGCAGTCGCCGCCTCCTCCCTGCATTCTCCAAGTCTTGACTCTGGGTAGAAGCTCTTTTCCTGGAACCCCTGCTTTGTGGTATTCGGCTGTTCAGCTCTGGCTCCTCGGGTGCTGCCTTTGCTTGCACCTTAAACCCCTTCCATACCACTGTAATCCCCTGGTCATGCCCGTAGACTACTATCGATGGCGTTGCCGCATGTTTGGCAGGGCTGGATGGTTGTGGAGAGACAGGATAGTATTTAGAACATTGCACGCGGTGAGGCAAATCATAACTGTAAATACTCAGCAAGGTCTGCAACGAACGAGGCAAGGTAGAGGACAATAGAATCCATACGTGAACTGAGTGAATGTCTGCGACTTTTTTGACGGCCGTGGCTCCAGTGTAGATAACATAGCAGGTGAAGGAGCTGTGGACAGCTTTTCGGGGGGGGGGTGTTGTTGAGTTTGTATCACGGGAATCTTTGGGGAGGGTTGTTTACACAAATATTTTAATACAGTAAAGTACGTACCGGTACCAGTAGCGCGAAGGAGTTTGAAATTTTGACGCGGCCCTACAAATAACGTAGAGAGAGTAGGTAGGTAGGTACCAGTACCTGTGCAGGGACGCGTAGGTACAGTACCTAGGTACTGTACTCGAGTACTGTCCAGTAGATACTCGGGATACACAACTTTCTGTACCTAGGGAGTCTGTCGGGCACCAGCCTCTCTGCAGCGTTAAACCATTAGGTACGGTACTGTACTGTACAGTACTTGCTCCTTATACTTTAGTACGGTATACAGTACGGAGTACATTCTACTTTGAAAAAGCCCAAATATCGCCAGGCTACCCAAATATATACGGTATGGTACAGTATGTTGGGTATGGTAGGTACCCCGTGCTGCAACGGCCAAACGTTCTAAATGACCTGCCCATCACTTGGTCTCTCGCGTGTCCCCGGCACCGTACTGTACGTCGGTAGAGCTTAATTCAACGGTGCAGCAATCCAATTACAGGCATCCCCCCACCACAAACCTCCTCAACGCCTCTCTCCGGAGCGTCAGATCGGCTCTCTTGTCGTTCAGGCTCGAGAGATGTCCCGAATCACTTCCCTCGGCATTCACGCTCCCGCAGCGTTGCCTTACTGTCTCTCCGAGAACCTCTTGGCCGATCCAGTACCTCCCAATGCATACTCATGGACAACTACACCATTTCTCCCCAACGAAGAATTGCTGGTTACTAGCACTGCTGTGATTTGGTCGCAGGGAGGAGTTATCCGACGTGTGTTTCGGTTTGAGGTGGAGAAGCAACCAGTTATACAAGCGGTCCTCACATGGTTCCCATCAGACGACCCTGCAGATGCTCCCCTGCCGCCAGAAGACACCGAAAATCCTGAGCGCTCAACTTACCAAGGCGGCCCCGGTGAGGGTGTTAAACGGAAAAAGGAGGATAACGATGTGGACGGCCGGCATGGAGTTGGGTCAGCAAAGAAGAGAATATCTACATGGAACTCCAAGTCTCGAACATATGCAACTCAACTTGGAAATTTCCCACAGACGAAATACTATGCACAACAAATGTCAGGCGGGGGTAGTGCATTTGCTACAGAGGAGGAAGAGGACCCTACTCCTCAAGGACGCGCGAGAGCACTGGTGGTTTTTCTCAAAACCCAGGCGCATGTATATTTTCTTTCTGGAAAATCATATGTTATTCATATCCCCTTTGAGATTCAGCGTGCCATGCCGTCCCCACGGGGGCTCATGTTACAGATAAAGTCATCATCTTTGGGTCAGTCACCAAAGGATACCTTCTCTCAAGAGTCAAGCTTTGGGGCAACCTCTGTTCTCAATTTTCTACCCTCTGCACGGCCTGATTTTCCTCGCTTGTATTCCTTAACGGACCCACTGGCGGACCTAGGTATGGCTATCACCAGTAATGGCTCTGTCATAGATCCAAACGAGGAGCTCATATTTATCTCGCCTAATTCTGAGCTTGACTCATCACCATATACTGTTGATCCCACAGGTTCTAAGAATTTCCTATCCTCTGATGTCATATTTGCAGTCACTCGGAACATAAAAAAAGAGGAGCTCACGATATGGTTTGTTCGTTACATACCCCAGGAAACACCGAGCAGTACTCATCGGAGGTCTTCATCCGGAACTACTACTAGGCGAAGGTCATCATTCGGGCCTAATACAGGGGCTACCACTCCAACCGCAGGGGCTGGGCCTGGGGCAATTCCTCTGGCGGCATCTTTGGCTTCCTCCTCACAGGCCTCGGAAGATCTAGCAGCAGAATTTGAAGATAAGCCAACAAGGAGGACGAGCCGGCGCGTGTCTTCCCTCGTGGCAAGATCGGATTTATCGCAGAATGTGGACAGGCTTGCGTTCAGCGACATGGCCTCTGCGGGGTCGTCTTTCCAACATGACAGGCTGTCAGTGAATGACGATCCTCCTGTTGATGATTTGTTGAAGGATTTGAATATGACAGGATTAGGATTAGGCTTTGGTAATATGGGGTTGAATGATGGTAACAGACTCAGAAACGAGCTTCTGTTTACCAAACTCGAGAGTTTTGCCTATCAAATCAGTCCTAAGACTGCCGATACGAGATCTGCGAATGGAGGCGCTAGGGGCCGTAGTGGGTATAACAATGTGTCTGGGAATGAAGCCCCGAACACACCTAAAGTCTTTACTCTGCTTGCACCGTCCACGGTACTTGCTAGGGAATCGAATGCATTTGGGCACAGCGACCAGAAGGTTGTATTATGTATATTTAACAAAAATGACGACTCTCTCCTTCAACTGACCTTTGCCATGCGAGCACACACTGTGGTTACCTCTCCACACACTTTCACCTCTGCAGCCTCCTTCTCAAAACGTATGAGTTCCGGGAAAGCAGACACGAAGATGTACACTCCTTTAACATCGGATGTTTACCACCACCAAAATGTGGCAGATGCTGTGAAAATATCTGATGGCGGTGTGTCTAGGATTTTAATTCTAAAAAAAGCCGGCGAATTGATCATGTATTCTCCATGGTCCCCAGCCATCCCATTGGTGCTACCCGCGACACTTGCTCGGTGGAGCCCTAACCTGGTAGGTGGTTCTCTTAAGAAAAAGAAAGGAGGGTTTACCCGTACTCTTAGTACGAGTCCGGAAAAATACCTCGCTCTTGCTTATGCTGAAGAAGGGGGGAAAGTGAGTGTGGTGGATGAGAACATGATTGGGCATCGGATCGGGATCCAGTTAAACCCTAGGGAAGCAGTCGTGAAACTGGCACTCGAGGCAGTGAAGACTGTCACGGCTGCTATGTTGGGCATCCTCTCTGGGGAGGCCATCGGTGTTGTGTGGATGGAAGTATCAAGATCCGGACTGGGTGTTGAAGATGATAAGTTCTCAAGACGGAGAGAGTCTACGGCATCAGTGGGTGAAGAAGCACCTCAGAGTCTCGATGAATGGAGAGCGTTTGCAATTACGATCCTCAGTCTGGGCGTTCCCTATATCTCTGAGAAGCCACGAGAAAAGCCCAGGAAGGGGCGGACATTCTCCCGCAGCGCGAGTATGGTAGCTAGTTTAGAATGGGAAGAGATGCTGAATGATGAAGGGGAATGGGGGCCGGGGCCTGAGTACCTTCGAAGCCCAGCTTGGGAGTGGATGGTAGAGGAGCAAGAAGAGAATGAGCTGAGAAAGTCACAGCAGCCACCGTCATCATTATTGCCATCCCCAGGCAAGTCCAAAATCTTCAGTGACTCCTTGGGAGGTGTGGGGAGGAAGAATACCCTTATCCCAGATTCCATTGCTCAAGCAAGGAAGTTCATTGCTTCTAAGGCCGCCAAAAAACTACACGAGCATTTCCCATCGGGTAATAAGGATCCTGAGCTGAAGAAAATTGGACTGGCACTTGTACTTATTACCTTACATCTGGTCAGGGAGGAACTAAAGCTGGATATAACGATGGAGATGTCCGTCCGCCGAATGACACCCCTGTTGGCACAGCTTGCAAGGTGGTTGGGGTGGCGAAATTGGATTGATGCCTACAGCGTAGAAGATGTGGAGGTAGAGGACTGGGCCTTCGATGAGTGTAAGGAAGATCTATATCCTAGTTTTGAAACATTCACAACTGACGATACCAAAGCTAAAATTACACCAAATGCTGTCTCTTCAGAGCCGTACCCCCCTCCATCGATCTATGAGTGGTTAATAAGCTCCCTGCAGGGAAAGTGCACCCTACCATTCCTTTCTTTACAAGATATCGTTACCCCAACTCCCTCTTCCCCCATTGCCGGCTCCAGACACCGAAACTCCTACACACCACCTCCTCACCCTGGAAACCCCAATGGAGCCCCATCAATTAACCTCACAAAGCCTATCTATGCGAAACTCACCCCACGAACCAAAACGATAACCGAGCTTTATGCAACTCTGATAACATCAGGTAAATCGCATAATGATGTAGTTGCATTAATGGTCAAGAAGAAAATGACCGCGGCAAGCCTCGAGAGACTACCAGAAGGGGTTGCGCTGCCATTACGAGAGGCGATTGCTAGATGCCAGGAGCAGCCTCCGACAACCTGGGGGCCGCATGCGTTAGATTTGGTATCACGAAGAGATATAAAAATGTTAATAGCACCTGGTAAGACACGGAAAGAATTCTCTAAATGGCAAACTGTAAGTCTTCCTCTTAGTTTTCCTCTAGATCTCTCACTTGAAAAAAACCTAATGGTAATTGTACTAACATATTGACAGGCTCCGTCCCACGAAGCCACTAGGGACGTCCATACGATATGTAACACCACTTTTGACACTGAGACGATTGGATCGTATGATGGCTCAGCAGAGTTTGATCGCCACGCAATAACTAGATTGATATTCCGTGAGGACAGGAGGATCCAAGAGGCTACCAAACTCCTACAGTCCAATAAGCCCGCAGTTGCAAGATGCGTGCCAGACCTCGACTGGACGGAACATGAGACCTTGGATGCTCAGAAAGAGCTTGCCCAGCATGTTGCGCTCAGGACTCTGGCAATCCCACCTGGGCGCGGGTTATTATTCTTCAGCTCAAGGATTCCTTTATTGACGGAGAAGTTTCCAATAGCGGGCTTCAACTTGAGTTGCCTGATGAAACCTACAAATACAACCGTCTCCGCGGATAAGACTGCGTTCACGGAAGAGAAAGTATGCTGGGCTTTCTTCCACGCAGGTGTGGCATCGGGCTTAAGTATATCTAAGGAGGCGAAAGAGATTGATACTTCCTGGATCGTTTTTAACAAGCCCCCCGAGCTTAGCAACCGCCACGCAGGTTTCTTGTTGGCATTGGGTTTGAATGGGCATTTGAAGTCTATCGCAAAGTGGCATGCCTTCAACTACCTAACTCCCAAGCATACTATGACTTCTATAGGCCTGCTTTTGGGACTATCTACGTCATATATGGGCACCATGGACACAACGATCACCAGACTGCTCTCAATTCATGTCATGCGATTGTTACCTATTGGGTCGGCAGAACTCAACCTTTCTTCACTCACTCAGACAGCGGGTGTCATGGGTGTTGGCCTGTTATATTGCAATACTCAGCACAGGCGGATGAGTGAGGTTATGCTTTCTGAGATTGAGTATATTGATATTCGGAACGACTCGTGCGTACCAACAGATAGTCTTCGTGATGAAGGGTATAGGCTCGCCGCCGGCTTTGCACTTGGGTATATCAATCTTGGACATGGTCGTGATCTCAAAGGACTTCATGACATGCACTTGCTTGAACGCTTACTTAAGATTGCGGTAGGAAGCAAGAAGGTGCAATATGTGCATGAACTAGATAAAGCCACGGCCGGGGCTACAGTTGCTCTTGCCCTTATGTATATGAAATCAAACGACGAGTCACTGGCGAAAAAGGTCGATGTGCCAGACACTCTTCACTTGTGTGACTACGTTCGACCTGATATCTTCCTCCTGAGGACAGTGACAAAACATCTCATCATGTGGGATAAGATTGAAGGCAGCTTTGGGTGGATTGAGAGGAACCTCAGGTCATTCATGAGAAACAGATACAAGTTGACAGAAATCAAGGCGCTGGATAGTGAGGACCTTCCATTCTTCAACGTTATTGGTGGCCTATGCTTCAGTATCGCGTTGAGGTTTGCTGGGTCGGGCGACTTGGCAGTGAAAGATTTATTATTGCACTATTTGGATCAGTTCATCCGGCTCTGTAGCATTTCAAGTATGTCATGATTCTATTTTTTGTGAGAGTTTCATTGCTGACTTGGCATTTACAGCACTTAACCATGATATGCGACTTACTAAGGCTACAGTGCGAAACTGTCAAGATCTTCTCGCCCTCTCGGCGTCAACTGTCATGGCAGGTAGTGGGGATCTTACCGTCTTCAGGCGTCTCCGAAGGTTGCATGGACGTACGGAATCTGATATCCCATACGGCAGTCACCTTGCTGCACATCTCGCCATCGGTGTTCTATTCCTCAGCGGTGGTACCTACACTTTCGGTACCTCAAATATTGCTGTGGCATCGCTACTTTGTGCATTTTATCCCCTGTTCCCTAATAATGTCCTCGACAATAAATCACACCTGCAGGCCTTCCGGCACTTCTGGGTGTTGGCAGCAGAGGCTCGGTGTCTTGTTCCTCGGGATGTGGAAACCCATAGGCCAACCAGTATTCCGATCTCAATTACCCTGAGGTCTGGACAGACACTCACGAGAACCGCACCCTGCCTGCTCCCTGAGCTCAATCTTATCAAAACCGTTTCAACCGCCAGCCCGCAGCACTGGACTATCGTTCTCGATTTTAGCAACAACCCCGACCATGTCTCTGCGTTTGAGAAATCCCAGACCATCTATGTCCACAAGCGGTCCGCATATGCATCGACCTCAACAGTATTCCAAGCTACTCTCCAAGCCCTGGAAGAGGCAGGCGAGGCAACAAATAGCACGACTTCCATGACCGCCACAACAGCAAACGCTACACTAGAGTGGCTAATGGGGCTCGGATGTTTCTCGAGTCTAGATAGAAGTGAGCGAGCATTACTATTACCACCGGATGCGGGCGCCACAACGCAGATTGGGTTGGAGAGTACAGTGGTGGATTTTAAGCTCGTACTGGAGAAGGCTATGCAAATGGGGTGGAGTAAAGATAGATTGAGGAACGTGAGATTGGTGTTTGCGTTTGTTGAGAGGTTGGGGGAGGGAAGGGGGTTGTGGTTAGGTGGGGAAACAGTGGATAGGTTGAGGGCGGCGGTGTGGACGGCATTTAATTGAGGGTGGACTGGTATGGGCTCGGAAGTAGGGGAAAGATGTGCGGGGTTGAAGGGATGCATATATTGTTTCTGCTCTATATGGGTGGGGCGGTACCTGTCATAGAGGATTAATCGGGGAAACCCCTCCCCCACTTATTAGCATTTCCCTTTGGCTTGGTGTCAAATTATTGGGAAGAGATGCAGGTTGAAGCCCATATTACATTAAAATGGCATTGCATTCTGGGTACAATCACCTCTCGTCCACACGACTTTAGGGCATACAGGTAGGCATTATTATATAAGGCTGTTTGAGTGAGACATCGGGAACTTGCAGTCTCGCACCCATTATTATGACACTGCAGTCAGTTTGCGGCTGGACAACATGAAGTTCAGGGTAATTTTTGCAACTAGTGCTAAATAGGAGTCCATTTGAGGACGAAGAGAATCTCGAGTTGAGACTGTGTTTGGACTCAAAATAAAGATAGTGGGAAGGCACCACGGCAATCACCCGTTCAAACGACTTGTGCATCAAAACAGATGTGTAGCCAATGAGGCAGTCAGGAAAATTTCGTCACGCAGTAAGATAAGTGTAGACCAAAACTCACTCGCCGCTATCGATATCGCTAAAGTGTCTATATCGCTGCTAGACAACTCTCTCTGCCACGATGTCCGTGACTAACGAAGTTCCCCCGACTCTCGACGAGATGATATTTGCAATCTCTCAAATCAACTATAACACTCTCTACCGACCGTTGTCCCCTCCACTCCACCCCCTTCTACGGATCGCTTGTCTGCTTCTCTCGACAATATTACCGAACCGTCACCAACAAAAACGCTCACCGATGCCAGTGTAATCGACGATGGCACCGATGTTGATGAGGATGACAGCGAATCCGAAGAGGGCAATGATAAAGGAAAACCGGGCTATGTCCGTGAGTTCTGAACTGAACAGCAACCGATGGCGCCCTGCCAAAAAGTCAAAGCACCTGGTTCTCTTGGATCTATGACTTGTGTTATTGCTCGTCCGCGAAGCGAAGTCTGATGTGGCGGCAACCATGTTGAGAGCGAATGGATCTATGAAATTTTTCTACAGAAAGAATAGACCTTCCACCGACAGCGAGAATCAGTATGTTCGCGCACTCTTCAATTACGCTTTCTGAGACCAACAGGAGCGTTACCGATCGCTATGCGAATTTATTGGCTGCTATAATCGACAAGTGTCAAAAGAAGATAAAGTCTCGCATATCGAAAGTGTTGCGGGGAGTTAGAGAAATCCCAACAGATCGGGGAATCCTCTCTGAAGACCGCCTTTCCCTCAAGCTGGTGGAAAAACTCAAAGCAAAACTGGGAATTGACCCCAAACAGTCCTTGAGAAACAGACTCGTCTCTTGGTTAGACTCTCTGAGTCCTGCCCAGCGTTTAAAGGACCCGAAATCCTTGCGGGATGCAATAGGTTGAAGAGGTTGGCACAGCAAGCAGTGCACTTCTACGGTTGATGGACCGCGCCAATAGGGTGGTGGGTATCCCTGCTATCCACTATCTCCACACTTGGCCAGTTCTTCAGTTCCCGGTATTAATGGCCTGAGCTTTCGTGAGTGGGGTGTTGGTGGTAAGGAGTTACTATCACTGAGGTCAGAATCACATAACTCTTGCTTCTGCTCCTTAATATAATCAGGGACTGCTTCTACCATTATCAGGTCGGCTTGTATACGTGAGGTCATATCTGAAGCCTTAACATAGTCTGCTCTCTTGAGTTTTTGGTTTATGTACTCTACTCTGTAAATGATTAGTACAAACACTAACAACCCGAAACTAATTATATTACATACGGAGGAGAGTGTCTGGTGCTCAGGCTCACGTAGTGATCCTGAAGGTCAAAAAGCTCGCTAACTTCATCCTCTGCTATCATCTTCACATACTTCATCAGTACAATTAAATATATAGGTTAGGCCACATGAACGTACCATTTCAACCGCCGTCTACCTTTGCATCATGTTGCCTAACCACCTCTTTACCTGCAGTGACTGCATCTGCGAGTTTAAAAAGCTGCTTAAGGATGAATATAGTGAGAAGATTATCCCCCAAACTACCCTCGCTGTTCCAGGAATATATAAAAAAATCTTCCAAAATTCCAGCAACAAATTAGCCATCCCCCGGTACCCGCCCTGCGAGTAGAGGTAATGGCTAATAGTGAGCATATTTCCCTCAGACACTTTTCAGTGTCTGCCACCAGCTTGAAGTGGAACGGCCCTTTGGATCACTCCGGGATTCGAACCCGCGTCTATTGGATGCAGAAGGTGTAGTCAGCTCCCTGAGCCGACCACCAACT
>Ga0307514_10005300_pt1 | contig 11565 bp, 11 predicted proteins | sample 16_EM_MG_FD_203088 | JGI IMG/M metagenome (GOLD analysis project Ga0307514, IMG submission 203088) | Populus trichocarpa ectomycorrhiza microbial communities from riparian zone in the Pacific Northwest, United States - 16_EM | ecosystem: Host-associated > Plants > Roots > Unclassified | place...
CCTGCAATCAACTCGTGCCATTTATCCGCCAGCTGCGCAGAGTGCTGATCGGTCGCAATTTTGGACTGGCATGACGCAAGGGCGTACCTTTGTAGCGGATTGTGCGAAATACGGCAGCAACCCTTTAGCCTCGGTGAGGCCAAATGCGGGGGCCATGGCCCTCCTTTGGCGCTTGTGTACTTCGCCTGTTACGGTCAGGGTGTGAGGATACATGGACTTTGTGAAGGCCTTACCATCAGCCCAGGCAAGACCACGATCAAGGATCAATGCAGTAACTTCTCTTAGACCGTCCATCTTTCTATAGAGGGTGCCGGAGTTCCTGAGGATATGATTGATAGCTTTGGAGTCTGCAATCCATAAACGTCCCTCCTGTGCGGGTAACGCGGTCAGTGTCCCGTTGATTCACGGTCCCAACCGAATATACCCCGAATGGGCCATTCCAACGGGCCACGGTTCCATAATCCTCCAGGATATGCTTTTCTACGACACCGGCATCCTGAGTTAGCCAATACCACCGGTGTCCTTTGAATCGCAATAAGTTGAATGGACAAGGGTACAAGGTCTCCAAGCCTACCGTGAACCCAGGAAGGGTTTGGTGGTCCTGGAATATCTTTGACGGAGGGCCGGTTGTATCTCCGATACAAGGCGTAAATCACGGAAGCTGTTACGACAGCCGAGGCTACTTGCCGCAGGTCGTGGTAATCCATCGGGTGGGCGATTTGTGACGAGGCGTGGCACTCTATCTTATATAGTAGAATCGAGCCCTGGCTCGTGACGGACTAAGCCATCCCGCCTCAGGTAACTTGAAGGTGCGCCACGTGATGTAAAGTATTGACGGAAGGCGGCCTTGATTTGGATGACGACGATCGCGGGAAACGGGAGATAACGGGCATCACTCTGGGTTGTCGCCCGAGCTGCTCAAAGTCAAGTCAAGTCAAGAAGTCAAGTAGCCATGACTTCGTGACGCATGACTTTTGAGCCAACGATCTTCCAACACTGCCTGGGTGGGTCAACAATTTTTTTCGAGACTGGGTGGAAGCATGCAAGCCACGATACCTTGGCCCCAGCGGTGCAAACTCATGCCAACCTCGCTGGTTGATCCGACATAGGGACGGAGTGGGACTCCGCTTTCTGAATTAATCTTCGCCCATTATAATATCAATGCACAAAGCTCAAGATTGGATGCGTCGATTTGCCTGATCGTTGACCAGACGGACAAAGGAGGCTGAATTTTCTTCCGCTGAATTGACCTCGGTCCTACCGAACCCTTTCGCGTTTGTGCCAACCTGAAGCGTTACGTTTTAGCGGATGAGGCGTTGTTCGTGTACCAGATACGTTCCATAGAGACGCACATCGTGAGAGGGAGGCACGGTGTTTTATGCAGTAACACAGCTTCAGGATGACAATGATGTCCCGGATAATTGCGGGCAGCAGTCTAGGCCTAAGCGTCGGAAGTGTAACAAAACGTAGCCTCATCAACGTTTTTCTCGCTGCGGAATGGAGAGCTGCGTGAATGAGGCCGAGGCTTTGTAAAATGCGCTGGGGCCAAGATCTCGAACCTCAGAGGCTCGTAATGGTAAGTTGGTACGTACCACGTTTGCACAATAAGCTAGCAGTGACGCAAGCTAAAAATCGGCTTCGCCAGATATGAGATCCAAGATAGAAGCTTTCTCCACACAGAGGGGAGTGGGTGTCGGCGGGCGGCCATCAGTAAAATCGCCAGCCGGCACGCGAAGGTACGCGGGTCACGTTCCATCATTCGGGTACCTTTACCCATCACCCAGTCAAAATCGGGGCGAAAACACACGAAAAAGCGGTACGCGAAGGTACGCGAGTAGACGCCTGTGCGATTTGGATGATTTGGAATGGTCAGAATCCGATCACGATCGGCGCCTGCTGCCCCGCATTTGAAAGCTGCGATATTCAGCTCACATGTCAATCATGCAGATACCCAATTCTCTCCCAGCCTCTCGAAAATATGCGTCATTGGTCCTCTCTCTGAGGAGCTCAGATCCCGGTTCCCTGGGTTCGACGTCACCTGCACCTTCGCAAGTGTAAGTGTGGTCGCTTTCGCTCACATTCCTACTGTTGATTGGGGCCACCAGTTGCGTACCGTGACGAGGCCCAGTGGAACATATTCGTATCGTGCCGAAGTTTCGTAGGGTTTCCGAGATGTTGGACAATCCAGTTCTTGTCAACGTGGTGTGGCTATTTTGCAACTGTCTGATTTGACAGGCGCGACGGCAACGGGCGGCCCGGGACTACTGGGGTAAAAGCAGTTCCAAGTCGGATGCTTTTTGTCATTCTGACCGAAACCACAATGTCGGCGAGTTCGTACCTCCCACCAGAGACCCATGACTCCATAATCGACCTCCTGCGCGATGAACCGAAGACGCTCATGCAGTGTTGCCTCGTCGCCAAATCATGGGTTCCACGTACCCGAAAACACCTCTTCGGCGCTGTCAACATACGGCGGGAACATGACCTGGAGGCGTGGAAGAAGACTTTTCCGAATCCCGCGAACTCGCCCGCGTACCACACACACACCCTGTTCGTCGGTTGCCCTCAGGCCGTTCAAACTGGAGATGCGGAGGTGGGGGGTTGGATTCGGGTGTTTTGCAATGTTGTAAACTTGAGGGTGTGGACCAACTACTTGGGCGTCTTCGACGCGGGTGTCTCCCTCATCCCGTTTCACAACTTCTCGCCGGTCCTCAAATCTCTCCAACTGTCCACGAGCGATTTTTCACGATCACGGATTCTCAACCTCGTTTGTTCCCTACCCCTCCTCGAGGACCTGGCTGTGATGAATTATCCGCAGGTCGGAAGCGGCCGGGGCTGGGATGACTCTCGACCTTCGACCTCGCCTGTTTTGACCGGGACCCTCGAGCTCGACCTGGACGGATCGATGGAAGGCGCTGTGCGCCTGTTATTGAGCCTACCAAACGGCCTCCACTTCCGGAAGCTAGTATTGTGCAGGTGGAAAACCGAGGAACACGTTTCATGGACGGGTCCCTTGGTGGAAGCGTGTTCCGATACACTTGAATGTGTTGATCTTCAAGTTTGGAATAGTGCGTCCCTTTCGCGTTGAGGCCGGGATCTCAATTAACACTTATTTTTGCAGCAGCGAGAGGCGGCATTTCGCTCGACTTCTTGATCGCTTCGCTCGACTTTTCCAACACACTGAAACTTAAAGAAGTGATATTCCAGGTCAGAACTTTGTCCGCCATATGGATGACCCTGGCGCTCGAAACCATCACACCCGCCCATAGAGATTTCCGTCAGATCTCGATCCATGTCCACAAATACTACGGCCTCACCAACCTCATAGAAAACTCCGAAGAACCGTTCTGCAGCCAGTGGACGGACCTCGACCGCCTTCTCGTCCAGTTCTGGGAGTCGCGCGGGATCCGTCCAAAGATCGTGTGCCATGTAGGGGAAGATGAGGAGGAAGTGGGGTGCAAGTACGTAGAGTGTTTGTTTCCGGAGCTGGCGAAGAGAGGGATAATCGAGCTGGTCGTTTTATTGGATGGTCTGTAGATCGACGTCATTCGGTCGTACGGACATCCAGGCAGTATTTCCGGTGCTAAGCATCCGAAGGACTTGCACCTATTATTTATATCGTCATCCTGATTACCCTATGGTATAAACTCTACACCAATATGATGCTGAGCGACCCGCTGAGACTCCACAAAGAATTCCAAGCGAGATGGTCTAATGGCGGAAGGACCGGCCCGAGCAGCACCGACGCGGATGTTTTACCGGTCACACCTCTTCCCACACCGAAACCGTCATGTCGAATCCCCATCGATCTCACCTCCCACCAGAAATCCTCGATGAAATAGTCGACTTCCTACACGACAATCCAGAAACGATCAAGAACTGTTGTCTCGTTTCGAGATCATGGGTCCCACGTGCTCGAAAACACCTTTTCGCGGCCATCGACTTCAACACCGAGCGCGGCGTCGTGGAAGAGGACGTTCCCCGATCATACCAAATCTCCCGCTCATTATACTCGCCACCTGGTATTTCATTGCATTAGAGCTATCACGACGGAAGATGTGCAAGAGGGCAGTTGGCTTCAGACCTTTTCTCACGTGGTGCGGTTGGGGCTATACCTCAACACAACGAGTAACCCTACCACTTGCTTCGTTCCGTTCCACAAATTCTCGCATTCTGTCAAGTCTCTCCATGTGACTGGTATTTTCCTTCCACGCCCACATACTTTTCATCTCATATATTCCCTCTCCCTTCTCGAGAACCTGACTTTGGAGGGTGGTTATGCCTTTGGATCGAGTCCGCCGCCAGCCATCAATCCCCCAACCTTGACTGGAACCCTCAACCTCGATCTACTTGAGGGGATCAAATCCTTTGCGTGCGGATTGCTGGACCTACCCAACGGTCTTCGTTTTCGAAAACTCATTCTCGCGTGTCATCACTACGAAGACTTCCGGTGGGCACAGAAACTGTTAGCTGTATGTTCTGGTACCATCGAAGAATTCGATGTAGCACATCGTTTTCCCGGTACAATTTTTTTTTTCGGTCATACGCTAAAGCTGTGACTTACCTCGGTTTGTAGGCGGCGTTGGCCTGGACCTGGACTCCATTGACCTTTCGAAGGCAACGAAGCTCGTACATGTCATTTTCCGGCAAGTATCGCTGGAGGTCGATTGGATCACCCTAGCTCTTCAAACCATCATATCCAATCATCGAGATCTTCGAGAGATCACAATTTATATCCATTACGACTTGTCCCTCGCCGGGCTCGATGGTGGTATCGGGGGGTCATTGAAAAACCTTATGAGCAGTGGTTAGAGCTTGATCACCTCCTGGTTCAATTCTGGGAATCACGTTCTATCCGACCGAGGTTGATTGGCACCATTCCGCAGGAGATTGGGAGTATGGAAGATTGTTATGGGTGTTTGTTGCCAGAGATGACGAGGAGGGGGGTAGTCGACTGGGTCGGATGATATGCATTTTCGTGTAAGTACGGCTACAATCGCTCAAATCTCTATTAACCAAGGTCACCAGCTGCGAGCCTTTGCGAGGCCCAGCGGAACATGTCCGATTTTCGTCGGCATTACCTAGGGTCGGTATCGAGTCTGCATCATATCAATGCAAACCCTCTTTTCCGACGCGGTGTGGTCATCTTGCTGTCTCATCAGACAGGCGGGTAACCGATCGGCCTTCAAGCGCACGGAAATGAGCGAACCGAAATCAAACAGAAGCGGATGCTTTCTATCTTGACCAGACCCACGATGTCGACGGGCTCCTACCTCCCACCAGAGATCCGCGATTCCATAGTCGATTCCCTACGCGATATACCGGAGACCCTCAAGCAGTGTTGCCTCGTCTCCAAGTCACTGATTCCACGTACGCGAAAACACCTCTTCAGCACTGTCATTATAGACCAAGAACACCACCTCGAGGTGTGGAAGAGGACCTTCCCGGATATTGTGGAATCGCCCGCATATAATGCACATATCCTGTTCACCGGCTGCCCCCATGCCGTCACAACCGGAGATGCGGAGTTGGGAGCTTGGATTCGGAGATTTTTTTGCGTCGTGAATTTAGAGGTGTGGACAAGTTTGGACTCGAATGACTGGGATGTCTCACTCGTCCCGTTTCACAATTTCTCTCCGGTCCTCAAATCTCTCCGAGCTTTTACAACCTCCATCCCACAATCACGGATTTTCGACTTCGTTCTTCTCGAGGACCTGGCTATGATCGACCGTAGGCATATTGGTGGGCTAGGTGGAAGCGCCGGGTCCTGCGACGACTTTCGACCTTCGACCTCGCCAGTTTTGACCGGGACCCCTCGAGCTCGATCTGAAACGAAGGATAAAACCCACCGCGCGCCAATTATTGGGCCCCCAAGCACCGCTCGTCCTAGTCTCCACCCTCTCGCTGGCATACCTCTCCGTTGTTCTTCCAATCACAGTTACCAAGAATGCGGGCATTACACCGACAAAGAGCAAGAAGATCTCTACCATATCCTTGTACATCTTCACCTGGATTCTCGTGGTCATCTACACGTCGGTGCTTAGAGGGCAAAAGATCGGCGGTCTGTACTGGGCGACTATCTCCTGCTGGGCGCGTTACCTCAGACCCTGGTTGATGGGAGCGGCGCTAGCAGTGGTGAGTAAAAATTGTATATAAGAGGTCTCCCCAGTTCAACTAACTTCGACTCACAGTTTACGGAGCATTCGCTATCTTGAGCGTGCTCGTAAATCTACCTCTTTCTCCTTTCGCGCACAAAATGCATGGACGACTCAATTTCCTTGTCATCGTCATTTTCGTCGCGGTGACGCTCTATTGTCTTGGAACTCATCCGTTCACTCAAGTGGCCCCGATGAAAGCTCGCTTTGTCCAACAAGTTCACCTCGGGGAACGATCTAACCTTCTTCTGACCGAACGGTCCCCAACCCGGACTGGCTCCCGTCCCGGACTTGCATCACAAGGAGGTTATGTCGGTCACCACTTTAATCTTCGGCCTTGCGGGATTCGTGCAGAAGGTTGTTTCCGAGCTTCCATCCTCTCAAGGTCAAGAAGCCCAATGCGAGAAGAGCCCGACCGGGTTGACGAACTGCACGTGGTCTGTCAACGAAGAATGGTTCCCCTCCCCCGGCAGAAACACTTCATCCGGGTGGGTTACTGGTGACATCAAACGGGTCCATGACAAAACTTCACAAGCCAGAATCCAAGTCCGTGGAGCGAACACGTGAGGATATAGGATATACTTTGACCAACCGATCTTCGATTACAAGGTCCGCGCACTCGATGGCGATCGTTGGGATGGGACCCGGCAAGACGGATACGAGATACCACCAGAGGGGATTACCACTCTCTTCTTGTGGAGCAGGACGTGGGATAGAAACTTCGAGGTGGAGGTCACGTTTGGGCCCGAGGGTGTTGACCCAGTGCCTCCGTTGAGGTGGGAAGCTTGCTTGTGAGTACTCGGAGTACTTATCTGGGATCGCCGGTGCGGGGAGAGTGGAGAGACAGGGTAGGATCCCTGCATTTGAGGAGACGTTGAGGTTCCTGACGAAGTGGGCGGTTGTCACGAAGGCTGCGGATGGTTTGGTTGAAGTCTTGAGGAGCTTTTCGTTATGATGATGTGGAATAGTCTGATGTCCTCGTTGATTCTTGTTCCCTGTTTTGCTCATCTCTTTCATGTATATGACCACTATCCTATTGTATTCTCAGTTGTGTCCATCCGTGAGGGCCTCATAGTATGGGGGACATTGATCATCGTAAGGAGCAATCAGTGTCTCATCAGTGAACTTGTGATCACCCTTTACTTTTTGCACCTTTCCTGGCACCTATTTTGTTTGATATCCATCACTCATACTTATCAGGTAGAATTTCCATACACCCTGCCAAAAAAGTCATAAATGTCATTCGAGAGAGGTTCCAAAACAGGGTGGCAAATACATTGTACATAAACTTCACAAGGGTGAGTACAGACTGTAACATACACTATACACTTCTACTGAGGGAGCAAATGATGGAAATCCAAAATTAATACCTCCCCAGTGGTGTAACCGGCAACCAGGTACTGACCATCCCACTGAACATCAAAGGGTCTGTCAAATCTCCCATCCAATTGAAAAACTATTTCTCCAGTAACTGTATCCCCAATCCAGGATAGACCATCAGTCTGCCAGAGAGAACCACCAATGAAATCCAGGCGTGGTCTTCCTGTGGATGGGTCAAATGGGACAGGGGAAGTCACAAAGTCCCACCCCTCCTGGGCTGATGAATTCTGAGAGTTAATCCAGACCCTTGAGCTGTCTATGTAAAGGGGGTCCAGATATGGTCTCCTCTCCAATCCCAATGTCACCTCACCCACTGGCTCCCATGTCCACATATGCCATACTTGAATACCTCTATTATGTAGGAAAAAGACCTTGGACCCATCTCCTGATATCCTAAGTCCCCAACAACCTGATGTTGATGTATCCAGTGTTTTAAGGAGTTCCTCTTTCTCAGTATCCCAGATACAAATTTTCATGTCTTTGTACCAAGCAAAAATCAACCTGCCATCTAAAAACTTTGCATCTCCTACTCCCATATCTTTAATGGCTGGGATTTGGAAGGTGGCTTTGCAGAGGCCAGTTGAAAGGTCCCAGGTCTTCACCACCCCATCCTCATCACTTGAGATGACAATCCCAGCCCTTGGTTGCAGGCTGATTGACTGGATTGAGGATGGTGTAATCATAGAGGACCCAGAATCAGTTGCTATTTGGTCTGCTGACAAGGCACCAATTTTCCAAAACTTGACTGTACAATCTAAAGATCCTGAGATGAGGGAGGAGGGGGAGGAAAACACAAGGTGTTTAATGAAATTTGTATGGCCAACAAGGGTCTGAATAAGGTGAGGGTCTGGGCTAGCAATGTCCCAAACATAGGTAGTGTTATAAGCAGCAGCAGCAACAAGCCTGCCATCAGGGGAGAAACAACAGCATTCAGCATCATCATCCATAGAAAATTCAGCCACAATTGCACTTGAATTAGAGCTCAGAACTGTGACAACATTACTATTGCACAAAGCAAACTGAGTATGGTCTGGGGAGAAAGATATGTGGGAGCCATCATATGTAGGTGGGATTTGGTGACCATTGATACCCCACCACCAGACCTTGTGGCCAGATACAGAGATGAGGTGTTGAGGATCTATTGGAGAAAAGCTGACATGCTGCACTTCATCCTGGTGATTTATGGTGTTAAGACAATCCCCTGTTTGGATGTCCCACAAACAAAGTGTTTTATCCCTTGATCCTGAAACAATCCTAGTGCAGTCTTCTGAGATGGAAACGGACTGAATGCAACCAGTGTGGCCATAAAAGGTTTTGACAACTCCACCAGTTTGCACATCCCAGAACTTTACAGTCTTATCCAAACTCCCAGATACAAGTGACTTCCCATCTGATGAGAAGGTAAGACAGGTCACCAGCTCTGCATGTTCAGAGAGAATAGCCATCTGTTTGCCAGTGGTCACATCAAGGATAATGATGTCAGACCCAAACTCAACTGCAACATTGCTGTTCCAGTATGAAATGTCCGATACTAGGCCACCTGGTGTAACTGTACGAGAACATGTTCCCCACTCAGTTTTGGCTCCCTTGACCACCTTAGGCATCTGTAATAGCTCTGCAGCATAGCACTTGTAGATCCAAGAGGAGGAAGGACAAAAGAGGAGGGCAATATGATATATCTGGGAAGGAGTGCCACAGATTTCATCAAAATTCTCCAAGATAAAGCGCTGGCTATCATTTGCCCAATTGCAGACAGAGTCCCCCTAAACAAGAGGTAAATATACATTTCAGTCAAGAATGAGCCCCCAACTCACCCTGATATACCATTGCTGGATGTCATTGATGGAATAGACACTGACATCAAGGTTACCCATGATGGTGAGGACCTCAATCCAAGATAGCAGGTGTGTTGTGAAGAACTTGTCAATTGCCTTTTTCACCTCATCAGCATCAGAACCATTACTGGGGCTGTTTGTAAGGTGTTTTGTCCAAAATTGGCAGGCATATTCCAATCCATCTCCAATATGTTCCTTCCTTCTAGCAGAAAGGTCATTGACATCATCAAGATCAGCATAGTCTTCTAGGCTACAGATATTCCTCTTCAACTTCCCTTCCATCAGATGGAGGCATGAAAACACAAGTTCCATATGGTGAACTGAGGGATCGACCAAGAGATGTGTGTCTTTACATCTCTTGGAGTCTGTGAGGAAGTCAGGGAATGATTTGTGGAAAACCTGGATTGGGTCTTCTGTTCCCTCAGGAACAAGGAGAAGAGAATGGAGGGGGTTCAAGGCAGTGGAGATATCAGATGGTGCATCAGAGTTGTGCAGGAGGGATGAAAGGCTCTTCATTGAAAGTGGGTTGAATGCCAACAACACTGCTCCAACCACAGACCTGAATCTGTGATAGACTTCCTGATTACCTGATCCCAAGTCATGATATGCATGCCTCAGGATCTCAGTGTAGAGAGAGTCAATACCAGACTCCCCTTCATGAGCAGTGTTTTGTGGAAGAGAGATGAGGAGAGCAAGCCTCTTTGGGGGCTGGTGATGGGGGGATGCTACAAATTTGATGACTGTTGATGCATAGATAAACAGACCGGCAGCCTTTTCAGAGAGGATGTTGATATCGGATGAGAGTGGCCAATCTTCCGTGACATCGAGGTGGCTCCGATTTTTGGCCATCTCAATCAAACGAGTTTGGAAGAACAGCTTGATGTCGATGTCGACCAAGGGCCGCTCAACATCGTGAAGTTTGAACACTTCCGTGATGGGTCGGAGGGTGGCCAGACGGAAACCAGAGCGGATTCGTGGTTCCGGTCGTCCAGTGATGAAGAACTTGATGTTAGGTATCTGGTCAACAAAGCGGGAGAGTATAGATAGGATGGCAGAGGCGGGCTCCTCATCCTTGCATTCGTCGAGGGCGTCGATGATGATCAGAGTCGGAACGTGGATAGTTCTTAGTGGGCCAACGATGAGTTTCTCCATCTGAGAACAGAGTGATTCTCGTCCGACGTCAGGGCTCGCCTTCAAAACCGGAAGCAATCTCTCTCTGAAGCGAGGATACCTGTAGGCAAGCTGGAAGGCGAGGGTAGGGAATATTTTTTGTAGATTGCTCCTGTCGTCGAAGTCGCGCGAACAGAAGAAACTCGCCCCGAGCTTCCCGTCCGCAAAGCTCATCTCCGCAAACGTTTGGGCGATGGTCGTCTTCCCGGTTCCGGCGAGACCGTTGAGCCAGAACACCTGTTTTTCTTCTTCGTCGTTCAGCCAGGATTCAAGCTGTGAGAGGATGTCTCTCCTGGTCCCCTTCATGCATCCCTGCCTGTTGCCACAGCGGTATCCCGCGTCTGTGACATGGGACATCCGATCGAGATGGGCTAAGGCCGCACTCTCCTATTATCTGGTCATTGTATGCAGAGGACCATCAGCGGGTGAGACTCACGATAAGTTCGCAGCTCTTATTATAGATGTCTTGTTGTAAGGACGTCTGGGGCAGACGTTAGGCGAGGTGCGAGCGAGGAATTCGAGGACGAACCTGATAATCCATCAGAGCATCGCGGATATCTTCGACCAAGCCGCCGAGTTTGTCCACATCCTTTGCGTTGTTCAGGAACCGTGTGACCTTGCCCCGTTGTTCCAGTGGAGTCAGTTCTCGAAGAATATCATCCAGTTTCCTGGCAAGTTATGCATGTCAGACCGAGTATCGACCTTGGAGAACGTGGGCTACCGTTTGAGGATCATCCTCCTTCCTTCCTCCTCAGCCTCACCCTCGGGAACAGGCGCACTCAATGATTCCGCGAGCCGTTCGACTCGGGGTACCAATGATTCTATCGTTTGGCGACACGCTATTGTTTGCTGAGACGACTGAGTATCATGGGCGGCATAGTCTGGAAGAGATGCAATGTACCTCGCAATGATTCAGGATGGCCGATAGACCTCCGGCGACAGATTTGAGAGGGGGAAACACGTCCGAAGATTCTTTCACCAGGTCGATGGCTAACTTGGTCGCAGCATACGCGGTGGACTTCCAA
>Ga0307514_10005301_pt1 | contig 11564 bp, 9 predicted proteins | sample 16_EM_MG_FD_203088 | JGI IMG/M metagenome (GOLD analysis project Ga0307514, IMG submission 203088) | Populus trichocarpa ectomycorrhiza microbial communities from riparian zone in the Pacific Northwest, United States - 16_EM | ecosystem: Host-associated > Plants > Roots > Unclassified | place...
TGAAAGGATAAGATTATATATAAAAAAACTTGAATGGCTAAAAAATAAAAAATAAATCATTATTGAATCAACAATGAATCGTGAAAGAAGCCACATTAAAACTTGCCATAGGAATTAGTTTTTTTTAAAAAAAATATTTAATTGCTATAGGTATCCGAATAATTTTAAAGAAGTAGATATGTAGGTACGTTTATAATGTGATATTGTGGGATCAGATTATTTAAAGAGGTTAATATAATAACAGTTACTTTTTAAAATATTTTTCATTAAAAAATATATCAAAATAATATTTTTTTTATTTTTAATATCAACACATCAAAATAATTAAAAAATATTAAAAAATTAATTTTAAGCTATTTTTATTTGGACAGCAATAGCAAATGGGGTTAAATCTGATTTATCTACCATATTTGTCTATCCTAGTGTCAGCATGTCATGGTCCAATCATGAAATAAAATTAGGGATAATTAGCTCCTTTGTTTAAATTAATAATAATTAGGTCTTTAGACCTGGTTTTCCAAGGAGAAGTTTGACCTGAAAAAACAAAGTAAACTAACGTCGGCTAGAATTTAATAAGGAAAGGACATTTAATTTGTCCCCCAACTCTCACTTACATTTCAGTTAGGTACCCAATAAAAAACATTTCCCAATTGAGTCCATCATATATGTATGCTATCAATTAAACCCTATATTTTTAATGGGTCCTTTTTATTTATTTTATTATTATTTTAAAATAAAGTGTTTTAAGGCTGGGATTAAGTTGAGAATGTTCAATGTACGGGGCCCCCGATTGGGAAAACTCTTTGTTTCAGTGTCCAATTGATAATTCCATGATAGTTTGGGGACAGACTTTACCCTTGGGCCATGGAAAGATAATGCCCACATAAAAGAAATTGGGCCTAACCACCGAAGTCGGGTGTTTTGTCAAGCTTTCTTTCCGATTTCGTCTTCTTCACCTATAAAACCTAAAAAACAAAAGCCTCAAATCTCCAGGTTCTGGTACTGGTAGCCGCGACACCCATCTGTTTCTTTTAAACCCTCAAAATCACTTACAAGAATCAACTGATCTTCAAAACCACACAATATTTTATCCACCAAAAATCAATGGAGACTCATCCAAACAAGAACCAAAACAACAATGGTGAAGACAAAACAGTAGCAACAATAAAAAACCTACGTTCCCGACTAGAATCAAGAATAGAAACCCAACATAAAACCCAACTTGACTTATTAGCTTCTCTTCAAGATTTAGTCCCCAACATTGTATCCTCTCTTGACCTGTCCTTACAAATTGTCTCTTCTTTCAATAACAAACCCTTCACCCCAACACCACCACTACCAGCTTCAACATCAAGAGCCCACCTTGAAATTGGATCAAATTCAAGGAATCCCAATGACCCACGAGCTAATATTGACTCAAGACCTGAAATTTTGGGTGAAAGTTCGAAACTTGAGAGAAAAGATGGAAACTTTGACGGTGATGGGGCTGAGAGTGGGAGTCCATTGGCTGTTGTGAGAGTAATGGTGGCTGAATGTTTGCTTCAAAGGGTGCCTTTTAATCCAATTGATTCGTCAACTGTTTTGAGGAAGTTGGAGAACGATCAGAATGCGACCGAGGCCGAGAAGGCGGCGATTAGGGAGGTTGGAGGTGAGTCTGGGGCGATTCTGGCGGTGGAAATGGCTTTGAGGTCAATGGCGGAAGAGAATCGTGGGATTGAGCTTGAGGAGTTTGTGGTAAGCGGCAAGTCTAGAGTTATGGTATTAAATATTGATAGAAACCGGTTAGTTAAAGAATTGCCTGAAAGTGCACAATATACACAGAATTTAGAATTGTCAGGTTCTAGTGATTTTAATCAGAATCAGAGTAGTGGGATTGGTAATAATGTTAATAGCAATGGCGGGGTTGATGTGAATGGTAATGGGGTTTATGGGATTGGAGGGCCGGTTGTGATGCAAAGGCCATTGATGGGGGACATGTGGATGGGTGGCGGTGGGGATATGTGGCCTAGGGGAGGGATGATGGGACCTCGAGGGATGATGATGGGGCCGCGAGGGATGATGCAGAGGCCGCCTATGCCTTTGCCAATGCAATCGCAGCAGCAAAAGCAAAGGAGTGAAGAGGATGAAATGAAGGATTTGGAGGCTTTGCTGAATAAGAAGTCATTTAGGGAAATGCAGAAATCAAAGACTGGTGAGGAGCTTTTGGACCTCATTCATCGACCTACTGCGAGAGAAACTGCCGTGGCTGCTAAGGTACTTGGCATTTAGTTCTAGACTTTGCTTACAGTTTGTGTTTTGCAAATTTAGTTAAGCCATCCGATCCTATAGAATAAGAACTTATACAGTAATTTCCCATAGGCTGAATGATAAAAGTGTCAATGTTAAAAGTGTTCAAGTGTTGCAACTCTTATTTAGTTACTATTGCATAGGTGAGATCTGTTTGCCATTTATGGGGTTTTTGAACTGCAAATTCATTTCAAAAGAAGATTTCTATTTAATAGGTTTCCACTGCTTAGCTTTGGTTGTCCAACCCCCTTCGCATCTGCTACTGATTGTATTAGTTGATGACATTATTCATTTGTTTGTTTCAGTTCAAAACCAAAGGTGGTTCTCAGCTAAAGGAGTATTGTTCGGCTCTAACAAAAGAGGACTGTAGACGTCAATGTGGTTCCTTTATTGCATGTGAGAAGGTCAGTAAATACATCGTACTATTATTATTTCCAACTTAGCATGCAACAGCATTTATATGATCAGGTTGGGGTGTAATCTCTGTTATTCGACAAATATGCCAAATAAGTGATTCCACATAAATAATACCAAAGAAATTAGATATTGAAAGCAGATAGAGTGACTACAAGACCAACATGTGTAGGAAAGAGGGAATCAGTTGAAGAACAAAGATTGTTTGAGCATCTAACACAAGTTCGCTTTTAAGCAATAACTGTGCTAATGTATCTTTACATTTTCTCTCCTTTTTTGGTTATATGGCATGCAAGTTAATGGTTTTGCCCTAGGTAATTGCAAACTTTCTGTGCTTCCTTGTTTCACCTAGCTTGGTTTGACATTCATGATAATCATGTATTATGCCTTTTGGGTGCCTTACCTGTTTACAGGTTCATTTTCGTCGAATTATTGCTCCTCATACTGACGTGAGTCAAGGGGACTGTTCTTTTCTTGACACTTGCCGCCACATGAAGGTAATTGTTTTCTCTTCCATTACAATAACTTAAACTGGGAATGTTATCAGTAACATTTTGAGAGATCATTTACTTAATATAGTTTTTTTTCTGTGATAGACTTGCAAGTATGTCCATTATGAGCTTGACCCAACACCGGATGTGTCTCCTATGGCAATGGGTGCTGCAGCACTTCCTCCCCCCAAAGCTTTAAAGCCCCAGCGTGCTGAATATTGTTCAGAAGTAGAACTTGGCGAACCGCAATGGATTAATTGTGATATTCGTAATTTCAAAATGGAGATTTTAGGTCAATTTGGAGTTATCATGGCTGATCCACCATGGGACATTCATATGGAACTGCCTTATGGAACAATGGCTGATGATGAAATGCGCAACCTCAATGTCCCTGTGTTGCAAACTGATGGTCTAATTTTTCTTTGGGTTACTGGACGTGCTATGGAGCTTGGACGTGAATGGTAGGTGTATCTTTGGACATATGTTAATTATCACTGGATTAATTATATTTTGTTCATGGTTAATAATTCTGCCTTGTTGTCTGTAAAATCATGGTACATGTGAATGCCGGTTTCAATTTATACGAGTATCATGTGTTTCTTGCAGTTTAGAACTTTGGGGGTACAAGCGTGTTGAAGAGATTATTTGGGTAAAGACCAATCAACTTCAGCGAATAATTAGAACAGGTAGAACAGGGCATTGGCTTAACCACAGTAAGGAACATTGCCTTGTTGGAATAAAGGGAAATCCAGAAGTAAACAGGAACATTGACACTGACGTCATAGTTGCTGAGGTTCGAGAGACAAGTCGTAAGCCAGACGAGGTCTGTAAAAACATGTCCAAAGTTCTCAGTAGTCAAGCCATTCGCAATCACCTCGACTCATTTTTCTCTTTCATAAATTAGTTCTTAATTACCATTGTTACGTTACCATTACTATGATTCCATGGTGCTTTTGAAATAATTCAAGTCCTCGCTATCAGTTTTCATATCAGCTTATATGAATAAGCTTTTTGCAGATGTACCCTCTGCTGGAGAGGATAAGTCCCAGGACAAGGAAGCTGGAGCTGTTTGCTCGCATGCACAACACTCAAGCAGGGTATGGTTTTCATGGATCATAATTATGCTTCATATATTTTTAACATACTTTAATCTAACTGTTATTTTTTATACCATCAGCTGGATGTCCCTTGGCAATCAGTTGGAAGGAGTGCGATTGGTTGATGAGGGTCTGCGAGCAAGATTTAAGGCTGCCTACCCAGACGTTGTGGTGCAGCCCTCATCTCCTCCCCGGGCTTCCGCAATGGAAATAGACTCCACTGCTTCTCAAATGAGAAGTCCTTTTTCAGTGACAGAATCCAAGTCTATGGCCACACAGTTTGCAGACCGTGCAGCTCCAGAAACAGTCTATACTTCTGAAGAAAAGCCGATGGCATTAGATGCTGTTATGGCTGGCTGAATAACCTTCACATTCCATCATGTTAACCAAATAGGATTCCACAGTGCTCAAAATTGTTAGTAGTTAGTGAGATGTATGTGATTGTTCTGCCTAGTTTATGATTGTTATTCCTAAGGTCATTGGGCTAGAGAGGGATCATATCCTGGGCCAATATGTCATAGTGGTCTAGAGATCAGGCTACCTGTATTGCAATTATGCAGCCGACCAAGTAAAAGTCCTAACAGTTAATGATTTATGCAATGGCAGTAAATTAGTTTCTTATGGAAAAACTTTGTGCCTCTAACCTTTGTAGCTAGCTAGTAGGCACTGTTGTTCTCTTCTCTGAAACTTCGCAAAATGCATTTTCTGAATCAATTTGAACAGAGTATGGAAGTCACATCTTAAGTATCCCTTTTTATATGCTGCCCCGATTCTGTAACTTCTAGATACTGTAGCATGACCCACATTACATGAAAATTTAAGAAAGGTCTCATTCAGCATTCCGAGAGACAGAGAAGAGCACAAGGGGCTGTCGGCACTCAGCACAAGGTTTATGGCTAGTTGGCAAGTGTCAATTATAAATTAATACAAAAGTGAGAGCATGTTACGGCCAATAATAGCGGGCTGTGGTGGTGTTTTGGACCTCATCTGTTTTAACCTCGACCTTTTCACATGAATTTGTTTTTTTAGTATCATGTTTTCATAGAAGAGCAAATCAGGAAGCAGTGAAGTTCCTTTTTATACAATCTTATAGATTCTCTTTGTAAAGTAAAAGTTTGAACTTTGAATACAAAATACAGCTGTATACAGCTATACCAGATGCAGCTGCAACATTATGCTTTATATATAGTTATGAAAAATTACCACCATATTATTCTCCTGAATGACTGGAAGAGTTACAAAAACCAAATTTTTATATATGAACTGATATGAAGGAGCTTTTAAGCCAGTGAAGTAAATAAATAATTGCCAAAGTGAAAAAATAATAATAAACCAATTACTAAATCCTCATCTGGGTTCTTGTAATAATTTCCTTCACATGATTATTGCCCAAATACCTGCTCCTATAATGAATGATAACAAGATTGAAAATCTGTTTAATGGTGAAGAAGAAGGTGGTAATGGGATACTGCCAAACACGGTAGGGTAAGAGGGTGCGGAGTCAGGCAATGCACTAGGACCATAAGAGGGAGAGTATGCTGATGCTGAACCATTGCCAGGCACAGATATGTGTAGCTTCTGCTTCTTTTGACAATGCCCTTGAACTCCGCTCGTGAAGTAGAAGTCCCCATATGCAGTGATGTTAAATAAAGAGTTGCCATTGTTCATGTACAAGATGGGATCTGTCAGGTTGCAGGAGTTGTAGTTTTCTCGTGTGACTTGAATCACAGAATCTTGACTTGGTGGATACAAGAACACTGAAACAAGAAGCTAAACATGAGAGATTGCCAAGAGATATTTGCAGGAAGATCGTAAAAACAGAACAGACAAGAGGGACTTACAGAGAGAATCCCCAATCTTCAAGGTATGGTATTTGGACCAGTAGGTGTACACTTGCGGATTTGCTGAAGTAGGGATACCCCAAGCATCTAAATCTCCAACCTTGTACTGGTAACAGGAGACTTGGATTTGCACCAGCACAAGAAACTGAAATGCATATAGGACTAGGAATCTAGGACTTCTAAGATTGACCATCTTAACTGCTCTCAACCTTTCTCAAATTTAGAAGTGAGCAAGGACAGCGGAGAGTAGAGGGGTTAAATCCTATTGGTCTATGTGTCTGTAGATAGATTGGAGGTGCAGAAAAGAACAAGTCTGATGGTGATTTCACCTCAATGCCCTTCTTTCCTAGTTATATATACAATTCTTGGTAATAGCAACTTGTTCTATTCTTTTCAACGGTAGAAGTTTAAATATTGTGTAGCGGTGGAGATCACACATTCTTTTTCTAGTGGGAGATCTGTGAGGGAAGGCTTGGATTCCTGTTGCAGTCATGATTTATCAGTGAAATATGTCATCGAGGGGCTCCAAAACAGCGAGGATAGGGAGGAAAATTTCATGTTGTAGAGGGTTAGTGTTGGATAGAAATCAATTATAGGGCTAACAATTGCACATGGGCCAGTTGGATAATCATTTGACTCAAATTAGCATTTGCAAGGCTGGAACATGGAATAAGCCATCAAGAAGATGGGATGTTTTGATGAATGCCCAATATTGGATTGATTCAAATTTGTTATCATGTCACCATGTGGAGAGGTCAGGAGATCGAACTGTCAAACTTGTCTCCTCTCACATGGTCAAGAGACGAGCAACTTTCCTGGATTTCCGAATCTGAATGCTTGTTCGATCAGAAGAATTCACTACATAGCTAATTTTAAAGTGCTGTTAGCAACTTGTTGAAGATCGCACTGTTTAGTCATTATGTCACATTTGAAACCAGAACGTTTGATTTGGCAGTCAATTTGGTTTCAGTCTTTCAAGCCAGGACTGTGCATATAATGTTTCCTAGTAAAGGGTACTCACCCTTTCGTTTTACAGAATTCTCCAAAGGATGTCATGTTACACTTCACATTTAACGAAGGAGTTGATCCATACAAAATGATGTTATAGCAACTGAGTATTGGAGGGACTTTTGCTGCTGCTTTTTTCCTCCACAAATTCCAGAGACCATATCTTAGGAGTTGGGACTAGCTGCGTCAAAGTCATGTCAGTTCCTGGATCCACAAGAACCCACTCTATATATTTCATGAAAAAAGCCTCATGCCTACCAGTGATCCACAAAGATTAGAGGATCACTAAGGCTAGAAATTCACGAGCTATGCAATGATGGGACTGGAACCTTCCTGCGTGTAGAGCCTATTTGAATCACTTGTACTAACCCTTGTAGGTTGAGTATTAGGGGACTTAATGTAATCATGTTCTTGCAGCCAAGTGAATCAGAAACTGAAAATTGCTCCAGCGCAGCCGAGTTACAGTCACTGCTGATTTGGCTATACCACACACCTTACCTTAAACAACCTGGTATATGCCTTAATGAAACTAGATATGAGCTTAACAACAGAACAGCCAACAAACCACGGCACACTTGTGAGGTGGGGTTTTTTCTTCCATGATTTGGAGTCACCATTACCTCAGTCCTTTTATTTTATTTTCTGTAACTAAAATAGGTCGACAAAAAACTTGCTAGTAAAATTGTGACTTAAACTCATTGTCGCAGCCACCGATTGGTAGACACCACATCACATTCCATTATGTACTGACCTTTAACATAATTTTTCAATCAAAACTGAAACTAGAGGTCAGTCCTTGCAAAATTTAATCACCACAAAAGCAGCGCAATAAAGAATTTATTTCAATATGGCTGTAAAAGAGATGATTTGAACCACAAATTCAATCCTTCCACCATGTGGTAAAATAGAGTTGGAATGGACAGAAAAACAAATTCTTACTTGCAATGGTTAAAAACTGTGGCTAGGAAATACACAAGGAAATTGCCAAAGTAAATATATTAACTGATTGCCCTTAAAAATCGTTGCAAATAATAGGACTGTAAATTGAATTGCTGGTAACAGATACCTAAAAACCTATATATATATATAAATCATTGGAACTCCAAAAAATTTCCAGCATTTATATCTAAAAAGAAGATATAGCAGCAGTGGTTCAACACCAGTTCACAATAATAGTAGATAACAAAGAACTCAAGGCAGTAAGTTTCTCACCCTATGTACCTAGAAACGTTTCTTTCACTTCACTGTCAACTGCGTTCTCAACCCCAGAAAACCTTTACTGTCAACTGCATGTAGGACATAATTAATGATCCTCCTTTATTGATTAGATTGAAAACAGCCAACCAAGTTGCTGCTCCACCATTGCATATAAGGGAGAAAAGGTGGCTGCTCACAAAATTTAAAAAATTCCAGAGGTTTGTTCCTGTAAATTCAATAAGATATTTAAGGGCTCTGCCTCAGTGTCCATCTCCTTCATTGCTGTCCACTCTTGTGATCCTACATTGAAACAAAATATCCTTAACTCAAGAGTATTCATAGACATGTAAACAATGAAAAACTGAAAGGGGACCAGAAAAGATCACTGTAAACAGGAATTTGAAATTAAAATAAGAATGCTAACAATGTACTGCTTTATTGTCCACATGCGATATTTTCAAGTGAGATTAACTAAAAACTTACTTGATTTTTGGCTCCCTGCAATGACCTCGAGCCGCTTCTGCGAAAGAGATGCTACAAAGAGGAAAATGGAGCACATGCCAAACATGACGATGATGGGGAACACATTGACCTTCAAAGGGAAAGGCATATACAGATCAGAGGGAGGAACAATTATCAGAAAAGGTGCCCGCATATAGAAGGTTCATACAATTGCACTATGAATATTTCATTCTACTTGTAGAATACCCCGGATAAAAAAAATTCATGTGAATACAAGGTAAAGATGGTATATAAGCAAGACACTCACATTGTACAGCACAATGCATACAAATATGTTGAGAGGAATGCAGAAGAAATTCATGATGGTGCTTCTAGCCTCCTCAGGAATATATTGGGACCTCATCTTCATGATAGATGGCCAGAAAATACCTACACAGGCCTCAAATGTGCAGAAGCCAATAAGCTGGATACAACCAGAAAAAGAGATGCCTCCACCTTTCTCTGAAGGCACTAACAAGAACAGTTCCAGAACCACAGTTAAAATTTGTCCACTACCTGCTTTTTTTGCATGATAGAGAGAGAAGAGCATAAGAGTTGACTACATACGCTTGTTATGACAGGAAGGAAAAGGGCAGCAGCAGATATTACAAATACAATCTGCATGTAGCTTTCAACTTTAAGAGATGAGCGAGCCATCAGTCGAGAGGCAATGGAACTTCCAAAGATAGATGCCATCATGAAAGTTGCAAAGATGAAACCATGAGGAATATCTTCACCATTTGGGCTCAGAGCAGGAGTCCACAGGAACACAAAGGTGTGCATTGAACCCTCAAACGGTGACTGTATGGCACCCAGCAATGCAATTTTCTCATCTGTATTCCACAAGATGTATTAATACCAAAAGAAATGTTCAAAGCATGAAAAAAAGGCAGAGGGATAGAAGTGGATCATTGGTTCACTTGTATGACACCGGAACCTTCATGGGGTAAGTTTTAACATGGGATTGAAAGCATTGAAGATAAATCAGTCCATATTTACCAGCAAATAAATCAAATTTAAGAGCATACAAAAGAGATTATCAGCTCCACAACACAATAAAAAAAGCTGAGTTTGTTTTTCACATTAGAATGAGCATGCAAAAGACCCATTCCAAAATTTGATAGCAAGAGACAAAGAGATATGATGAGAGTGGTAGGTAAGATCAAATATTATAAGCAAAAATCTGCTTAACATGTCAAAGTAAACTTCAAAATGTCCCAATTCCTAAGATGAGAATGTTCAGTTGAAACTATGTTCTGAGAGGTGCAGTCTAGGATGACTAAAGTCCTGGGAAGACCGAGTAGTAACATCCAACCTCAAATGCACCGAACATGGAATGGTTTGAACTTGAATACAGTTAATAATACAGTTAATAAAATCAAATAAAAATGAATGTGCAGCATTGCAACTCATCACCCACCTTGAAGTGTTCCGCACCAAGCCAAGACTCAAAGGCTGAAAAAAGCAAAGAAGTAGCAATGCCTCCCAATACACGTCCCACCACTAAGATTTTGTAGTCAGGAGAATGCTTGGTGGCACAACTCAGTATGTAAGTTATGCAGTAAGTAATACATGCTCTCTTTCGACCCCTGAGTTCAGCACACAAAACCAATCACATATCCATAATGTGATCAGCAATTAACAACCAAGCATTGAAATTAATCAGAATGCCATCTTACTGTTGTCCGCTAACGATCCAACAATTGTCCCAAACAACATTGAAAATCCAAAACCAGCAATAAAAAGCTGCCCGATTTCTCCCTTTCTAAAACCATACTGACTGTATGGGTAATACACATAAGGACCTTGCAGCCAATCCCCAGCTGTTTCCACAAATCAATTCAATCAGTTCCACAAAACATAACATAATGATTATCAAACACAAACGAGAAACAAATAGTTCCCACATTCGCTTCCAAGATCAGATGTCTACAGTTAAATTAGTTACAAGTAAAAGCTCTAGACAACATAGTACTACAAAAACAAAATTAACCCACTAAAAATATTACATTAACCTCCATTCTAAATCAAACCCATTTCACTACACAACACAACCAAAATGCCATCAAATTCAAACCGAAAAAAAATAATCAAAGCCCATGTGATATGAGACAAGACAATAGTACAAAGCAATATTAACACAGATAAAAAACACTTCATTGGACTCCATTCTAAACCAAACCCATCTCAAAACACGACAATAAAACCGCATTGAGATAGAATGTATAGAAAAGCATGCAGAAATAAACAAGTCTAAAACGTACCCATCATGAGTGAATAAACAACAAGGTAATTATTCTTAAAAGAACTGAAAGTAGATGATGTATTGATTCGATCTCTGCTTGTTTTGCTAAATTCCAATGCTGCTACCATTGCAGCTAGGCCTCCAAAAACCATAAAGTAAAAAATCTCCATTCTTGTTGCTACTTTAAGGATCTAAACAGTGAGAGAGAAGGTTTTGAAAGAGAAGTCGCTATCAAGCTTTGAAATCGAGCGTTTTAAGCATTGATTAGAGAAGGTAAGAAAATATACATGCAGACTGGAGAAAAGAGGCGGAGAAGGAAATTTAATGGGCTCATGATTTCCCGGGAATTTTGCAAATGGTTCTGGATTGGAATCGGAGGATCTGAACCCGGTTGAGAGTTTGATTGATAAATAATCACTGTAGTAGTGATATGCAGCACGAGTTGATTTTTAAAGTAAAAGTTTTTTATTTAAAAATATATTAA
>Ga0307514_10005302_pt1 | contig 11563 bp, 18 predicted proteins | sample 16_EM_MG_FD_203088 | JGI IMG/M metagenome (GOLD analysis project Ga0307514, IMG submission 203088) | Populus trichocarpa ectomycorrhiza microbial communities from riparian zone in the Pacific Northwest, United States - 16_EM | ecosystem: Host-associated > Plants > Roots > Unclassified | place...
GTGGCGATAATTCAATATGTATTTCGTCCGTAAATACTCGTTTTCGCCATTCAGCAAAAGTTAAATGTCGTTGACTACGTGCCCAAGAAACCCGTTTCTGCCGACTAACTGCTGATATATGTGGTTTGTTGCGTGCATATCTTACTCGACGGCCACTAGCCCTCAGAATCCGACCCGCTGTTTCTGGTGAAATATTCAGACCAGATGCAGCTGTACATATATGTAATTTCACTCAATGAGGCATAAGGATCTGAGTCTGAGAGGCGGTATAAGTGCCTCTTATCACGAAAACTCAAAGTTATAGGGCAACCGCTGCGTGAATCTGCTTTGAGTTTTTGTTGTATATTCCATTCCTGTATCACTCGTTGTACAGTGCTGCGTGGAATCTCTGTTTTTTTGGCAACCGCACGCTGGGAGAAGCCTTGGGCATTGAGTTCAATAACCCGCACCCTCTCTATTGTTGTGCATTCTCGCCGTTTTCCTGTATCTTGATCGGTTGGCATGTTGTGGTTGAAGAATGTTACGTACCTGGTGTCACTAAATTGGTTGCAATGGCCAGGGTGGCCCATGACTTTTGTCGGTCATCTGTATAAGCGGGTCACATTGGTAGTGGCACGGGTTAAGTTTCTTTCACCATTTTTGGCTATGTTTACGCCGACAGGCCCGTCATGGGGGGCTAATACTGGATGCTTGATGTCCCAGGGTGTAACAGGCCAATATGGCAGAATGCCAATGCTTCCGGTGGTTTGCGTGCGGAACCTTTAATTCATTCATATGCATCCAGCCGATATCCTGGCCATACAATCGGTAGATACATACTCGCGAACAAGAAACAAGTCCTCGTACAAGGAATAACGTCATACAAATTAGCACTTTTCCAGTTTCGTAAAATAAACGAAGTTCTTCAGCATGGGTATATACATCTGCGTCATTATACGTTTTATATAATCATGACCGAAGATATAAGACTAGCCGGCAAAAGGTGTAAACGTACTACTGCTGCCCAGGTATATATATATATAAATATGTAGCGAGTCCTATATAGTTACAATTATACATTTTTCTTGTTTATAGATTCATGGTGTACACGTGTACGATAGACACGACTCCTAGTTCGCAATTGTTACATTCAACACGAACAAGGCCACGAATTTCCTTGCATGTTAAAATCCCACATCGGCTTCTACCGACGAGGTGTCCTGTGAAGCCCCGATTTTATTGAATCTGTCACTGAAGGTCAATTATTCAATTTGTGGATCCGGCCCCTCCGGAGCTTCAACAACAGATGCATTGCATGCCATCACATGCATTCAGCATCTCCTGAGGTGCACAGTTTGGCTCGAGATGTCCTAGGTATTAACGGGTACAAGCGATTTGTTATGATGTCATTCATTAGGTTGTACAGTTGCGGTACATTAACGTTAACATTCCAATACCCAAAATCTCATATCGCCCTCATTTTTGGGGTGAAGACGAGAGTTAGTGACATGCCTGGCAAAATGGGGTTGTGCAACCAGACGAGGCAAGGCGATCTCACCTTTTGGGTCATCGCCCTACGGCTGTCATCCACGTGCACCCAGACTATGACATCCAGCTTCCAGTGTTCCAGCACGGCTCTGATCACCTAATCCCGTAAGCTGCTGAATCTAGCGCAATCCGGAAGCTGACAAACCGATATGGCAACTCTTCAAACAAACAACCAGTCCTTCCTAGAATTTCTCACACTTGGATTATGGGAAACCGACTACGGGGTTGAAATGTTAATGGTGGCTGTAGCGTACTTTATGAACACCGGATCGATAACTCATGTCACTACACCTGCTCGACGCATGGATTTTTCCCTTCATACTATATATTCTAATCTTGTCTGACTTGTCTGACTTGCCTGACCTCGAAGACGCCACCAGTAGTCTCCAAGATATTCCTATTTCGGCCTAGGTGTTTGCTGCGAGCTCGCCGCTAAGCCCGACTAGTACACATCAATACTGATAAGATTACTTCCCAAGACAGATATCCAGGTATTGAACATGGTATCTCTGTGTAGTCTGGTTGCACGACCCCCCGTAGGATCTCTGTGGTGTTGCAACTCGAGGAGTGGATAACTAGCCTTGTTTAGATCTCTAAGGGGCATGAGGGTTTGTGGTTGTAGTGATAGACTAATTCCTAGAACTAGATATATGTACATGCACCTGGTTGGCCTAGTACCATACATATACCTACCACACTGCATGAAGATTGTAGGTAGGCCAGAAGTTTCCGACTAGGTTACTTCTTGAGAATCTGCATTTTGTGCTATTCGTATAAACACAATAAAATTGCAGGTCAACAACCATGATCGTACTTGCGTTATATGCAGGATCGGAAAAGCCTCGTTTAAGTATCTGCATTCAATTCAACCCAGCTGGGGTCTTTATTGCCATTTGTAGTAACTGCTTTCAATGAGGTTAGGGTTGTGCTACATTGCCAAGAGGCTTAAGCGGACATTGGCAGTAGTCTTGCGTCAGTGATGATACTTATATGCACCACGACACGAGCCGACTGACCCAATGCATATGAACCCATCATGACAAGGGTAAGATAAGTTTAATTTTTAGTTCCACAGAATTGACCCATGTGTGCGCTGACGATGAGAACGAGCAATGGTGTATGGCTGCCTGGGGTCGTGCAACCAGACTAGGCTGGGCCCATGAGGTGGATTGCGCCTGTTCTGCAACATTGGCACTGTAAGATACAAGGAATAGACGGATAGGTCAACCAACTGGTGCATGTCAATACATATCTGCCTGTAATATAGTATATTATATAGATAATAGACTAGAGCAGTCCTCCATTCAAGATAAACTTTCAGCCTACCAGGACAATGGCATGGGGATCACGGGTAGGTCCGGGACTCTGATCATGGTGATATAGAAGGCTTGTGAGCAGCTAGGGTACCGAAAATAGCCCTTCTGTGGCACACCACATTGTGACATCGAGAGTTTGAACCAGAGATGTACAATACTCTCAGGACTTTGACCCTTGTTAATTGCTGCATGGTGATAAAGTATCCTGGGGTTTGGGGGGTTCATGGTTGGGTTACTTATCAGTCCAGATCCCTCCTTCGTCGGTGGGCCGTGCAACCAGACAAGTCCAGATCATGGTGTAACTAATATCAATCAGCCAATGTTGTAAGTAAGCTAGCCTGATATAGATATCTCCTAACTCAAGGGTGCCAACCAGACTGTAGCCTGGTTGTAGTCTCGGCACCCGGCCTTCGAGCTAGACACAGTCTGATTGATAGATTTGGTTTGGGACACACTGAACCGTTTGCCTCTCTTTCTGATCTCGTACCCAGACTGTCACTCGTGACTCTTGGAGATCACTCTTCCATGGCCAATGCTCATATGCTTGCAAACAGTCTGCATGCAGATTAGAATGAATGGCAATCTCCTGGCAATTGGGAATGCAGTCTGGGGACAAATCCGGAAATTGGCGCATTCCCAGCAACCTTGAGTCTCGTGTATGTATGTAAAAATTTTAGATGAAAGCGATATACGTAGTTTTTCTATTAGCGCCACAATCTTGGCCGTCTAACAATTTTAAGCAAAAATGTAGATTTTATTATTGAGTCACACATCATCCCACTCACGTCGCACGTCGCACATCATACATGCCTCGAATTGGATATAAGCGACAGGTGTTAGATGATATTTGGAGGTTAATAGAGAATCCCGAGCAAGTACTTTTATGATGATTGGATATGGGATTGTATGCAAGAGCTATGTAAACTCTATGCAATGATATCTATCCCCCACGTGGGCATGCAGGTCATCTATGATGTTATCCTTTGACCAAGTCCTCTGGCTTACTTTTTCTTCTCCTTGACTCTTTGAAGTGTTAAATATGTATCAAGCATCGATTTTGATGTCAAACTTTTTTCATCACGCACCAGAAACATATTTGATCTTGGCAACCTTGCTCATTAGCTGAAGATTTTAGTGGCACGCACATACTACGCATCAAACATCGTAATTTTATTAGAGAGTAGGTACCCCTAATATATAAGAAGAATACTCAATGCAAAGAAATTGGACAGGAGTGTCCGATATCACCTGGAATGAATCTGCCCAATTGGGCAGTTTGCTAATGCTTAGAGATCCGGATATCTTTTTGGAAATGAGTGGAAATCGAATCTTGTAAATCTGCCACTGCGAGATGTCCTCGTATCCGCGCCACTCTAGCCTGATCTTGGCATTGGCTGCGATTTGATCGGAAGAGATGAGGGGTAATCTACTGACCTCTATATATAGCGATATCTGAAATGGACAGATGTAAAGCCATAGGGACAAGAGTGGGGACTTCGGGCTAACATAGATCCGAGAACCACTCGCATGATTCTGGAATTAGAGGTGGGGCCACTCCACGAGGGTCTGGTGCCGAGACTATCCATGCATTTACAAGTCTGGTTGCACGAAGAGGAATAGTCTCGCTCACATAGAGTATGCTACGAGGGGCTAGTGCAATCAGAACTATTTCCCTACAGTCCCCGATTTAGGTAGTGATGGTGAATTGATCCATGTCAACTACCCTGGTTGCAATGGACATCCCGGGTGCTGCTACCTCTACACACCGGGTAAATTGTTTTCCAACGCTATTGAATATGCTGTATAAGATGTGCATACATATGTTACTCGCTACGGAAATGCACATATCCACCCCGAAAATTAGAGAATACCCCCCTTCACCATATAGCCTCCTTGAGGTGGGGATATTATGAGCAAAAAGGCCTAGACGATGCCAGCACCTCAATTTGCCATCTATATTAACATCAGTATACATGGTATGGCATATTGGGAATTGATATATGCAAGCACTTACATCGGTAAAGCTCCCGCACCATACCTGCCAATTTCTCAGCATCCTGCGGATCAACCGCCTCCGTATCCTCTGTAACATCTATAACTGCACCCCCACCTTGCTCTAGACCCTCCAATCTGTTGGTCTTGAGTATACCATCGGTGTCCAGGCAAACCTTGCGCCCAGTGATCACGTTTTGTCTTAGCGGTTATTATACCCCTCAAGGTCCACCAATCCAAAAGCCTCCAGCTTCAAGACCTGTCAAAAGTTGCGAATCCAACTTAAACACGAATACTGCCAGTTAATACTAGGTATGCACGTGCATATGTCACAGGGTGCCAGGTTTGCCTAGACACCGATGGTATACTGTACACCAACAAAATCCAAGGAATCTTATAACTAATGGTACATTCAGATTTTATAACTTGGGCCAAAACTGATATCGGCTTCCGTACAACCGTCGGCTCAAGCTTCATCCCCGCTACAGTCCCCGTCACAGTGGTCTCACAGCATGGGACAACCATAAATCCCAAAATCATACGGTCAATACGCAGTCAACATTCGGCAAGCTGAAACCTGTATTATAAAGGGGCTTGATGGAGACAAGAAACCAATGCATCAATGGGTGAGATGATTGTTTGACATTGAGGCCCCAGGAATTGCCATGCAAGCCGTTCTATAACTTTTTTTTTTTGAAGTCTATATGCCTTTCCCCCGAAGGGAGACTTAGGCTATGAGGCGAGCCTCTTTATAACTATTGAGGCTGGAAGGATAGATTATGGACTCCAATATTTGAGTAGGACACATAACTGACTCCGGAGACAAGATGTAGTTAGTGACATGAGTGTCTCTTTTTCTTTCGGTATAGAGAGGTGTTAGCTATAATGATGATTCCCTTATAGGCATTTGACTGAGAGATAGAACATTCCACTTCATTTATTTATCCCTCTTTTAGTTAATATCTTGTGCGGAAGAATGAGCGGAGGATAGATAAGGCGGGGTGCCTTCAGAAGCGCAGTGTCACAGGAAGAAAATATTGCAATGAAGGAGTATTGTTAGTCGCATTCCGTAGTGGTGGGGCAGTCGCAGGGACAGCCCAAGAGAAGTTACAACTAGGCCACATTCAACCATCTACACCAACGCATCCCACACCATGCCATCACATTCGGGCGTGGGACACAACAGAGCCTCCTGGATCTAGTGTGCAGCAAAGATCAACCACTGTGGACCCCATGGCGGAACCAAACCAGCATAGGGGGGAGCAGAGACCGGCTCCGAGGCGGGATAATCTACATATAGGTGCGGTCTCTCTTCATAGTCTAGATAGACTGAATATGAGTAATGATTTTCCCCCAAAAAAAATACCAGCAAAGGGTAGACAGGGTCTGACCACTGCTTGATCGGAGGCATGACCGGCGACACCATCCCCACCAGTACTATGTACCATAGACTGGCGGTGGTGAGGGGCTTACGCAGCACGGGAAGAGAACTTCTCACAATCCACCATGGCCATGCATACGACACACTCGGACAGCTCACCACTCCGTAGATACGTTACACGCAAGACGGCATCCGCTCACTCCAAGAAGTGGTGGAACAAGGGAGACGAGCAAGGTGCTACGAGCAATGATCAGGAAAAAGAAAAAGAGGTGCTGGCTGTCCCTCCTGACGGAGCAAGGCATAAGAAACCCATGGGAAGGGCAGGGGCTGGCCCGTGGGGAGGAGGTAGACCACCCGGGCTAACCCCGGAGCCACAGTCCATCGCCATAGTCTATGTAGGCTGAATACGATTACTGATTAGCTAAAAAAAAAAAAAAAACCTATGGGAAGTGGGCAGTGCGACCCCGCAAGGAGAGCTGCCCCAGGGGTCACTCGCAAGCGGAAGAGAGCAATAGGCAGCCGGATATACCCCCAAAGACTAACCAACATCCCAGCTACCAGTGGTTATGTACTGGCCCATTTGTGCAGGTGCTAGCCGTGAGTCGGAGTCGGGCCGGCGCCGGGGCGGCGCCAATGTCGGAAACGGGCCGGGCGAGTCGAGGTCCGTGCACGGCCAGGACCACCCGGGTTTGGCCGGGTTGGCTGTCATTGATACTGATAGCATGAGAGTATTAATGTTATCCTATGAACACAATACCCCTGTTCAAACATCCACCTTTCCCTCAAGATCTACCAACATTTCTGCCACCTGTTCAACATCATGATACAAATTTAAACCCTCCGGACCATCTGCTCGCCATGACTTTAGGCACTCCGCAGCCTCTATGATATCTTCCTTAAGGCGGTTTCGACGATCTGTAAGTAGTAACGCAGAACTACTGAAAACGCGCTCAATTTCTGAACTCATGGCTGGTACGGCTAGGATATGAAGGGCCATTACAGCTAATTGTGGGTAGTCTTTGCGATTGTGTATCCACTAAAGTCTCGGATTATCAATGTCTATAATGCACGTACTTCTCCTTTTGCACTCGCAGTCCATGCTAGATGCTCAGCCCAATTAACCTCAAAATATTCAAATTTCATACTAGGACAGGGAGCAACAGCCATATTTTTGTTGGTAAGAGTATAATACCTACTGAGCTTGGTCCAGGCAAGATTGATGAATAGCCCGGCTTCCCTGCCCTTTCTTCCAGCGAACGCCCTCTCGTACCACAGCTCCGTTTTCTCCTGTAGCTGCTCTTGGGCTATCACAGCTTTCCTATCGTGTTTGCTAGAACTATTGGACGCCATCCCTTGACCCTCGTGTGGTCTTTTCTTGGCTTCGGGATCATGACCACCCTCATTGCCCTCTAATCTTCCGTTCACCAGTTGGGCCACGTCTTCTATTCTTGTCTTGCAAAGCGCCTGTTCCATTCTTCGGATCGTGTCCCTGTCTGCCGACTGTCTTGCCTGTGCCTGCACCGGCACCCTGGCTTCCACGGAGTCTGTTATTAGATTATGGGCTACGAAAGCCTGGAATTTTTCCCGGTCCGTGTTGTACGTTCAGCCGTTGTCTTTCAGAGTGCCACACCTTTCTCGCCTCCCGAATGGGTTCCTGCATACCCTTACGATATCCCAGACCTCGCGCCCCTCCCCCACCCAGTCTTACCACATCTTTTTCTTCGCCTCCCTGATCTCCTTCCGACGCTGCCGTCGTGATTTTCTCGCCCTCTTCCGCAGCGGCCTCCACCCCGCTTTCCACCACGGCTTCGACTGCCCCACTATCACCACCTCTCGTTCCCATTCCGGCTCTTTTAGTGCTCTGAGCACTCGGTATATCTTTCCCTTCGCTAATGTATTCCGCCACTTTTGCCCAATCGATCCCCCTCAGCTTGATCACCCTGCTCTCCATCTCCACTTTCGCACCGATGACTGCGTGGTCCGATCCGTGGTCCCAAAATTCTTCATGACCCATGGTCTGGCCGCTCCGCTGGTGAGCACCCGATCAATCGTGCACCTGTGCTGTCCCCACCGGTGAGTATATTCTGCTGTCCCGACGTCCATCAGCTCTTGTTCGACCCACTCTTCCAGCTTCCGGCCCTTGTTCCACCCTTGCCCACAGTTGAGGTCTCCTATGAAGGTGCTGGCGCCGCGTCTTTCCATTATCCATAGCCTGGTTTGCACGGTCGTCAACTTGTACTTGGTTTGATCATCATGCCCGGCCCCGGGCATTGTCGGAATCGGGCGGGCCAGGTCGGCGGCACTTACGGCCTGGGGTGGACTGGACCACATGGAAGTCTGCCGGGGCCTGGCCTGAAACAACAGGCCGGCGGAGTCCTTGCCTGGACTGCCTGGACTGTCTGGGTCCGCCTGAGCCGCCGAATAGGCCGTCTAGACCGCCTGGATCGCCAGATAGGCAGTGTGGGCTGCCTGGGTCCGCCTGGGCCGGGCCAGATAACCTGTTTGCAATACAAGAGCGTTTGCAATACAAGAGCCACTAGGACGAATGCGATTAATGATTCTTGAAAAAAAAAAAATACAAGAGCCACACCATATATGAATAATAAAATTTAGTTAAATAAGGAATAAAAAGACAGGATTAGGAAGTAAGTTCTTGGGCAGAGATCGAGAAGACAAGGGAACTTTCCATATGAAATAGTTACAATTGCTAACTCAAATGCGGATAGGAGCCAGAAAGCAGCGACCTCGGTATGATGAACTTCATGGCTAGCGACATGTATGGGGACTTGTCAAGTGCAACGATATCTCAACTTAGTCCAACAATTACAGACCCTACCGCACCCAGCCGAGTCTACTTAGCACATGTGTTTATTTAGTTTATGTTTATTTAGCTTATTTCTATTGTTGTATGCATTCCTAACCCATTCTTATATTATCGCCGGTCGGCAAGTACACCAGTGGCCATCCAACACCTCAGTAGTATCCTGTGTGATGGTGATGTCCTATTAGGTGGTCCAGGCGGTCCAGGCAGTCCAGGCGGTCCAGGCAGTCCAGGCGGTCCAGGCAGTCCAGGCGGTCCAGGCAGTCCAGGCGGTCCAGACGGCCTATTCGGCGGCTCAGGCGGACCCAGGCAGTCTAGGCAGTCCAGGCAAGGACTCCGCCGCCTGTTGTTTCAGGCCAGGCCCCGGCAGACTTCCCTGTGGTCCAGTCCGCCCCAGGCCGTAGGTGCCGCCGGCCTGGCCCGCCCGATTCTAACACTGCCCGGGGCCGGGGCCGGGGCCTCAGACGCTCCGCCATTTGTCTCACCAATCGTTCTTCGATCCAAGACCGGGGAGATTGGAAGACTAGCCCCTGGATCCGCTGTATCACCCCCATGCTCTTAAGGCGGAATCAAGACTTCAAAAAGAAATTGTTAGCAGATAGTTTGCTCCCGTGGGGCCCGGGCCCCCTGCGAGAATAAATTCGTCTCCCGCGCGGCCCGGGCCACTCGCGAATCTGCGCTCTCGCAGGGGACCCGGAACAGCCGGCCCGCTTCCAATACTGTAGCGGATGGAGAGCGCCATGGTCTACTAACAGCACTTCAAGTCCACTGGGACACGGGCATGCTCTGCCTGCTCCCTGACAGCTCCACAGTTAGGGGCACCCTCAAATCCCTTGCCAATCGATCCACCCCCAAATCTGACATTGAAGCCTAGCTCGCTCAGAAGCTCCATGCCCGCCAAGATAAGAACACAGCCCTAGGGATCCCAGGGAATGAACGCGCGGACTGGTTATCATCAGGCGCAACAAGCAAGGGCGACCCCGAGATAGCCACCCATAGCGGCACCCGAGCGCACAGCAAGGCCCTCTGAGCTTAGGAAAGGGCCCAACCTGGTTTATGGCAAGAACCAGACAGACTAGCGCTCGCTGTCAGCGTACACATGGCTCTAGATGGAAAAAGGCCCCATCAACACTTGGGTGCGAGGATACGACACCATCGCCTGCGAACATTGCGAAGTTCCGGTCCAGAGCGGACACCATTTGGTCCCCGAATGCCCACAACATCATCAAGCCCGGACGGAATTGATCAGAGGTGCCAGAAGGTGGGAGAATCTCGACATACCCCGGTGGAGGAAGGAGGAAGGAGAGGAGAAGCAGTAGGACAGCGTCCGTTTGTTGAGCTCTTGCCACTGCCAGGCCTGGGCACCAGCCGGCTCGAGCCGTTGGATCCTCGTGATTGCTTACATCAGCGGTTCGAGACCCGCCACCGATGTCCCGTCACTGGCGTACCTGAAGGCTATTGGGCGCGGTATACAGTTGATTGAAGAGTTGATGGAGCAACAGTCAGCTGTCACCCAGGCCACTAGTTAAAACTTAAATACCCAGTAGCGCCAAATTCAAAAGCTTTTTTGTCCCGTGGGTATCTGAGTGGTGGTGGTGGTGATGAGATCTTGGAAGAACTGTTTAGATTTCAGCGGTTTCGGCGCTCACATGTTTAGAGACAAGTTGGTATCTGTCGCGCTCTGCGAGCGGCTTCAGACTAGTCTGTCGTGTTATTTTCGCTTACACTCTTGGCTTGGAAATACTAGTAACAATAATATTGAGCGGGGGGACGAAAGCTTGTGGGGGACTCTTTCTGAGATCAATCGGAGGGGACGAGGCGGCTCCGGCTGATGACCCCTGCTGGCGTTTCAACATGCAGTCAAATTTTAGCCTCGTTCCCAGGCGTGGTTTCTACACCCGTTGCACTGCTTACTTAAGTTGTAAGCGGCTAAGCTGCTGGTTGTTGTTTTGGAATTGTTTACATGTTATTTGCTTGGCACTGACTAATGACTAATGTGGGTGGTGCGGTATTATGGGAACGAGGCTAGTCAAATTTAGGTACATCCTACAGTCCCAGTCCTCTATTTACATTTGTCACCTAACTCGACTCGCATTACCTACCTATGTACTAGTACATACAATAGTCTGACATACACTTGGGCGGCAAAAGTACATCAGACCGCCCTGTGCATGATTGGCGCTTGATACCGAGCACAGGGGTTAGCCGCGGAGGCACAGAGCTGTATCCCGGAAATCATGAATATAGTTGTAAAATGGTAGGCCAACCTTGACTGCAGCAACTCAATGGGGCATGATCCAAAGTGGTTGTAAAAGAGATTCTGGGACTCTTTACCAAATGGCTTTCCCCCATGCTGCTTTTTCATCTAGGCCCAGGCCCATACATGCTCAATTGGATTTAGATTAGGAGATTCTCAGCAACATTCCAGTCATACATGTACTTAGAGGAGTTGTCCTGGATGATCTATTCCCACTTCAAGCCGAGCACCGTTTTTTTTTTTTTTTTTTGGAATGCTAAACGTCTTTT
>Ga0307514_10005303_pt1 | contig 11562 bp, 10 predicted proteins | sample 16_EM_MG_FD_203088 | JGI IMG/M metagenome (GOLD analysis project Ga0307514, IMG submission 203088) | Populus trichocarpa ectomycorrhiza microbial communities from riparian zone in the Pacific Northwest, United States - 16_EM | ecosystem: Host-associated > Plants > Roots > Unclassified | place...
AAGCAAAAAAAAAAAAAAAAGCAAGTGATATAAAAACATGGTATGAATCAAAAACCCCCCTCCCCCCTCCCCCCTCCCCCCTCCCCCTCCTCCCTCCCACCATCTCAATTCTCCAACTGCTTAACTTCCTCTCCACCCTTCCCAAACCTCTTCTTACTCGGCGTTTGTGGCTCCAACTCCGTCCCCCATGGGTTCATACCTATCTTCGGCAGCACGTCGCTTGGAGTGGGCATATGCATTGCCCACGAAGGGTGTGCTCCCCACGGCGCACCAGGGTGGTGTAATGGTGCCTGTGGGATATGTATATTTGGTGGTTGGGGAGCATAAGGATTTGGATGATGCCCCACGGCCATTTTCGCACGATATATGCCAAAGGCTGCGTTCGTGATGTATAGTGTACCAAAGAGGAGGATTGTACAAAAGAACTACCATAATAAAGATTAGCTATACCGCGCGGCTCGTTTAGGGGTAAAAATAGGTTCCATACCATAGCCTTATAACTAATCGGCTCAATCAGACTATTCAAAATTTCCGCAAACGTCTGCGCTGAGACCTTCGCTCTCCCCACCTCATCCGGATCCTGGCTCATACACATCTCCCATTTCGCGCACAGCGCCTCTACCGCGGGAACTCGATACCCCGTCCCACATCTATTCGCTGTGAACTGACTCGAGCATTCCGAAATCTCACTTAACCTTTTCTGCGCGGACTGCCTGACTTTTGTGTCGACGTCCGCCTGGATCGTTCTCAGAAAGGACGTAAGGAGGTATAACACAACAACCACAATGAAGATATTGAAGAACAGTTGTAGATACGAGGAGACTAGAACAGGGAAATGGTGGTCCCATTTACTTCCACTTCCATTCAGGATTCCTTTCTTGGGTTTGGGTACCTTTGGGAGTCGGGGAAGGTTGCCTGGATGATGTTGATGACCGGCTTCATCGGAGGTTTCGTCGTCGGTGGTGGTGTTGGCGCCGTAGTCACTCCGTGCAGTGGGTCGGTGTCGGGGGGAGGAGATACCGCTTTGTTTCCGTTTTTGAACTCGCTTGCTTGAGGCTTCGGTGAATTTCCGCCGGGGGAGCTCACCGCGACCAGACACGGCGCGTTCGGTGGTGGTGGAGAGGATCTTGTCCCGGGCGGTATCAGTTAGCCGGAGGCCGTGGAGAGGTGGGGTACCGGGGGTTTCGTCTGGGTTGTGATGGCGAGTGGAGGGGGTTTCGGGTTTTGCGGGGTTGCCGAATAGGTCCTTTTGATCTGGCGGTTTCCGGACGCTAGAGAATAAGCTTGTTTTGGGTGCCACAGGAAAGCTATGACTGCTCTGGAACAAGGAGGGTGTGGTTAGGGGTATTGAGGCGGTAGGGCGTGTTGGGGTGCTGGGGGCGGAGTTCTGGTGTTGGTTGTGAAAGAGTCCTCGAGAGGAACTGTGGAAGCTGGTGGAGGAGCCGAATATGGGGGGTTTGATGGGGGAGGTGAAGTTGTTTTGGGCGGCTGGGGAGCAGGATAAGGTCAGCAGGTACCTCGCTAGGTTCAAAAGCGGGAGGAGGACGTACGGAAGTTATTGACATCGTTTCGTGATGTGTGCTTGAACCAGGGGGAGTCCGGGTTGGGAGGGCCCTTTCGTTCCCATTCGAAGTCCATGGGGGCCTCATTTGTGCGTCGCTCCATGTGTGTGTAGATGAGCAGTGTATGTAGGGGGAGTTGAAGATGGGTGGAGGAAGGGAAGTGCCTGGGGAGCAACCAGACTACTGCCCATCACGGTCACGTGGTGATAGGACGATAAGCGATCAATCACGTATAGTAGGTATACGTACTAACAGTTTCGATCATGTTCACCATGGCAAGGCTCACCCAGTTCAGAGAGTTCAGAGCCGCACTCTCCCTTTGAGCCTCAGTGGTGGAGGATACAAAGCAGGGGCACCGTGGTGAGACAATGCCTCTTCCACAAGTCGGAGATCTACAGTTGCTATTTGAGTTACCGGTACCAGGTAGAACAAACATCTCTGCCTGCAGCTACGGAGTACAACGAGTGGAAATTCCCGGCCCTTTGTATTGTGTCCTACCAACACAACCAGTATTACCGCTTCCTGTGTTTGTTTGCTATTCACCCCTATCCGGTAATCATGTGATAATTACAATCCAAGCAGGCAGAGCGGTGCGTTACTTCCGTCTTATTCAGGTGACTAGTGCTAACCCTCTGCCAGTACTATGTAGCCTATGGTTGGCCGAGCATTGAGGGGGGGGGGCATTATGACTCTGCGTATGTCTAATCTATTGGGTTTCGTGATGCTTCTACAAACATTGAATAGTAGGTGCAACCTACGTACATGTATCCGTACCTATGGTGAATTGGAACTGCGTACAAGTGATGATGGTGATGACGGATATATGGCTGGATTTGGCTGAGCTGATGGGTTGCCAATGCATCTTTCCAAACCTTCTCACACCAGACACCAGACACCTGGTACTTAACCCTCATCCTACTGCTCTAGATCTCGGGCATGCTGGACGGCGATAGATGGATGCATCAACCTAATAGGTAGCCTATGTACGCTACCTGTGCGTCCAGCACCGGCATTCATACCTCAACACAGGCTGTCAGCTCGTCGCAGGTGCTCCTGTCTTCTGTGGTATGCCCCTGAGCAGCCAGGCCTCTCTGGTCAACAAGAGAATATCAATGTGGGCTGGCCTGTGGACAGTGCTTTGTCAAAACTGGTATATCCTTTCCGAGGCAATGGCGGCGATATTGGCCGCACAGCGAATACAAGCGCATCCCCGAGCCTTATCAGGAGCATGCTCTGTCTCGAGACCGCTAAAACCAACCTTAGACAGGACATTATGATAATCTTAATTCTGAGGTACGTAGCAATTGAGGGCCAAGGCCGCAGCCGATAGTTCTCTTTATCTTGCAACTCTACTTCTTTTTTTTTCTTTGGTCTTTCCGGTCGTCCTCCTATTCGCAATTCGCGAAGGTGTCATCGTGATATCGTGAGTCTGGGTCGTTGCATTTTCCTTGTTACACCAATCCCTGTTCCTGATAACAGGCCTCTAAACCCCCCTGCTCCGGCAAACATCGGTCCAGATTGGGCACTCGTAGCCAATACAAGCAACTTTTTTTCTTAACAATTCAAGCTTGTAGGTATCCCACCAAAAAAAATCAAGATCTATTAAAGACCCCTTGTGTCGGATTTATTTCCTTGTGTCCTGCAGGCATTCTGTTACTTTTTTGCTGTGGCCCGAGGGCAAGAAATTTGGGTGTGTGAAGCTCATACATAGAAGCCAGGTGCCCCAAAACTCCTTCATCATCCTGATACCCAGATATTGCAGTTATGGCTTCTTCAATTCGTCTTTTGTCTCGCCGTATGCCTACTTTTGCTTCACGGGTTGTCCCTAGGCAAATTTTGACCCTCCCACGACTCCAGCCAGTTGCTATAACTGCCTCTAGAACCAACTCGGACCGCAAGACTCGCCAGTTTCACACCTCTGCGCTGGAAGAAACCGAGCCAGCTTCACCAGCAGAAACCGAGCCAGCTTCATCAGTACATACACCCTCTTTCTTTTCACCTCTGGATACATTCCAGCGAAGGCATATTGGACCATCTTCAGATGAAGTCACTAAAATGCTCACTGCACTCAACTATCCTTCGTTGGATGCCTTCGTGAGAGATGTTATCCCACCAAACATTTTGTCCGCTAGAAACTTGAAAGTTTCCCCTGAGGATGGTTTAACAGAGAGCCAATTGCTGGAGAGACTCAAGACCATTGCGAAGCGAAACCGGTCGGATCTACGCAGTTTCATTGGGTGTGGCTATGCTGGGACGATAACACCGAATGTGATCTTGCGGAACATTTTAGAGTGTCCCGAATGGTACACAAGTTATACCCCATACCAGCCAGAAATTAGTCAAGGTATGGTCCTAAGTTTATCCGGCCTGACCATGCTACAACCACTGATAATTTTCAATAGGGCGATTGGAGTCACTCCTCAACTTCCAAACCATGGTCACTGACCTCACTGGTATGACCATTGCCAATGCGTCAGTGCTGGACGAGGCCACAGCCGCCTCTGAGGCCATGACCATGTCCTTATCAGTCCTCCCCGTTGCACGCCAGAAGCGTCCAGGCAGGACTTTCTTCGTTGACAAAAGGCTCCACCCTCAGACCATCGCGAGCATCTACTCCCGAGCCGAGGGATTCGGAATAAACATCCAGATTGGAGATGCCTTGGATATTCCATCCATTGAGAAGCTTGGCGATGACCTCATTGGTGTCATGGTTCAGTATCCAGCAACGGACGGCACGGTCAATGACTATAGTGACGTTGCTGAGGCAGCTCACAAGCTTGGTGCGCCTCTCTCGGTTGCAACCGATCTCCTTGCATTGACCTTGTTGAAGCCCCCAGGAGAATGGGGCGCAGATATTGTTTTTGGGAACTCGCAGCGTTTGGGTGTCCCCTTCGGCTACGGGGGCCCCCATGCTGGATTTTTTGCCACTTCTGAGAAACACAAGAGGAAGATCCCTGGTCGTTTGATTGGTGTTTCTAAAGATAGACTCGGAGATAGGGCTCTCAGATTGGCATTGCAAACCAGAGAGCAACATATTAGAAGGGAGAAGGCTACAAGTAATATTTGCACTGCACAGGCACTTTTGGCCAACATGGCAGCAATGTATGCTGTCTACCACGGACCCCAGGGGCTCAAGAATATTGCAGAGAGGGTGTTGTGTCTCACAAAGACTCTTGAAGGGGGAGTGAAAAAGATGGGATTCGAGACTGTCTCCAAGAATGGCGTTATCTTTGATACCATCCTAGTTAAGGTTCCTAACGCAAAGAGCCTTCTTGCTACTGCTGAGCAGAAGTTCGGTACGAACCTCCGCTTGGTTGATAAGTACACCGTGGGGATCACCTTGGATGAGACTGTAGTGGTGAAGGATATGGTCAACATCCTTTCCGCTTTCAACACGATTGCCCCATATCCAATTGAAGTCTCCGAACGATCTCTCGTTGGGATTACTCAAGAGCTCGGTATCAATGCCCACCAACCTGTCTATATTCCCGAGCAGTTCAAGCGCACCACCCCTTATCTCACCCAGCCTGTGTTCAACACCTATCACTCAGAGACAGAAATGCTCAGGTACATCCACCACCTCCAATCTAAAGACCTTTCCCTCGCACACTCGATGATCCCTCTAGGTTCTTGCACAATGAAGCTCAATGCCACGACTGAGATGATCCCCGTGTCATGGCCTGAATTCAACTCTTTACACCCTTTCATCCCACTCAGCCAAGCGAAGGGGTATACACAGATGCTTACCGAGCTAGAGAAGGATCTTTCTGATATCACCGGCTTCGCTGCTGTCTCTCTCCAGCCAAATTCTGGTGCGCAGGGAGAGTTCACTGGACTCCGTGTGATCCGTGAATACTTCAAGGATAATGGTCAGGCAAAGCGTGACGTCTGCTTGATTCCCGTGTCCGCGCATGGCACGAACCCCGCTTCCGCAGCTATGGCTGGGATGCGTGTCGTCCCGATTAAATGCGACCCCAAGACAGGGAGCCTAGACATCAAGGACATCGAACAACAGGCTGAGAAGCACAAGGACGTCTTGGCCGCTATCATGATCACCTACCCAAGCACATTCGGTGTCTTTGGGCCAGAAATCAAGCGCGCTTGCGAGATTGTCCGCGAGAAGGGTGGTCTTGTGTACATGGACGGTGCGAACATGAATGCCCAAGTTGGGCTCTGCTCCCCAGGAGAGATCAATGCGGATGTCTGCCACTTGAACTTGCACAAGACATTTTGTATCCCCCACGGAGGAGGTGGGCCTGGTGTTGGTCCTATTGGAGTTACTGCCCAGCTTGCTCCTTACCTCCCGGGACATCCCCTCGTCGCTACGGGTGGTGAGAAGGGTATCTCTCCAGTCTCCAGTGCCCCGTGGGGTTCCGCGTCGATTTTGCCAATCACTTGGTCTTATATCAAGATGATGGGTGCTCGTGGACTCACCCACGCAACGAAGATAACTTTGCTCAACGCGAATTACATGGCCTCTAGGCTATCAAAGCACTACAAGGTGCTCTACACCAACTCCAACAATCGCTGCGCACACGAGTTCATCATAGACGTTCGTGGCCTGAAGGAAACCTCCGGGATCGAAGCCATCGACATTGCCAAGCGCCTCCAGGACTATGGATTCCATGCGCCGACTATGAGTTGGCCTGTGCCGAATACACTCATGATCGAGCCTACCGAGAGTGAGAATGTTCAGGAGCTAGATAGGTTCTGTGATGCGCTTATTGCAATTAGGGGGGAGATTAGAGAGATTGAGGAAGGGGAACAGCCGAGGGTGGGGAATTTGTTGAAGAATGCGCCGCATACACAGAAGGACCTGTTGGTTGGGGAGGAGGGGTGGAAGGGGAGGACGTACACGAGGGAGAGGGCGGCGTATCCGTTGGAGTATTTGAGGGAGAGGAAGTTTTGGCCGACAGTGGCGAGGGTAGATGATGTTTTTGGTGACTCTAACCTCTTCTGTACCTGCGACCCAGTCATCGCAGAAGAAGACTAATCTTTCCCTTCCACTCACCACCACTCTCACATCATCTACAAAAAGGTTCTAATTTCCTGGGTCTTCGTCTTGCGTCTTCTTCCGCCTTTAAACTTTCATATAGAGCTATTTTTCGGGTGTTGCTAGATCCTACCGGTATTCATCTATTGGGGGCGTCGATGGTCACATCATATCATATCAGGGTTTCTTTTGTGGGTTTGGTTTCTGATAAGACTTTGAACTAGTCTATCTGGGTTTGACTTTCAACATAGTCTGGGGTTGAGGGGTAATCAGTTCGATACCAGTTGCTTTTTGTTTACTTTTGCAAATTACTTCAATAGACATTGCTCTTTTTTTTTTTTTTTTTGAGTCTATACGCCTTACCCCTATGAGGCGGAGACATTGCCCATTATCATATGAGCATGTGTATTTTATACATGCCACCTGCGAGATATTTACTCTTTGCCGAGTTGGATTTCTTGTGGCGTAGGTATAGGTAGAATTCTCTATTGTCCCAATAGTCTTGTGCCAAAAAGAAGAAAGGAAAGCAAATCAACATATTACGATAACCATATCCATGCAAGGACGGGGAGAGGCACCACTCCGCATCACACACACTCCGTGGCCTCCCTTCCCCCCATGCGCTCAGCCTACTGTAGATGAGGAACCCAAACAGGACACTCAAATATAAGCATACAATGTGCAAGGAGGAATGTGCAAGGAGGAACGCGCGCTGGCTGAAATAACCCACCGGCTTCGTTGACCCTCCATCAACTAAATCAAAAAGACAAAATCATCTCTTTCCCTTACTCTTCCTGCCTGCCTTTACTTTCGCCTGCACCCTCTCCTCCTCTTCTAGCCCTGCTTGACCTCTTCATCTCCTTCCTCATCACTACTCTCCTCCTTCTCCCCTTTCACTCCGTCCGCTTCCTCCCCCTCCTCCCCCTCCTCCCCCTCCTGCTGCGACTGCAACTCCTGAATCTGCTTCGTCCACCCCCTAATACTCCCTCTACTCCTGCCACTCCCCTTCTTGACACTCTTCCCCAACATCTCCTCTGCAATCTCTCTTTCAATCATTTCCTTCACCTCCTTAACATCGCCCTCCTTCCTCACCGTCGCGGGGCCCTTCTTCTTCTTGGGCAGATCCTTCCCATTCATAGTCCCGCACCGGGCACACCCCCAGCGCCCCACCTCCGCAATTGATTTTGTCCCTGGCGGTGCGAGGCCGTTGACCATTCGGCAATTGTTGCAGATGAGTGCATAACGGGCTTTTGCGGAAGTTTCGTCCTCGCCGATGAGGACGTCGAGGAGCCGGTCGGTCCAGCTGCGGGAGCCATCGTCGGTTTGGGGCTCGAGGTAATCGCCGGCGCCTGGGGCGGGCGGGTATGCGGGAGCGGTGAGGGGAGGGGGGATTGAGAAGGTTGTACGTGTGGGGGAGGATTGGGGAGACCCGGTGCCGCCGGGAGCGATTTGTGCTGGGAGGGTTATTGGGCGGAGGGATTGTTGCGAGCGAAGCTGGTCTTGAGTTTGTAGCTGGGAGGGGCTAGGGCTGAGGGGGCCTGCCCCCGCTGGGGATGCAGATCTCCCTGGTTGAAGGGGTTGTCCTTGTTGTTGTTGCTGCTGTTGCTGCTGCTGTTGGGGAGTCTGTGGCTGTCCTGGTGGGGTGATGTGCATCTGTGGAAGTTTTCCCCTAACACTGCCTTGCCCTGCACTAGGTACATTCCTGATGCGCAATGACTGCTGCCCGTTCATTCCCTCGAACCCGCTTGGGCCGGCCATAGATCCCTTCCTGCTCATAACGCTGCGGCGGTCGTCCTCAGTCATTTCACTGCCGCCACCATATTTCTCGAGTAAGCTTTGTGTCGAGTAGAATTTCGTTGCCGTCTTGAGTTTCTCGATTGTCTCGCCCCGTTCGCTCATGAGTTCTGTGAGGGTGGTTTCTGTTGAGTTAATGCGGTAGTCGTAGAACCAGGCTAGGAAACGACGGCCTAGGTATATACTATATTCCCACCTGCCCGGTTAGCCCTCCCTCCCAACTCCAGATGAAAAAGAACCGTGGGGCATCGGTCATGACGTACACAATCGGCCCCCCAACTGCACCACTAATCTCCTTCACCCCCAGCTGTTGCCAACCTAGCACGAGCACCAAAACAACCATATAGAGCATCCAGGCGATGATAGTATAGATTGTCCATAGTGCTTTGTAACGACGGCTCTGTACGCGGAGGGCATTGAGCTTAGTCTGCTGAGCTTGGATTTGGTTTGTGAGTTTTGCGAGGATGCGTTCGAAGGAGTCAGGAGAGTTGTCGTCTCGCTGTTATGGAAACTATTAGCCCGCCATGAGTCTATACCAACGATGTGGATGGAGGATAAGAGGATGGATGTGAATCTGGCTTTGGGAGAGGAAGAGGCATACCCGGCCAAAAGGCCAGAATGAGACCATCGTCACTTTGTTCTCACGCCAGCCAGTCAGCCAGCAGTCAGTCTCAGTAAGGCACTCTGCTTGTATAAATTAAAAATTAGGAGGTGCTTTGATGATGGGAAGTCAGAATGCCGATGCTGATGCTATGGTGTCAATGTTGCCCTGGCCTGTCAAAAAGCTTGGTAGTACAAGTCTGTAGAAAATGTACGGAGTCCAGCACAAAAAATGTCACACAAACAAGACGTTGAACCAGGATCCTTGCTATATATATACGGTATATATTACCGTACCCTTGGCCCCCATCACCCTTGCGATACCAGATTTTGGCTTATCCCAGAGAAGTTATTACCGTAGGTACATACTATCTACATATCCTTTGCCCTTGTCATCAAGGAATCCTTAAATAAAAAAATAAAATAAAATGCCTCCCCAAACAACAACTACAGGCTGGAAGCCACTATCGGTTGTACTTTTGAGACTTGAAACTATATCCGAGACTTCAAATGTATTGCGCATGGGAGTAGGATGCTGAAGGGAGGACACCACAAAGTATTTGGTCAAGGCCGTAAGCGCATTGAGAGCCTCAGGAGTAGTCAGAGGGTGTGAGATACGTCCTATTCTTCATAACCCCAAAATTCACTCAATTTCTCCTTCGCATGGTTGGGATCTTGTCCCTTTTTACAGATCTGGTGCTTCTCTAGTATGGTGGGATTTTCCTTCTTTACCTTTTGTCCTGTACCATACTATTTCATACCTACAAAGGGAATTTCAATTTGCTTGAGCTTGTATTTGTCCACAAAACTGTTTTATTACTAGTACTAGAATGGCATGTACAATAGAATACATATTATTGTATCAGTTCAAGTATTGAAATTGTTGGAACCTGATATCAAATATTCACGATTTAACACACCCAAAAAATAAATCGGTCCGGGCACGAGATCAATATTCACTTTGTCTGCAGCATGCCCCATATTATGTACTTACTATATATCTTGCATTGTGTATATTAAAACTGGCCTTTGCATATGCACCTACACAAGAGTCAGCTGAGCTGTGTATAAGTTACTTGTCTTCACGAGGTTCAGGGTAATGACGCAGTGAGATTCGTTGGACGGTTCAGTTTCTTTACAATTGGTATATAGATACATGCCAAGAAACCAGGCTACAAGCTAATAGTATTGTCACTGTTGATATATACATGTATTACAAGAGCACCTCATCAGGGTATACTGGGCCCTTTCGCGTTGGCATAGCCATCCAGACTTTCGATACCGTATCAACGTTCGAACCCATACGACCCCATTCCATCCCTCAGAGCCAATAATGCCCCATATAGAAATAACGAGGGAATGAGTGCTACTAAAAGACTGTAAAGAGTCTTGACATGTTCTCGTTCCCAGACCGATAAAATCTACCACACAAAAATAAATCACTAAATCACTAATCTCGAACGAAAAAAGAAAGTAAAAATACTATTACCCCCATACAACTTGCATATATGATTCTGCACAATATTTACCACAGCTTGCTGGTAGTTATCGATACAGCGAGGCTCCCTGCTTCAGTCTCTCCTCCATCAACTTTGACAAAATCGAGGGTAGACTTAGTCTGGTTGGCACAACACCCTCGGTGTGCCAACCAGACTAGGGTAGACTCATCTGGACTGGCGGTACATAAGTCCTTCAATTTCAATTTGCTCACTGACTAAGCAACAAAGGCTACCGGTACCTAGACTAGATACATTCAGTCTATGTACTGTAACCTACGTAACTCTCACGTGCCACAAATTCATACCATAAATTCAACAGTATGACCTCCGACATTCAAATATGCCTTAATTCGTACAGTATGTACATACCTTCCCTGCCATATGGGGGTCATAACTAAGTGGTTCACGAGTAGAAGTTAAAAACTTACGAGTCATTAGTGCGTTGACGGATAAGGTTTTGAGATTGACGGGTGCGCTAAGCGACGAAAATGGCAGAAATCAACGGGGTAGTTATGACCCAGATAACTTTCCATACTGCCAGACTAATACCTTCCTCCCCCGCCTTCGTCGGTGAGTCGTGCAACCAGACTACGTGCTCCTCAAAATATCTTGTCAACTCAAACTTGGACACTAAGTGCCGATACCCATCTAAACAACCACTATAGGTATGTATGAAGACCCACACCCCCGACGGAATTACCTGGGAACTTACCGTCTGGTTGGACCAGGAACGGTGATCGACTGTTTGATTGGCGGTTTACAGCGTCGTCACTGGGTAAGGGGTAGTTGACATTGCACATGATAATCAACGGCACTGCCCTATATAGCTTGGCAGGCACAGTCAGTTGTTTCACCATAGAAAGAAGATTTCGTTCCTTGTTCCTGAGGTTCTACACTAGTCCACACATGGTGACCACAACGTCGGTCTTTCTCTCCCATCGATGTATGGATGTTCAAACGAAGGAAAAATTGCGAAGGTCTTTACCTACTAGGCCTATGGTTGAGGTAATTGTATCCATACTGTCTCGCCTCGAAACTAGAAAGTCCGTCCCGCTCTAGTCTGGGCCCCACTCAGTTACAAACCCACTAAAAGAAAATGGAGACGGAGATGATG
>Ga0307514_10005304_pt1 | contig 11561 bp, 13 predicted proteins | sample 16_EM_MG_FD_203088 | JGI IMG/M metagenome (GOLD analysis project Ga0307514, IMG submission 203088) | Populus trichocarpa ectomycorrhiza microbial communities from riparian zone in the Pacific Northwest, United States - 16_EM | ecosystem: Host-associated > Plants > Roots > Unclassified | place...
TATGACATGATAAAGATGTAGGTAAATTGTATCGCAAAAGAGTTTGCTTCGCATCCGGCTTTCAGATGATCTAACAGAACTTCCATCTGTGCCCGCAGTTTTGCTGTTGGAAACGGAGTTAGCAATTTCCACTGGAGGAATATAAAGTCCAGGGCCCTGGTGCGGGCTGCGGCAGGGAAGAGACAGGGGATAAGGGGGTGGGAATACACACGCATTCACAAAATGTCGTCATCGGTTCATCCGCACTCCTCGTCTGTGCTTGACTGTAGGCCACAGTCCGCTTCCCACACTTTCCGCACGGGAACTGATCTGTAGTAGACCTAACAGCAGTCGGCTTCATCGCCTCCCTCATATTCTCCTCTTCAAGCTTTTGATCCTCGGCCCTCCTCTCCTCGCTCGCCATCTCCTGGCTCGTCATGGTGCTGAGCCTCTCGGGAGAGATATCCCCACTAATCACCCTCCTACGGAGATTTGGGTTCTTCTTGTCCTTGAGATTAAGGTATAGAGAGCGGATCTTGGTTTTGTACGTTTGATCAGTTCGCCTGCTGGCAGCATAGACAGCTGATTCGACGGCTTTGGCACGAGAGAGAATTTTCGAGGCATCTGGAAGGGAGTTAGTCACTTGGGCCAACTCTTACATTTGCGTCCAGTGGGTTTGTGTAGATACTTACCAATATCCTGTGCGGCCTCAAAGCACAACCCATCGTAAATCATGCCCAAACAATTGTCTCTAACAGGGTCATTGAGACACTTCCATGCCACCTTATCCGTCTCCTTGGACCTGCCTCCTGCCCCACCCTGTGCACTCACACTCTTCCTGTGCTGCTCAGGCATAGCTGTGGTTGAGTTCTTCGCCGTAGCTGCCGGGGTCACCTTCTTCTGCGGTGGTGGAACAGCAGCATCGGATTTTGGTCTTCCAGCGATTCCCTTAACTTCAGACTTCCACCGGGCAACAGTGTCCTTAGCAAGATCGGCGACAACTCTATTCGAGTGTTGTCTAAGTTTGTTTACTGCGATACCAACTTTGGTCTCCTATAAAAAGATCAAACTTGTTAGTGATGCTGTTCCTTGAGCCCACGCACCTCCCTAGCATCGTGAACGTGCCCTGTACGTAATGCCTTGAATCTCGACTGATCGGTCATAGCACCTACCCTCAGCAGCTTCTCGGTAATCTTAATCTCATTCCTCAATGAGTTCAATATTTCGATGAACCTCTCTGCAGGTAGATTATCCTTTGAGGCCTTCTCAAGGTCCGTGATGCGGGTCCTGATTTCAGAGGCGTTCATGTTGACTATAGATCTGTCGGCGGCCACGTACTACTGACACCCTGAGCAGCTCCTCCCTATATTTGATTCTTGTTGGTGGATTGTATCGTTTGTTAAATTAGGTTCCCGCTTTCCTTGTTATGTTAAAGGTGTAGCTGTTCGATCTTGCTGATTCGTACTTGCGCGTATTGATCAACCCGTTGCGCTGTTACGTGAAGGGATGTGACCAGATGTGACCCCTGGCAACCCGATACGATGTCTGATTTAGATTGAAGATGGGAGATTGGAAAGAATAAGGCCCTGTGAAAGGGCGATGGTTGAATATTTACCCAGTACGGATCGCTGGATGTAAATCTGGGAATATACTGAGTATTCTTGAGAACATGTTACACACTACAACAAAGTTTATATCAAAGACAAAGACCCTTCAGTCCTGGCCTCAGACGAGTCTGCCTTTGTGCTCAGCCGCCACATGAAAGCAGTCAAGCTAATTCGTAACTAAGACTCAATGCGATGGAAGTGTTCTAGTACTACGATGGAGGGAGTTTATGAGCATGCTGGTTTACTGATATTAAAGTGGAGGAGAAACAACCACTCAGTCAAAGGAATGTATGGGCCAAGAGTCTCTATTTCCTGCAGATCCGGTGGAGGATGTTGAGGGTAACTGACGTGAGATGACAAGGTCATCTGTTAGGTCATAACTATGAACTTGGAGTCATTCTCGTGAGGTAAGTAAAAGTTATCCCGACAGCAGGCACCGTGCTTATAGCTAGTAATTTACACGAAGATGTCAGGCAACCCAGACCCACCAATTCCATTAAAAACGTAAACTGCATAACCTTATTGTTAACCCGTGTCAATGCTTTGTTGAGTTGAGAAGTGTAATAGAGAACCTCCCTCGTCGGTGGGTCGTGCAGCCAGTCTAAATCGAGAACAGGGTATATCTCGTATCGCTCAAAACAGTATGATATGTAATACTCCCTAACTAACTTCAGCCCCCCGTTCAAGAAGTCATTAAAATGCATAATCCCGGCTCGTACCCTCCCTTCTATGAACTTTTCTTGTGAGACCTCTTGTTATTGTGACGCTTACTAGGAGATTGAGCCGGCTTCGCATGGTTTTCAGCCTCCTAAGCGTCCTTCACACTGCCTGACCTAGCCTTCCTCACGGATGTCTTTGCTCCTGCAGTGGGTGCCGCAGTGGCATTCGACTGTTTGTGTGGGATAGTAAGGCATCTGATTCCCAAAAAGTCACAAATGCCGTTAATGGTCATCTTTGCCCAGTGTCCGTAAACAATGGCCGAAAAGAGGAAACTGAGACGCAGATACAAAAGTTCAAAAGCTGGCGTCAATGGAGGGCTAGATGAGTTTCTCGTCAGCACTAGATGTGGAGAACCCTATAGTACGCCCGGGAGACCTACAGTCCAATGTATGGTCCGTTGACCAAAGCTGCGCCGACAATCAAAGGAACAAGCATCATCGTCCAATACGGGAATGGTTGCTTAGTCAAATGGGACAGTATAATCTTTGTCGTCATTCGCCCGAAAACGAAGCTGATAGTCAAACAGAAGAGAATGAGATGGTTCTCTGCTAGGAGAGTGGAGTAAGGCGAGAAAAGCCATGTGCAACAGCTGGCAGTGAAAGTAATCATGGGGGTCCATTCCAAGAAGACTGGGAGGACTGGCAGACCGTCACGGCGGCGTGCAGCAACAACGTTCATAACACTGCGATGATCAGCACAGAACTAAACCGAAGTTAGGAATGGCATACCAGGCCGGAATATGCCCCGCAAAGACAGCAACTGTAAGCACGGGAACCCAGAGGTCACGTAGAGTGTAACCACCGAGGATACTTTCAAAACCAAATACACTAGATGCCTTATGCATCCACATATCGGGTCCATACCACCCTGAGGCGGCCATGAGCAGACAACCAATGATCAAACCCTCTATTGGCGGTTAGTCTGAGATATCAAGAGTTGATATTTTGCATAAACCCACCAGTTGGTCCATTGACGTATCCTAAGTAAAGGACATGCGAGTGGTAAGTTTCCCAGGTTGAGAAAAACATAGGTAAAGTCGGAATAAGGCAGGTAAACACTGCGGTATTTGATCCACCCAAGCCCATAGTCGCAGCCTGGCACAGTCCCCCAAGAACACAATTGAGCGAATCGATCCCATGACTAGTAACTTCAGCGCTCGCCCACCCAGCTAGGTCGGAAATTCTCACTCAAAAAGTTCACCCAATGGCGATGAAGTACCAGTTCTTCGTGCCTGCTTTCCATCCACGTTGTCCATAGTTGAGTACCTGATTTAATGCCATTAGTGACCCATTTCTTGGAACTGGGGTTATAACATACATCCATAGTCCAGCCGCGAACGAATAGTACATCCATGCAGGACCAGGGCCCACAAGATCGGGCATGACAATCCATAATGTGATGACATTCACGAGGATGAAGCCGAAGCCAATCAAGGTTACCAGATTCGGAGCAATCCATAACGGAAGAAGCTCAGCAACCCAATTCCACTATACAGGTGCTGGTTAGTTGTTTCTGCTCCTGAAGCAACACGTAACTCTCAGTTGGTACATACATAGTGCTTTAATATGTATTTTGAAACATACGACTTGTCGACGGACTGATATTTGTAGAACTTGAGGTTGCTCAGAGCTTCCGGGCTCAAGACATCTCCATTCGACGACCCTACTCATCCCCCAATCTCATTAGCACAATTGCTCCGAAGCAATACCATGCAAGGGAACCTTGCATACCCATTTCAAGCAATAAATTTCCAAAGGGTGTCGAAGGCAAGATAAGGTGAACTTCGATATCCGGGGCCTGTGTAGTTTAAGGCTTGGGTTGGGTTGCTAGGTTGCTTGGAGTGAAAGGACAACAAGAAGGGTTCAAATCTTGATTCTTTTTCGCACCAAGATCTGGCCACGAGCTGCAGGCCCTTCGTCTTGGCCGCATATGGAAAAGACAGGGGATACGGCTACCTGCACCCGCATCTCACGCACCAATTCGAATTCTACAACCTACTTAATTAAGTAGTCTCATGCCAAGACCCTGAACTCCGACCGTTAAGTACAATCTTGTTGAGGAACTTGAATATGACATCGTTGGCATGCGACAGATCAGCCTGGTTGCCAATGAATATCTTGATTCCTGCGCCTATCTTTTTGATATTATTTTCTTGATGCACGATCATTCAATTGCATTGCTTAGATATCGCAGAAACCAACGCAAGCTATGCCGTGAAACATCCAGTTGTGCGGTAAGAACCCTGCAACTAAGCCTCTAACCGCAATACTGTTATGACATTCCCAATCCTCATCTTCACTTCCTCGGTCTTCATTGTTAGTTTTGACAACTGGGTTTTGAATTCATTCCCAATATCAGTTTCCAGCTGCTTCATTAGCTCTTTCTGAGGAGCCTATTATAACGGCATTAGTGGAGCTCTTTATGGGGTCACCCAATCTTGTGGCATTATTGTACCTCTAAGCTCCAACCAATCGTCACATGGAATCCATTATCACCCTTGTGTTCAGAATAGAGAGCTGGTTGGTGATACGTTGCAAATGTCGAATTCGTCAGTCGAAGGAGGGTGGAGAGCTAGTCGTAGCATAAGAAAATATTTTTCAATGAAACTGTCCATTAGGAGGAAGCCCACCTCATTTCCCTCCGATTTGGCTGTCACGACGAAAAACCAACGAGTACCATCAGAGTTACTAACCCACTCAAAATCCTTGAAGGAAATTTCAAATCTGTAAAGCCAGTGGTTTTAGCTTTGCACATGTGCCGCTGATCAATCTTGGATGCCCTACGGTTTAAGTCTCGCCTTATGGATCCTCTCCTCCAACAAATTCATGAATCGAGCCCTCTCCCCAGTCTTGAGATTATTAGGTCTCGATAAGCTCACATGTAGCGGTTGTTCGGCTCCTAGATCACTAATAAGCGACGAGATGAGCTTGAACGGCACTTTAATGAACTCCTCATTCTTTGTGTGATGCCGTGATTTCCTCTTCCCGTATTGTTGACCTAATGTAGTGGACTGCTTCGCGGTATCCAGATCACTACTGATAGTATTGGCAATTCCAAGCCGTTGCCGTTCAAACTGTGCAATGATAGTATTGCATCGCTGTATTATTTCGCTCAGTAAACTGAATTCCGCCGCATTGAGATGCCCTCGAAAAGCTTCTGTCAGCATTCCATTGATAGACATAGCACAAATTAATCCCCACCCCAGCAGCGCGTAGCTTGCTCAACTGCACCTACATTCCAGAAACACAAACGTCGGCCAGTTCCCAACCTCGTGTGGTACAGCTCGCTGCCGGCCTCCATGAAGGCTTGGGTCATCTTGAGTCGCTAGCCTCGGTGCTGCTACATATAGATCATGGAATCGGGACGGCAGTGGAGGAAGGTCCGTAGGTGGGTTCAATCTCAAGGCAGACAGTGTTATTGGATTTAGGCTCGATGTGCAGACCCTTTTGGGCTGGCTGCACTCATTATCTGACTGGGAGTCCGAGTCCGAGTAATTGACAAGGTTCAATGCCATGTTGTTACTGATGGTGGGTGAGGGGCCTCTTCCGGAACTAGGTGGCCCCATTTCCGCCAAGGCTTCGATCAGATGACGTGTGTATCCGGTATTTTTGATATCTGAGTTAAGGATTTGGACACTGGTGGTGCTGGATCTTTAACCATCGAGCCTTTTATCGGACTGTAACTATGTATATGTATTCACCATCGCACTCCATCACCATCTAATTCTACAATCTTTATATCTGTTTCTGACTACGATATCCACTCACGGATTTCATAAACACTGAATTAATAGTTTCTGTTAAATGGCTACTGCATCAAAGGATCTCTGGGTCCCCGTAACCCCGCAAGTTGATTAAGATTTGAAGCTTATGTTGAAAAAAATGCATTGACTGACTTATGGTTAGGCCCATGCCTCCAGGGTGTCACTCAACATGTATCAGGACGAGGGACTCCAAGTCCGGCAATATTTCTCGAGCCATATTCCTCACCGCTCGACATCTCCCCACTCTCGATCATCAAAACATTGTCAAATGCAGCCTGCGCATAACCGTTCTGTATCCTCTGGTCCATTCGTTTCACCACTTGCAAAGATCAAAAGGGAACATAGGGTGGCCAACAAAGCCAAACATCTCAGAAAGGCAGTGCCAGCAGATATTATTGACTCCCTTGACGGATCGTTTTTCGGCGATGGGATATACCACCATGAAGGCCCATATGATGCAACATTAGCCTCAAGACAGATCCCCGGATATGCACCAATAGATGCGGTGAAGTATACCAATGCACAAGCGTTGGCAGCCACTCCAAGGGCAAGTTTAATTGATTCCTTAACTAGAAAGGTACCACTTCAGGGCGTAGGCATGGTACCTCCAGGTATGGTTGGCCCTGCTGGGCAGAGGTTTGATTATGAGGAGGATGATATCCAGAGGAGCCAAGGGGGGCTGGGTAGATGGCCTGGTGTTGTAAGTTTCATTTTGCTCATCACTCCCCTCAATCTCGCCCCCCTCCCCCATGTAATTCGACTAATGCGTTACTCTGATATAGGAATATCTGGGTGCAGATATCAAAGGCAAAGGAGAGTCAAGCTTCACCATTGAAGAGCAAGAGAAAGTCCAGCAGAAATTCCAGAAGAGGGTGGTATATGATGGGGGGGACGGAATGGAGGTGCTCCACCCAGGCCACCACGGTCGAAAGCAGTCTGTATCGGACACTGCTCGGTACCCATACCGGATGCACTCTGCGGAGACTGGTTTCAGTTCCGGCTCCGGTGTTCTAAGTGGGTTGAAGGAGAAGCTGTCTTTGAGGCGGAGAAAGTAGAGCATGGAGCTTGAAAGCTGGGCTGGGCGGGATGTGACGTCCACAGTGCTGGCAGAGGGTCTGCTCGGTAGCCATACCCACTGGACAAGTGTTGGATTGCATTGCTTTCAACCCGTGGTAGATGACTGGTAGGTATATGGGTACTTATGTTCACGGAGTGCTGTTGGCATAAGTATTCCGGCCAAGATGTGATTTTGGAGAAAAGTGGCTGGTACCGATGATTGTTTCATGTGCAGGCACACCATGGTAGAAAAGGGTCCCTGCTGCCACCATTTAGGCTATTTCCTTGATTTTGTCTTTTCTCTGTCTGTTTTACAGTGTTTTGTATTCTGCTGCATGTAATTATTGGCATAATGATACTTACTAGATGTTGGACACTGTCCTGGAAGAATCTTGTTGGAGTTCTGGTGAAGCCAGCCACACTCAGTCGGAAACAACTTTAGGCACAAACTCTACTAGCTGCCGAATGCAATGAACCCCTGACAGAAAACCGACATGGATCACCCGAAGCTGATCATGATCATAACTGCGATTATTCACACAAGTATTTCTCAGACGCACGCCGGGAAAACCACACTGAACGCCCTCCAGAGCCATTTGGCCCCCAATACCGCTCCCCTCGCATCACGGTAAACTCACCTTACTCCCCCTGAAACCCCACTCCGAGAGAAACCCAGTTCAACAGATTCCCTCCCCCCATGGCAGCAAATGGTGATGGTGCAGCCCGCGTGCGCGAAGCTACGGCGCAAGCTATTCAGAGTGCTATGCAAGGCGTCCGGTCAGATGTAAACTATGTTCTGGATGATTTAGTAGGAAGAGGGAGCTTTGGTGCGGTCTTCAGAGCGTAAGAACTCGAACTCAATCCCTATGCATTGCCAAGTGGGACTGTGGGGGGTTCAATTGAACAAAGTTGATTAACCTGAGATGGCAGACACAAGAAGAGCACGAAGGAGACTGTGGCGGTGAAAGTCTTGAACATGGATGCACCCGATGAGAGCGAGGTTCGAGATGCAATTCAAGAAGTCCAACTACTTTCACAACTTAAGCAAGGCGAGCAACATAACATTATTCGATACCACGAAAGCTTCCTGGAGGGTTCAAGATTATGGGTCGTCATGGACTATTGCGGTGGTGGGAGTATCCGAACATTGGTATGTTTTTGGGTTACTCCGATGATGGGATAGTGGATGAGGCTGATCCTTTTTCTTACATTGGACAGTTCAAAGCCGGGAAATTAGATGAAAGATACATAACCGTGATAACTAGGGAGGTTCTTATCGCATTGGCCTATATTCATAAGAATGGGATTATCCACCGTGATGTTAAAGGTTCGTCAGTTTAGTTGAAAGGGGGAAGTGGGGAGTGGTTGGGAGTGCTGACAGCCCACAGCTGCAAACATCCTCATCAATAAGGACGGGCGTGTCCAGCTTTGTGACTTCGGAGTTTCTGCTCAACTTACTATGAATCATGGGAAACGGTCTACCTTTGTTGGTACACCATGGTGGATGGCTCCCGAAGTTATTATGGAAGGAGCAACATATAACAGCAAGGTTTGTTTGGAGATTGTGGCCGAGGACCTGTTCTCACTAACATGACTTCGTTGGTATAGGCCGATATTTGGTCTTTGGGAATTACGGTGATTGAACTAGCGAATATGAAACCACCACTTAATGAGCTAGAGCCAATGAGAGCTATCATGCTGATTCCCCGGCAAGCTCCCCCACGGCTAGAGGGAGGGAATTGGTCAAATCCATTGCGCGAACTCGTTGCCCTATGCTTGAACGAAAGGCCAGATGATCGGCCATCCGCGGAAGAACTATCCCGGACTAAAGTTATGAAGAATTGCAAGTTTCCGACATCTCTGCTCAAGGAATTAGTTATTCGATATGACACCTGGAAAAGCCGAGGTGGGATACGAAATTCAGTCCTACCCCAGGGAGGTGGCCCAGACAATATTCTTGGGGGGGATGAGCATATGGAGGAAGCAGATTGGGATTTTGATACCATTAAGAGTCGATTATCAGGGGTTCCATCATTTCATACGTTTGAGTCTGGATACATGTCAAGAGAGAGTACCCTCAAGGCTACAAGGGCACCCTCACCCACGAGATTGAAAGATGGGCCGAGAGGTGGTGATACCCTCCATCCGTTGTTGCAGTTATTCTCACAGAATGGGGATACATACCAGCAGAGCACCGGGAAGAAGACGAGCAATGAAGATCTACGGGTGCAGCCGCAGCAGCGGAGTGTCCCAAGTACCAGAACTGCTAGCCCTGAGAGTTTTGTACAAATTGATATGGATATTTTCAAGAAAGATCAATCTACCGGATATTCTCATCAGTCAGAGTCTGGTGTCATCACTATACCCGATTTCCCAGATACATTCAGGCTAGCTTCAGCTCCAGTCGCTGCACCCCGACCACTCACACCACCAACTGCACCAACAGATCCTCCACCGGCTACCGTCCCACCGTGTGTGGTAACACCGCTGGAGAAGCCTGTAATTAGGAAAATGAGCTCCGTGGACCCTATTACCTCTTTGTCAGAACCAAATACAGCGCCACCACCATCCCCTCGAATATACCCTAGAGGCCCTTCCCCAACTACCCAACCTACGGTATCCGCACCCTCCTCACCCCCGCGACCACTTAATATCCCACAAATGCAATTAAACCCTAATCATGGTAATAATGGATACAAGGGGCACCATCTTCCCTCTAAGTCTGCCCCTAACATGGCCGCACTCCGTGAGGCCAGTGGATCAGGTGCTCCCCCGTTACCAAGCTTGACCGAGAATTCCAAGGTCCGCTCAGCGGATTCAACTCCGCCTCCTCATATGAAAGCTCGTTCACAAGATATCTCCGCTGCTCAAAAAGAACGAGAGATGGCTGGCCCTCCTCCTCAACGCCCACAAGGGAGAGCCTTTCATAATAAACCAAGTAACCTCAACCTAAAACTCCCCAGCAATAAGTTGACATCCTTTGATATTATGCAGCAGGGTATGCTCCCCCCCTCACCATCGAGGCCTTTTGCCTCGTCATCCCATACTCCAAGCCACTCTATATCATCACAGACATCTGTCAATATGAATGGGCCACCAGCGCAGGCCGGAATGCAGACGCCGTCGTTTTTCTTCCCGCCCTTGACTGCGAGTATTGTGGGGGAGTCGTGGGATCTACCGCACTTGGAGAAGCCAAATTTGGATGTATTGTCTCATACAGCGAGCGCGGATTCACTGCTAGCGGAGCTAGATAGGATATTAGGAGGTGTCTGTCACTCACTGGAGGTGATGGGTGTGGGCATTGAGAGTCTTGCCACGCAGAGAAGAAGGGACAGGCTGCAGAATGGGTCAATGTAGGCCGCCTGTAACAGTGGACTACTATGGGGTTGAATTCTCTTCCCCTTAAAACCCTTACCACTTATCATTGTTTAGAGTTTGCTTTTATTACTGGATACAACTAAACCGTTGGTCGTATTTATCGCTCTTTTGATCACTTTGACGATTTTGTTCAGACACTCATTATTACTCACTTTAAGGCGTTGGTATCACATCTACCCATTCGTTTACTTGCTCACTTCTTGGGCTGGCTATCTCGCCTTTTCCCCCTTTTCTCAGAGCCAGAGTTTTTGTTTAATTTTTTATACCCACACTCTCGTTTATGTGGCGCAGATTTTGAGGATTTAGGGCGAGATATAGTTTGTAGTATATGCTATAAGCGGTGTACTTCTTTCCTTCTTACATTCCTTCCCCTTCCCTCCCCTCCACCTCCACGTTTTTTTTAGTTATTGATGTGCTATCATCCTTGAGGGCGATATTTTGATACTTTACATAATTGCTTCCATTTCTGTTTTTTTTTTTTTTATAATTGGCGGGTGCATATGGAGTCAAATGGGAGAAAAATTGCATATATGCTCTGCTTTTTTTCTTTTTTCTTTTTTGGTTTTTTTTTCTGGTCTGGAGGGAGCATTCCTTACATTTCTTGTTATGCGGTGGTGGGAGGTACTCGGAGCTGGCAGCAAGCTTGACGGAGATAGTGGTTCCAGTGCGGTTGTGCAGTCCCACACAAATACTTGTACTAGAAGATACCAGTGGATAATAGATCCAGGGAATAGATATTTATCTAGTAAATCGTCAAGTCTACTTAACGTCCAGTGAAAATGTCATTTCTTATAACCAGTATAACCAGAGAAGTCCCCTCAGACTCTTACTGATTCCTAATTCATGATATCCTGTTATCATCACCAGATTACCCTCTAATGGCCAGAACCACAAATGTAAACCAGGCTCAGAGGTACATCTGTTCATTTTAGCGGACAAGAGAAAAATGATACTTCTCTATGCCCTCAAGCTACCGTCATATAATCATCACAAAGTAACCAAATCCACCATTGCGCCCAAACGCCAAAAACATCACAAAAACACAGTCGGGCGGCGCC
>Ga0307514_10005305_pt1 | contig 11552 bp, 8 predicted proteins | sample 16_EM_MG_FD_203088 | JGI IMG/M metagenome (GOLD analysis project Ga0307514, IMG submission 203088) | Populus trichocarpa ectomycorrhiza microbial communities from riparian zone in the Pacific Northwest, United States - 16_EM | ecosystem: Host-associated > Plants > Roots > Unclassified | place...
TGGATGTTGGAATAACTAATCACGCTGGCGTGGGGAATATATCATGTGAGATGCCAATGTGGGAGATGCCGTTAATGCCGTTGTGTGAGATGCCGCTGGAAAATGTCGTTTGTACGGGATGAAGGGGGAAGTGTATTTGGGTAGTGCAAGAAGCAAACGGAGTGAATGAATAAAGGATATATGAGGCAGTTTGCGGGGGCAGTCTTTTGTCTTTTGTCTTCAGTCTTTTTGTCTGCGAACAGATACCGTTATCATATATTCATTCACTTGTCTCTCCCGTGACCCAAGTGAACCGCTCTCCATATCAAACGACATAGGAATCGCTAAATTCCTACAGAGGGCAGCCATGTTGTAGAGCGCACTTGTTTCCATAGGTATGTATTTTGCTGGAATCACTACATGTATGCTCATGATATATCATGGTTGTGACTGGAAACACTACTGCAGGGGAGAGCTAGTGGCTGCACAAGGTAGCTAGACTCGCTTAATTCATCAGGGTCTAGACCATTACTAAATACCTAGTCTGAGTTTGTTCAGTAGGTATATGATACATTACTTATGTTGTTTCGAGTAGAAAATGGCACCTGATTTGTTCATAACCAAACGGAAGGCCCATATTTGTATAGACCAGACTAGATTTCACTTTTCTGCCTAGAAGTCGACAACCTGGGAGGGATATGGATAAGAGCAGACTGGCAGGTCAACGCCGCAAAAGACAACCCTGCCGACATTCTAACCAAGCTCACCCCTATGAGCTAGATATTAGCTTGGAAAGCGAACTGGCTGAGTTCGGTTAGGAAGGATACCTCGGGATGATGGATACTTGAAGGACCAAGCAGATGCGTCGCATCACACCTCGACCACGTAATATGAGTCCCGTGATATGAACCACCCGACAGTGGCAGTTCTGAAAATTGGCTGTGGTCTGTTTTTGTTTTTGGTAGAGAATCTAGATAACTCAGAGAGCACAATATCCTTTAGCTGTCTAGAATAACAAGCTCGAAATATACATTCATCTCATCTTTCACACAGTTCCACAATTCCCGCCTTATATTCTTACAAGATTATGGTAATTGAGGGTAACCCAACAGGTATCACAGCGCCCCCACGACTGAACCATCGAACCCTGCGGCAACAACACCGACTACGTAATCGATTTCTAGGCCGTAGGCCGTGAGCTTTTACTTCCGAAGCTGAGTAGTATGGAGGGGGTGATGATGAGGGTGGGGAGGTTTTTTGGCTCATCATGACTACAACACATATAGTTCAGGGTAACCAGTAAAAAGAAAACGGTTCGTTTTCTTGTCCTTCGTTTCGCCTCCGCTTGTATGTACTGGGCACTATACATTGGTGTCTACTTTTTGTATTAAATTGCAGTGTATATGTATGTATAAACATATCCAAGCCTTTTCTTTTCCTATACGCCCATCCTATATTATTTTTTCTGTGCAACAAAAAGCCCCTGCTCGTAGATAGCAAAGTATACCAGCCCCCAAAAACGTGCACACAGATTGCTAGAGTAAGCTATGAAGAAAGAAAAAAATATGATACATCGAAAGCTATAAACACCTAGTATGATATGTGGATGTAATCAATAGCACATCCTAGGCCGCAAATTCATTTCACATCAATCACATCTAAACCCCCCCCGTCCCACACCTAACAGTCGACTAGCTTCTCCAAAACCCGTCTCGCCCTCTTCCCCACCTTCACACTCAGGTTCAAATCATTCAAATACGGCCTATACGCCGTCACCATGTCCTTAACGGCCAGCTCCAGGCTATCCAACAACTCCTTCGGCTCCTTCAGCTTCGCCTTAACCTTCCCCTCCGACTCCGTATCCGTCCAGTAAATCCCCGGTGCCACAATATACGACTCCAAAGCATCCATTGTATCAAAGAACTTCTCTAGGATGTCACCAACCTTAGTCCTTACAATGCCAAACTCGTCTTCGTTGAATGCGCAGACGCACAGTTTTGCCAAAGCTACAGTAATTCAATGTTAAACTACGAAACTGCTAATAGGAGGGGAAAAAGACAAACCTGCAACTGCATCTACCTGCAACTTCACATTCGGAATCAACCCCTGCGTCTTCCTCTCTACCGTCTGCCTGAATGGTTTCCCCGCTGTACTCTCCAAGAACTTCTTTCGCACCGAAGTAAGCTCTTCCCCCATGCGGTCCCTTGTCGCTTTAATATCTGGTGTATGTGGTGATAATTTCGCGCTAACCTTATCCCCAAGCAGTGAACCATCGGTAGTCTGCCACTGGCGCACTGAATCGGGCATTTTCTTGTAGGGGTATTTAAATATATCTTTGCCCTCCCCGATGGGTTGCATCGGTGGGCGGACACTCGGGGAGGCAAGCTCAGTGAAGCTTATCGGGCTAGTCAGCGGGCTATGGATGACAGGCTGGTCCTTGTGTTGGATGGAGAGCTTCGCTTTTTCCAGAACGGCGAGACACTCAGCCACGATTTCGTCAAAAATCCTGACAGGGCGGTCGATATCTATGAATATCGACTTTCTGCGATCGGGCCTGTTGAAGGTGATGTAAACCAGTTCCCAGAAGGCGCAAGCCTGTGTATAAGGCTTGCGGGTATGCTTGAACCCAGTGACTAGTGTCCCGTTCGGGTCTGCTGACAAATCGCTAAGTATCTTCCCATCCTTCAACGGCTGCATGCTGAAGTAAGTTCGGAACGCAGACTGCGCAATCTCCCACAATGAAAAGATCAAGAATGTAACCCAAAATGTCCTGATATAGAACATAAATCCAACGGGCCAGTTGTAAGGCTCTTGTGTGTTACTGATCCTGTAGAAAACCCTCGCAACTCTAAAGGTGTACCTCCACATCATGTATCTGAATGGCAAGTACGCAAACATCCCAGTAAGCGTGGTGATAACACTCTGCCTAAGCGCCCTCCGCAGTACCAAATTCCCTTGCTCAATACAGAGCTCTTTAAGCTGCTCCCTCTTCTTTGCCGATTGCAATGCAAGTTCTTCCTTATCCATTCTTTGTTCGATAGTAACTCCTGGAAGGTCGACTCTGTCCTGGTCGGCCGCTAGATGAACAATAGTGTGGATGATGCCGGTCCAGATTGATAAGAATATTAGGTAGAGGTATCTCTCATTCAGCCGGGATCTCTCATGGCTGAATCTGTAGTTGAACCAGCTTGTTAGCACCCACCACATCAAATGGAGCAGTATCGCCTTACTTTGGCTCCACAACAATCCACAGTTGATCCTTATCTTCGCTGGTGTACATGTATATTACTACAAAGACAAAGGCTGAGAGCATGTACGACAATCCCGTGGCATATGTTTTGAAAGAGCCGATTAAATGTTGGAAGTCTCTGGCCGCAGAAGATCGTACACTGGTGCCCACTACTCATGCAATCATACGTTAGTCAGGCCCCTAATACCCTTGATATGGTGCACCCACAATGTACCAACTGGACCTTCATGATTAACACTGGCAGCGTAGCGATCCACAAGAGCGCTGCCTTCGCTGGGGCCGCTGAAAGTAATGAGAAGAAAACTATCCAAATAGAAGCCGTCAGCACCTTTTCAGAACCACACATAGCCTCCCAACGGTAGCAGATATCAGCTACTCACTTCTCCCCCTCTTAGTCGTTACCAGCCATGACTCCACAAAACACACTCCAAACACCAAAGCACACACCCTCATCCATCTCCTATGCAGCAGTGACGTTACATAGTGGTGGTAGTCAGGCGCAGTGGGTCTCGGCGGTGGTGCTGGGATTGAGCGCGATATCGAGGAGACCATGACCCTGTTTGTGTATCGTGTTTGAAAGAACTCCTCCGTCGTTCGAACCCAGCTTACAATGGCTGGCTTGTACTCGTACTGTTGTTAATAGTGGTAGTGTTATTTTCTGTCGTGAAGCCTGGGGGTTGGGAAAGGAGTGACAGGTAGGACAGGTGTTGTTATATGTGACTGTTCAAAAGAAAGAACTCCACAGATGTCAGAGGGTAGGAAGCTAGTAATTTGAATATTTGGGTGCAGGGTTACTGTGTACAACACGCGGGATCCGAGCTTATGTAAGTAAGGGACGCGACTTTGAACGCGAGCTTCTTTGATGCCGACGACAGACCCATCTTGCATCAAGATGTCAGAGCGACCGGGTGGAAGACAGCAAGCTGCCCGAGAAGCTGTCGATATCCTCCTAGAGGTCGCAACATTACTGGTACCGTAACCCCAGGCCCACTGCCAAACATCGCTCTAACTGCCCATCTTTGGCTAGAACACACAACTCGACCGGACAACCCTCCCGCTGTGTGTCCATCTCATCGAGAATGGGGTCAATCCTGAAGCTTTGGCAGTAAGTGTTGCCATGCCCCCATGCCCGCATACCCGCCGTCTTTCTAACCTTCTGTTGCAGAACATGATCAAAGAACTACGACGAGAGTCTGAAGAGCTCAAGGCCTCAAGGAGGGCGGTAAGGGGATCTTGAAGTGGGGCACCATGCTGGCTGAAATGTTGATTTGAGGGGAAGGAGTCATCCACTCAAATTTTATTATGACGTTCCAGTGATGTGGATTTACTATACTACTATCATGCTTCTCCCATTTGGGTGCCAGGGCCATTCTCGGGAAGAGATATACAAGAGACCGTTTGAATTCTTATATAAATCACCCAAACTCCTAAATTGTCCTTGCCTGAAGCGCTAAGGAACGAGCTCTTAATGGCCTATCTTGACACAGTAGCCAAGCTCATTGTCAAAAATTCCTCAGGAGCCACCATTGGGCAGCAGCAGGCACCAATACCAACCTCAAGAGACCCATACCTATGGTATATTGGCATGTTTCAAATTACCCTGAGCTCGGCTAACTGAAAAATAGGTACAGAGCCCTGCACCAAACACAAATTTCTTGCCCCATAAATCTTTTCTCCAGATCACTCAAGCCACAAGTTGGTTGAATTGAACGAAAAGCTTCTCCAAGCAGGGGATAAGGAATTATGTCTCAATCCCGAGGAAATGGGGAGCCTGGATACCTTGATCCAAGACTTAGAGGCCCTGCTGCTATCAGCAAAACGACACTGATCGCTATGCCACTCTTCTGCGAATAATATCTAGCTGGGGTGCTACTCAGCAAAGAGTCATGCAATGCTTGCGATACGGGTATTTGTGAACATATTTAATTCGACGAAAGCTCGAGAGTATGTGGAAACTCATTATGGGGGGATTTTCCAGTTGGCCACCTCTGCGGCAGAAGGTGCTTCAAACATGAATCTGAAAGTAGCCGTTGCTACGCTGGCTTTGAAGTATGCCATCACTTTCTTCAATAAGTTGCTAATTCGCCCCAGTTACACCGTTTTATTCACCTCAAAAAAATCCGTGGATCAAACGAAGTCACTGCTTCCTTGTTTGAACACTTTAGCAACTGAGAGTGATTTAGAGACACTATTCCAGACTATGATCGCTGTTGGTACATTATTACATGGGGGGTGAAGTGAGGCGCCGAGATAGCAGCCCTGATCTAGCCAGGGCGGCGCTCGGAGTCATACTGAGTATACATGTCTATGAGTCGGTCTTTGTGGGTAAGACCGTTCCTTTGGTTTACTCAAACTTCATACCATGAAGCGAAATCCTGTTTATCCAAAATTTAATGATCAAATTCGTGATGGTAATCTGCGTAGTTGGCCACAGCAAGAGTGTGATACCTAAATAAAATTATAAATACAGTAGGTAGTGTACCTAGTTGCAGGAGAGAAGTGCATACCCTGTGCATATTTTAACTTGTACTCGTACACGGCTGAAATACAAAAGTCACGAGGGTGGTCTGGTTTCACGAGGAATGTATTTGTAGGTACTGTACAGTCGGGCGGAGCACTCACAGAGGTCATCATGGACTAATACGTTGACTAGAGCATCTATGTACTATATCTCGCGTTGCACGCACTTCCTTTGTATACACAACTTGTTTGTTGTTGGGTGCCACTGCTGTAGGTGGTACACTGCAGGTTGTTTTATGTATATATCAGCACAGCACGACAGGTAACCCGCCCCAGGCATAGGAGAGTAGGTATGGAACTGTATATGTATCTATTGCGCACGTTCGCCGGGCCGGCCGTTTCAAAAAAAAAGAGAAAAGGCCCCAAACGGTGATTATACTGTGTAAGTACAGTGTAGGTACCTTAGAGGTACAGTACGGTACGTGCGGTGCGGCGATGGATGCAGACTGCAGACCTCGACCACCACCCCGTCCGACCCACCGCCCGACCGTCCGACCGTCCCGTCCACCTTGCACCCGCCCCGTCCACACTGCACCCGTCCACAGCACCCGTCCACAGCACCCGAGCCCTCAAACGGCCGGCCGCTTCGCCTAGAGTTTGCCGTCGCATCATATATATGGTACATGTTATTCTGCAAGAAGTTGCTCTACTCGGTACCTAAAGTACTTCTTATTTGTACATGTACAATCTGTACTGTACCTCTTACCTACTTCTACCAACCAGACTACGTTCTGCCTACCTCTTTATACCCACCAGTGCTCCACATCCGACACATCTACACATCCACGTCCCCCCCACTGTCGACTCGAGCTCGTGTTATTACTGCCCTCCGGCCCACCCACTCCCCCCTGGTGGAGTGTAAAGCGTACAATTGATTGCTGCCGAGAAGCACACTCAATCGTGTGCTAATATGTGTGCTTGTATCCTTGGTTCTTGCCTTGTCCTTGCCTGAAGCGCTACAATATATCCCCTCGTTCTCATTCAGCCATCCTTCTTGGACGCAGCACGCAGCACGCAGCACACAGCGGCTTACCTCACCTATTGCTCCCACACCATACACACCAACACATCTCCTTCGCGCATACCAAAGGGGAGAGCCCCCCTCCACCTCTTCCCCCGGAGGTACTACTCATAGGCCAGGCCCAGAGCCAAAGTGCCCACCACAAAACACAGCAATCACGATATTGGTCCCATTGTCTTCCAATCCCCCATAACGTTTACGAGAATTGCATCAACTCCACATTGGAACTACCTTACACACTTGCTCAGCCCAGTTGCCTCCAGCGCCAAGTCAGCTTTAGACCCTCCAAGGGAAAGGGGACTGCCATCACTTGTTACTACGAATACTCCATGCACCTGTGATCACCAACCTCCCCCCCCCCCCAAGCCAGCGACCAAGTACTTGGTAACTTTCACAACTCTTTACGCGACGACTGACGCCTCTTATTGTTTCACATATCTCCGGTCTGGAAGCGCAAATATTCCTCATTAACATTCTAGTACCAATCTAATGGCGAATCCTAACTGTCCCAATGCTCCCCCGGCAGGAGGCTTGCATTACTCTGCGAGCTTTGCCAACCGACCCTATCCAGATGCACCGCAATATTTGAGGTCTCAAGACAGCTTCAACCATGGGGATGATAGGTCTCATTTGAGTCAGCAGCCATGCCAGGGGAATGGGGAGTTGTATAGTTCACATTATGGAGATATGGATGCGGCAGGAACACAAGCGATACAAAGGTCGCATTCTACAGCGCATTCATATTTTACTTCGCCTCCAGGGAATAATGACGGCTCGGTATATCCTTCTCAACAGCAGTCACCAGAGTTAGGGTATTCGGCGAGCTTCCGGCAACAGCCACAACCGAATCCTAATTACGATACTATACCATATCCAACAACATCTGTATATAATAGTGGAAGCCAGCCACCGCAGCGACCAGCGTATAATCCAGCTGCTTACACAGGCCCACAACGACATGCATCCACGGCCACTGGTGGATATGGCACATCGTCCCCACAGTATTCACCAAATACAGGCAGCTCCTATAACCCTGGCGCATTCAATAATGCACCTTACCCCACTTCATACACACCAAAACCTGCTGCACAATCTTATCAGCAGCCATATTATAGTGGTGCTGTAAACACTGGTTATAATCAGTATCCAGGGAGAAATCAGTACTCAGCCCAGCCTCAGCAGAATTATGGTTATCAGCAGCAGGTATCACCATATCCTACACAGTCTACTGCGCACAATACATACCGCCCCACCCCACCGCCTCCACCACCGCCTCCACCACCGCAATCACATCCCTCAACCTCACCAACAACCTATGACCCTATCTATAGCGGCCAGACATACAACAGCCTTCCGTATCCGTCTCATGATACTCCTCCTCTGAATAGCTACCCATCACAAGCACCGAGGCCACCAACTCACTACAGCTCTGATAGTGAGGGAAAAAGTGGCAGCCCCTCTGGGTATGGGAATGAGTACGGTTATGGAACACATTCTATGCCTTCACCGCCCCCACCACCTCCCCCAGCACATGAGTACCTTCCAGGGCATACGAATTCCACGTCCAGGCCGTTGCCCGAAACGCCGTATCCCATGCTCGATGTTCCCGTACGGCGTGAGTCAGTGAGCCAGGGTGGGACCATGTACCATGATGATACAGACGATGCCGACGATATCGCACCGGATCCTTTGTTTTCAAGGCCACCTCAGTATCAGCATGAGAATGGAGTAGGAAATGGGTATCTAGATCCGAGCATTGGGACTCTGAATACCGGATACGTAAGTACAAGTGATGTAGAGGCAGCACAGGGGCTAGAAGCCATGAGGCTTGCGGAAGCCGATGAGGCGGAAAGAGCCCTGCGGAAATCAGCCGCTCATGCTAGTGCGAGTACTAAACCACCAGCAGCGATTAAGGCAGAAGGTTCCGAGGAAGAAAATTGGGGAGTTGACATAACTGCTTACGGAGGTGGGTTCCCTGGGTATTATGGTTCTCCAAACCACACCAGAGACAACTCATATACCATTGGACAATCCCAGTCTCTCGCGAGAAATGCTAGCACCTCAACCTATTCTACAAATGTAGATTCTTTAGGAAGAACCACAAGCGTCATGACTACGAGCACTATAGCAACAACAATAACACAGGAACCTGATGACAGCAGTGCGCCTCCCCCTCCTGCTCCTCAACAAGGTTGGCAACAGAATTGGGATATACCGGATGAGTATCAGTTACATCCCTTCCGCGATGGATTTTCGGGTGCTGCGACATTGGATGCATCTGGCACCGGGGGGTTGGCGGAACCCAAAATGGGCGGTGGGCGAAGGTTATCGTTTGATGAAGAAGAAGAAGAAGTTGCAAGGACGTCAAATTCACAAAGTCCAGCTAAGTGGGCTAGTGACGAAGATAGCTACCCCGCTTATCCGGAACTTTTCTACCATCCTCCAGAAACCACCGGGGTTTCTTCCAGACCTTTGCCCTCGGTTCCACAAGAAGAAGTCCTGAATGTTGTGCAAAGGGACAGTCAGGGTAGACCGCTTGCATCTAGAACCCCGGCAGTCACAGCGTCAAATATGGCATTACCCGCTCCTCAGTTCCCTCGCTCAACATCATTGTCGTCACATGGAAGCTCACCGGTTACCGTCGCGCCGGCTCGGTCGAAGACGGATGCTGCTAACGTTAAGCAATATAATCGCATGTCGGTCCGAACCCCACTAGAGATCGCCGGATATGATGCCAGCTCAGGCACCCCGCAAGAGTCACTCATTAGCCACCTTCCGGCTATCCCATTGGCGAAAAAGAAGTTTGATCCTACAAAGATATCTCCTAGGGAATTCAGGAAGTGCAATGCCCCATGGGCTCTCAGTGCTATCTCTGCATGGGTAAAGGAGTTGGCCGATGGAGAAGCATACTTGCGGGAGAGAACCGTTGAGGAGGGAGTGGTAGCACTCTTCACTCATTATGTCCCAACAATGAATATTGCAGATGCTGAGTCACTAGCCGCGAGGGTCGTGAGATCTATGGTTGCTGAGGGGGCCCTTGTGAGGGATGAAGAGTGGGTCAGGTTTGGTGACGGGGAACTGTGTGGCGTCATTTACCAAATTTGTGGAAGTGGGTGTTATGCGCCCAAGCTGCATGAGCAGGAGTGCTCTGGAAGATGCTACTCGCATCACTGCTCCCGAACTCTCAAACAAATTGCATTATTGCCACACCCGAACGAGCCACAGCCAAAGACCCAGGACTGGGCTACATTCTGGAAAATCACAAAGGAGAATATTGAAAATGTTACCAAGAAGGAAATAGAGAGGCAGAATAACTTACACGAGATCGTTCACACAGAAACAGAGTACATGGAGGATCTATGGGTCTTGACCTCGGTCTATCGGGACTCGATTCTGCAAAGCAACCCACCTGTTATCCAGCCATCGAAGCTTCCGGACTTTGTGCATCAGGTATTTGGTAAGGCAGATGCGGTTCGCAAGGTCAGCGAGGCCCATTTACTTCCACAGCTTAAGTTTAGACAACGAGAACAGGGACCTTGGATTGTTGGTTTCAGTGACATATTCAGAGAGTGGATAAGGAAAGCCCGGCAGGTATACATTGATTACGCTGCAAACTTCCCTAATGCAGATTGGCTGGTTCGGCGAGAGGCAGATAGGAACCTGGTGTTTAGAGGATTCCTCGACCAGTGCCGGCAGGACCCTAGAACAAGGAGATTGGATTGGGTTACTTTCTTGAAAGCTCCCATCACAAGGCTACAGAGGTATTCTCTGCTTTTAGCTACAGTTTTGAAACATACCGTAATGGATTCGGAAGAGAAGCAGAACCTAGCTACCGCTATAGAGGAGATAAAAGCTGTGACTTTGGAATGTGATGCCAGGGTGGATGAGCAGACGAAGAACGTTACCCTGAAAGAGCTTGGAACCAAGTTGGTCATGAGGAGCGGGATGGGGGTCGACTTGCGCCTGGATGACAAGGGACGAGCAGTCATATTCAGAGGAGACTTGCAACGATATACAAGCAGGTTTATTGAGACGCATGCTATATTATTTGACCACTACTTGGTATTGGCGAAGGCGGTGCAACAGAAGGACATACCTGGTGGAACAAAACATGAGAAATACGATGTCTCAAGGATGCCAATACCAATGGGCCTTTTGGTTCTTGAAAGTACAAACGATGAGCCAGTGGTCAGGAGTTCAGTCAATAAACTGGGTCTCGGTGGGCCAACGACAGTGAAGCAGACGCCAGCCACTGGCCCAAGGCCTAGCCAGCTGGCCCACAATAATTCTACACCTGCTACTGGCTCTGTTGGGTCAGCTGCCGGGAAAATGATGACCAACTCGCCCTCAGATGCCAGCAGCGACAAGGTCATGTATCCTTTCAGAATAAAGCATCTAGGAAAGTCCATTAAGTCGGGTGAAAATACCTATACCCTCTATGCCCCCTCAGCCCAGAACCGACAAGACTGGTGTGACAGGATAATATTAGCACAGGAGCGACACGCGGCGTCCCTACATGCGCAGAATGCGGAACCTTTCAGGTTAAGGGTGATGGCTGACACGGCATTCGGCTATGATGTTGTGTCGAATGTTCCTAAACCTATTGCTATCAGGGGTACACCGCTTGATAGGGCCATCAAAGAGGTGGAAACAGCATTCAAGGATGCAGGACCACGGCCGCCTGTCGTTTGTAAGGCCATGGTCAACTGTGCTACGTCATTCAAGGCACAATTTGTTGGTGGTGGTGAAATGTTGGCTATTGGCACAGACTATGGTGTCTAT
>Ga0307514_10005306_pt1 | contig 11551 bp, 10 predicted proteins | sample 16_EM_MG_FD_203088 | JGI IMG/M metagenome (GOLD analysis project Ga0307514, IMG submission 203088) | Populus trichocarpa ectomycorrhiza microbial communities from riparian zone in the Pacific Northwest, United States - 16_EM | ecosystem: Host-associated > Plants > Roots > Unclassified | place...
TACTAATAATAATAAAACAATAATAATAATAATGTTGTTGTTGATGATGATGATAGTAGTAATTATAGTAATAGTACTATAATATTATTAATAATACTACTAATAATAAGAATAATGATAAAAAAACTCCCACGTAACTTTTTTTTGAGTACCAATTATAAAATCTATCAACATCCTCTTAATTTAAATATTCACTTTACTAATTAATATAATACTTTCCCTACTAAGATTGTAGATTTTATTAAGGGGTTTACAACTTTTATCAAAACAGAATAATACTCTGCTCCTCCACAACAGTCATCTTCATTTTATGGAGCACTAGCAGATTCTTCAGAATCTGAATTGACTGGTCCCGTAGAGAAAGCTAATATAATGACAACTTGGGCCATTTCTCATGGTGACGGGCACGACGCTAGTTGAGATAATAATTGAGTTTTTCGTGCTAAAAATATTGACTGGTCTGTATAATTAAGGATTTCTGGAGAGCCAGTCTCGAACCGCCTGAGGTAATAATTGAGTTTTTCGTGCTAAAATTATTGACTGGTCTGTGTAATTAAGGATTTCTGGAGAGCCAGTCTCGAACCGCCTGAGGTAATAATTGAGTTTTTCGTGCTAAAATTATTGACTGGTCTGTGTAATTAAGGATTTCTGGAGGGCCAATCTTGAACCGCCTGAGGTAATAATTGAGTTTTTCGTGCTAAAAATCGTTGGCATAATTGTTGGTATTGGTAATGAGATCCAGGTTGTGTAATGAAATAATCCCAACTAAGAATCCATGCAATTTTGAAGGAGTAGGCAAACATCAAAGTTGGTTCATACGAGAGTTCTTGCAGGAAATAATTAAATCGAAACCTTGTTTTGCTAATGCTGGAAAAATTCTCTAGTAATTCAATAATAAACGATAATAATTTAGAAGACCTCGATTTAATTAATACCCAAGCATAACAAAAATAGAACAAGATGTTCATAGGTGGTCAACACCTAATGTTAAAAACAAGAACAATTTATCGAATTATTTACAGATTACACAGTGAAAACTACTGAAAGAGCTATAGCTTTAAATCAATCTCTTGAATCAATACAGTTGCGCGCTATCAGCACAAGCCATTAAAAAACACATACAAAATGAACATAAATTTCTACACATGGGAGCCGTACAAAGAGGAATTAAACCACTATTTAGACTAGGACTGGATGTTCCAATGGAGATGCTAGATCATTATTAGGAATCAATGAGTGAAATCCAGGAACAGGAGCAGCCTACTGTACCTGTTTTCCAAATTATACAGTAGCTCTAAATGACCCAGAATATGAATTGGATGGACAATACAAGAACAATCGAGTCAGCTATAAAGTAATGAATACAACAACAATAAATCCCAGAGTATCTCCACGAGGACAGACCATATTATTAGAAGCAAACCATGAACACACTAATACTTTTGTTCCAAAAAAAATATTTTCCAAACCTCAACAACAACAACAACAACAACAATATTACTTATTAGTGTTAAGAAATATATATATGTATTTATCTTGTTTTATTTATTAAGGGTAGAATGGTATTTTTAATTTGGCCTATATAAATCTCTTTGTATTTAGGTTAAAGTAACACTTCAGAACATATTGATTAATAAAAACCCTAGCCTCCTTCTTTTTTATGTTCGTATTCGTTTTGCGTTAATTTGGATTCCTTTAACATAGTATCAGAGCTGATTTCATAGAACGAGACTTCATCTCAAACACAGGTTTCACGGATCCAACTTCGCAGTGAGCTAACTGGCTGGGGGTTTGCAGGGGGCAGCGCGCCCCCACTAGGGTTCAGGGCAGAGCGATATTCGTTCTGTTTCTGTTTCTTGGAGTGATATTCATTCTGTTTCTGCAAATCTGGTATTTCGTTTTCTCTTTAGTTTCTGCAACTTGGTATTTGTGTTCTGTTTCTGTAATTTTTTGTTTTGGAGTAATCGTATAACTTTGAGAAAATATTTATTTAGTCTCTGCGATATCTGTTTACTTTCTGCAATTTGGTATTTTGTTTTTCGCTGCTTTTACATTCTGGTTCTTATTGATTGTTGATTATGGCTATTGAAAGAGATGACTCGCTTCAGTCTGTGAGTGTGAGATTGGATGGAAAAAACTATTCGTATTGGAGTTATATGATGAGAAATTTTTTTAAAGGTAAAAAGATGTGACGATATCTTAGTGGAACTTATGTGATACCTAAGAATACTGAGAAGAGGGATGATGCTTTGATAGATGCATGGGAAGCAAACAATACTAATATTATTACTTGGATTAACAATTCTATTGAGAATTCCATAGGTACACAGTTGGCAAAGTATGAGACAGTAAAGGAGGTTTGGAATCACCTGCAAAGGTTATTCACGCAATCAAATTTTACAAAGCAATATCAATTAAATAATAACATATGAGCTTTTTCACCAGAAAAATATGAGTATTCAGGAGTTCTATTTTGTTGTGACAGATCTTTGGGATCAATTGGCTCTTATAAAATCAGTAGAATTAAAAGCATATAGTGCCTTTATTGATCGTAGAAAGCAGCAATGACTAGTACAGTTTTTAACAGCACTTCACAGTGATTTTAAAGGACTTAGAGGTTCGATTTTGCATTATTTTCCACTGTCTTCTGCTGACTTTGTTGCCAGTGAGTTAGTAGCTGAAGAAATACGTCTTCAGTCTTATTCTGAAAAGGGAATTCTTTCTGCTTTGAATCCTTTTGTACTAGCAATACCCTCTAAGTCATTCTCTAATCATTAAAATAAGCCTTATACAAGGGTTGCCTTTGATGAGTGTAGTTTTTATAAGTAGAAAAGTCATTAAAAGGCTTAGTGTCCCAAGTTGAGACAACAGAATTAAGCTTGGAAGCCTGACAGCCGGTCACAATCTAATACTTAAAGACCACCTTAGGGATATAAACCACCACACGACAATACTGTAGTAGTGATTTCACCAGGCTTTATCACCGATCCTAGTACTCTAGCTGAGCAATTTCAGAAGTTTCTCTTCATATAACCATAACCATTATCCGCTTCTTCTTCCGTAGGTCAGTTACCTTATAGTTCCTCATGTATGTCACATTCTAAATGGATCTTGGATTTTGGTGCTTCACATCATATATCTTCAGATTCTTCATCCTTTACTTATGTGTCCCTTTCATTTTTTATTCATATTATGACTGTTGATGACACTCTCATGCCCTTAGCAGGTGTTGATTCTGTTATCACACCTCACTTGTCTCTCCTTAATGTTTATCTTATTCTGAAACTCAGATTGAATCTTGCTTCTGTTGGTCAGTTTTGTAATTCTAATGACTATTTAGTCATGTTTTCCTCTTTGTTTTGTTATGTACAGGATCTGCAATCTCAAAAGCTGATTGGAACAGGCCGTAGGGATAATGAACTATATATTTTGAATGAGTTAAAGGTACCAATTGTTGTTGTTGTTGCTTCTCCTACTATTGATTTGTCTTCTTTTTGTTTGAATCCTTTCCCTTCTAGTTTTTATTTATGGCATTCTTGTCTAGGTCATGTTTCATCTTCCCGTTTGAAATTCTAAGCATCCACATGAGCTTTAGGAAATTTGCAAACTTGTGATATTTCTGACTGTCGTGGATGTAAACTAGCGAAAATTTTCACTTTATCTTTTAATCAAAGTATTACTGTTTCTTCTTCCCCATTTAACTTAATTCATTCTAATATATGAGGACCTTCTCCTATTGACATAAAAGGAGGGTCTCGATATTATATTTTCTTTATTGATGATCATACTCGTTATTATTAGGTCTATTTAATAAAACATCATTCTGAATTCTTTGAGATATAAAAAGCTTTTCAAGCTCTTGTCAAAACTCAATATTTTGTTGTTATCAAATGTTTTAGGTGTGATTTAGGTTGAGAATACATCTATAATAATTTTTGTGAGTTGATTGTCTTAGATGAAACCATTCATCAAACTTCATGTACAGATACTTATGAGCAAAATGGAGTTGCTGAAAGAAAACATAGGCACATTGTCAAAATTGCTCGTTCTCTCTTGTTGTCTACTTCTGTTCTTAGTGAGTTTTAGAGAGAAGTTATCCTTATTACTGTAAGTTTGATTAATACAATTTCATCTTCTCATACTTTAGGTTTTTCTCCTTTTGAAAAGTTATATGGGTATGCCCCTGATTATTCCTCCTTTAGAGTTTTTTATTGTACTTGTTTTGTTCTTTATCCTCATGTAGAACATAGTAAGTTGTCCACTCAATCTGTTATTTGTGTTTTTCTTAGGTATAGTGAAGGTAAAAAAAGGTATTGTTGCTTTAATCTAGTAACTCAGAAACTTTATGTGTCTCATCATGTTGTATTTCTTAAGCATATACCCTTCTTTTCTATTACATGCACTACTCATAGCTTGACTAAATCTGATCTTATTCATATAGATCTCTTTTCAGATAATTCTGATAGTTTATCATCTCAGGGTCCTAGTACCTCAGATACCCCTTCCCATGTTCGACAAATTTATACTCATCATTATGCAGGTACTGACACTTTACTCTCCAGCACACCTGAAGCTCTATTCTCATCTACAGTCTCCCAAGCTTCATCTGAGATTGTGGATCCATATTTACGTCAATTCATATGTATTTATAAGTCCACAAAGCTACCAAATTTTGCTTATTCTTGTTATTCTTCATCCTTTACTTTCTTTTTTAGCTTTTATTCATTGTCTCTCTAAGCTTTCTTCCTATAAAAAAAAAAGGCAATTTTTTATCCTCTTTGGCAGCAAACTATGAATGAGAAACTTATTGCTTTGCATAAGACAGATAATTGAGATTTGATTCTTCTACTCCTAGTACAAGTGTTATTGGTTGTTGTTGGGTGTATAAGATCAAGACTAATTCTGATGGGTCTATTGAGCAATACAAAGTTAGGTTGATTGCAAAAGGATACTCTCAACAGTATGGTATGGATTATGAGGAGACATTTGCCCCAGTTGCAAAAATGACTACCATTCGTACTCTTATTGTCGTAGTTTCAGTTCGTCAGTGGCATATCTCTCAACTTGATGTTAAAAATATCTTCTTGAATGAAGATATTTAAGAAAAAGTTTATATGGCACCCCATCTTAATGGTTACATGACTCTGGGTATGTTTGTAAGCTCAAGAAAGCATTATATGGATTCAAGCACGCACCTCGTACTTGGTTTGAAAAATTTTATGTTGTGATCTCGTTTCTTGGATTTATTTTTAATAGTCATGATTCTATTCTTTTTATTAAATGCACTGATACAAGTCGTATCGTTTTGTCTTTATATGTTAATGATATGATTATTACTAGTGATGACATTGATGGTATTTCAGTTTTGAAGACAGAGTTGGCTAAAAAGTTAAAAAAAAAAAAGATTTGGGTTATCTTCAATATTTCATGGGTATTGAGGTAGCTTACTCACCTGGAGGTTACCTTCTTTCTCAGTTGAAATATGTTGCAGATATTCTTGAGCGGGTTAGACTTACTAATAATAAGACTGTAGATACTGTCATTGAGGTTAATGTAAGGTATTATTCTTCTGATGGTTTACCTTCGACAGATCCTACTTTATATCGTACTATTGTTGGGAGCTTGGTATATCTCATTATTACTCGTCCAGATATTGCATATGTTGTTCATGTTGTTATTCAGTTTGTTGTTTCTCCTAGTACCGTTCACTGGGCAGTTATTCTTTGTATTTTACAATATCTTTGGGGTACAGTCTTTTACTTTCATCCACCTCTTGCTTGAAACTACGTGCATACTTTGATGCTGATCATGGTAGTGATCCCATAAATTTGAAGTCTATTACTGGTTTCTGTATCTATTTATGTGATTCTCTTATTTCTTAGAAAGGTAAAAAACAATTTATTGTTTTTCAATCTTCAACTGAAGCAGAATATCGTGTTATGACATCTACTACTAAAGAGATTGTTTTGTTGCGTTGGTTACTTGCGGATATGGGAGTTTCCCTTTCTCATCCTGCTCTTAAATATTATGACAACTAGAGTTATATTCAGATTGCTCATAACTCGATTTTTCATGAACGAATTAAGCATATTGAGATTGATTGTCATCTTACTCATCATCATCTTAAACATGACACCATTACTCTGCATTTTGTTTCTTCTTCTTTGCAGATTGCAGATTTCTTTACCAAATCGCATTTTATTTCTCACTTTTGTTTTTCTAGTTAGCAAACTCTTGATATTTGTAGCTGCCACATCGTGAGTTTGATGAGAGATTTTATATATATATATCTTATTTTCTTTATTAAGAGTAAAATAGTATTTTCAGTTTAGCCTATATAAATCTTTTTGTATTTAGATTAAAGTAACACTTTAGAACATAATGATTAATAAAAACTCTAGCCTCTTTCTTTCTTATGTTTGTATTTTGTGTTAATTTGGATTCCTTTAACAATTAGTAATAATAGTAATAATAATAGTAGTTAGTAATAATGATAGTAATAATTCATTATCTAGCATTATATTTAATGGGGATTGAGTTTCACTATTTTTTAACTTATCGTATTTCATGTCTAATAATTCTAGTTACGAGTTTGAAAAGTTGATGTTGTTTGACGTTTTTTTTTATTATTTGTCTTTTTTTTTTCATCGTCTGATATTAGTTTTTTAAAATAAAAAAAGCTTTATAGTTTTCTTAAATTTCTTTTACATTGCGTTAATATGATCACATAACTTACGCTACAACAGATGATTTCGGAGAGGATTTGAGTAAGATGAACATAAGAACTGGGCATGGACTCCAGTTTAATAACCCTAATCCAACAGATGGCCCACCCGCCACTTTATACCAGACATTAATTTCTGCGGGTGTTTGAACCGCCTTTACATTTTCAAAAATTTTATTTTGTTTAATTATGTTATATTAAAAATAAATTTTTAAAAATATTATTTTAATATATTTTTAAATAAAATTTATCTTATAAAGCACCAGTTTCTCAGACAACTTCTACTTCAACAAGTCCCATTCCTATAGCCACCATCTCAACACCTGATTTCTGTGCATTACAAATCATTAGCCACTGCCACTACAAGATTTCTGGTGTTCGGAGGCACCAGCATGGCTTCCGTGGTGATCTCGCGTAGACTCTCTCCTAAGTCACTAAAACCCTCTCCTCCATCTATTTCCTCCCTTTTCATCTCCCATAGACCCCAAAACCACACCCTTGATTCTAAGTCTACTCTTCCTCAACGACCCTTAAACCCTAATCTCAATCTCTCTAATTCCTTGTCAAGCTATCCTGCTGGTTCCTCCATTCTTGAACACCAATCAGATCCAAAACCCACAAATCTTACTCTCAATTTTATTAGATCACACTCTTATTCAGGTACTAAAACCAAAGATCATGACTTTATTCGGTCAACAATGAAAAACCCTAGAATTTTCTCTGCACATAGTATTGGACAAGCCCAAAATTCAGTTCAAAACCCTGGTTTCAAGCAAAAGGTTTCTATTTTTGCAAAACCCATGAATTCAAGTTTGGATTTTAAGTTAAAAAATCCTAGATATATTGGGTTATTGAACCCAAAGCACAGATATTTTTCAAGTTCAGGTTCATCATCAGATTCTGATGAACCCCAAGACCAAAGTGAGTATCCAAGCCAAAACCCTGATTTCAAACACCAAGAAATTGAGGGTCTAACTGTAGAAAGAGACCTCTCAGCTTTAGCCAATGAGACCAGAGAGGTTTTAGAAAGGACGATGAAGAACATATATGGTTTGAGCAGAGCTGTTGCTGTTCTGGGTCTGGTTCAACTTGGACTTGGAGCTTGGATTTCTTATGTTACTAAAGCGACACCAATGACTGAGGTGTCAATTCAAAGTTTTGTGGCATTCGGATTTCCTTTTACGTTGGCATTTAAGTTGAGGCAAACATTGAAGCCAATGCTCTTCTTCAGAAAGATGGAGGAGCTAGGTAGGTTGCAAATTTTGACTTTAACTCTTCAGATTACTAAAAATTTGAATATCTTCTTTGTGAGGGTTCGTGGGGTTTCTTTCTTGTGTATTGCTGGGATGTCTGTTGGATTGTTGTTCACTCTACTGTCAAGATGATTTCTTCCATTTTGAATTTTTAATTGTCAGTTATCGTTATAAACAAATGTACTTCTCATGGTTGGATTTTCTTGAATGTTTTGCTTTGAAGTCTTTGAAGATGTAAAAGATTTACAAATTTGTGTTTGCTATACTTGCTATACATGTTAGAGATGTCCCAAACAGAAGGATCTGTTACGCTGGTGGCCATTTTGGGTACAAAATGTGCGGGTCATTTTTGGCCAATGATTTGATAGCTTTTAGGGAAATCTGAATGGCATCGACATTATTTGTAGCACTTCCAATTATGGGATTTATGCCTTGTAGCTCCTCTGGGATTCAATTTCAGTCTTTGTGTAGCTCATCTTCATGTGTGCATGAGTCTTGAATTTTTAGTCCTTGGACGTTTTCATTGGTTAATTTGATAGTGTCAGCTATTTTTCTACTCTTGCTTCATTTTCTCCTTGGCTTAGCTCTTAGGTGAGCTTTTAACTGCCACGAATTGAGGATAGATTCATGTTGTCGGTCAGGGGTTGTCCAAACTTCCAAACAGGTCCAAGTGGATTCTTTCCCTTTTTAACTGCTTGGCTTTGGACCGAACAGCTCGCTTTTGATTGCTTCCTGTTTTGCAATTCACTAACCAGAGAGAAAAGGGGCCTCCGTAAGTCACTCTGAAACGATATGAACAAGAGAGGGACGAGGTACTTGATAGAGACTGAGCATAAACGTTCGATTCTTGTAGAGACTGAGCAAAAACGTTCTTTTTTATTGAAAATGGAGCTCAAAGCCCTTTAAAAAAAACCTTTGATTAAAGGAGGTAACTTAAACTCAATCATGTTGAAATAAAATTGAATACAAACTCATTAGAGGGTTACTAATTGTCCAATGATCTGTATCAAGGGTGTTTTTTGACAAATCGAAGTTGGCTAACCAGTTTGCCGTTGCATTAGCTTCACGAAAAGCATGTTACTTTAACTACTCACTCTCTTGTCAGCAAACCCTTTGCTTTGGATATCAGCAAAATTTACGTCAACTTTTTTAGATTCCTGTGTTATGAGATTGACCACGAGCATGGAATCTGACTTTAGAATTAGCTTTCGAATACCTAAAATGTAAGCAAGCTCAAGACCTTTTAATATTGCCCATAATTCTACTCTGACAGATGAACAGAAGCTCATGTTGATTGTGAAACCCTCAATCCAAGAACCGAGCCAATCTCTAATCAAGCCTCCCCGCATGTCCTAGGTTTGAAAAGGTGTTTGGAGTTGCGGTTGCGGGTGTGGTTATGTTAAAACGAAGTTGTATAGTATTTGGTTAGATATGAACCATATTTTTTAATGCATATGGGTCCTACCAGAAACTGAGCCTCAATTTCTGAAAATCAATTTTCATTTGCTTTTGGGTGCATTCTCTCTCTTTAAAAGCACTCTCTCTTGCCTTCACGGACAAAAAATTTATAGAGGAGAAAACTATTGGAAAAAAATACCAAAATGTCCCGCAGATCTGAAAATCCTGCTTCTTATTGCTAACCATTTCTGAGATATATCATTATTATCTCATTCCCAACTTTTCAACCGTGTTATTCCCCTTTGTTCCCTTCTCTCATCTCGATATTCTTCTAACTTGCCTCCTTCTATTTCTCTGAGAGTTTACCTTGCCAGACTCGTTCAATAAAAAGTAATTTTCAGTGATTAATAAGCTCATTCATCAAAGCTTTGTATTTTTTTTCCTGTAAATTGAAATCTTATATCCCTGCACCCCCTTCTTCATTCGTCTTCAAGTCAGATCAAATTCAACGTAGATTTTCTTATGATGTTTCTAACGTTTCTTTGCTTTTTTGGTTTGCAGAAATAAACAGCAGATCCGTGTTGGGGAAACTCAAACGAGAGAAGAGTAACCGTGAATTTCTTCCTTATCCCATCTTAAAATTTATTTTAATTAACTACAAATATTAATTTGTGTGATGCTTCATTAATTTTTTTTATTGTGATTACGTGTCAATATTGTTAATTAACTACAAATTATTGCACTCGTTTGCAACTTGTTCTTGAAAGTAGATTATTATTTTTTATACATTTTTTTCTCTGTTTAAATTACTCATGTTTTATGGAGTTTTGAATGTTTGATTAATTTATTAACATGGGTTTTGTCTGCTCTAAAATGAGTTTCCTTTTAATTCGGCTAATATTTGGATAACTGCTGCTTCTTTGTTTTCTTTTTGTATATAGCGGGAAAGAAGTGTTGTGTAATTGATGAAGTTTTGAGGGTTTTTTTTCATACAGAAGAGTAAATAATCATCTTGTTTGTAACAAACGAAAGTCATGAATTGCATATTGGGCTTGATTTGTGAAAAGCAGTGTTGAAAGTCTTGAATTGCATATTGGTTTTGATTTATAGAAAGCAGTGTTTAAAGTCTTGAATTGCAGATAGAGTTTGATTTGTAGAAAGTAATGTTTAAAGTCTTGTATTGCAGATTGAATTTGATTTGTAAAAAGCAGGGTCTGCTATAACTAGGTAAAGTAGTTGCGATTGAAACAAAGGAGGGAAAGTTGCATTAATTATTTGAAGTACTGAATCAATAAACAAAGCCTAATACCCCTATCCTTTCTGAATAAATTCATTTGGTCTGTACTGTATGACTTTGATGCTAGCTCTGATATATGTCCTTCATGCTTTCCATTTGATATTGAGGGAAACAAGACACTGGAAAAGGCATCTAATTAAACAGAACTGAAATTCACTTTAAAAAAATTAACAAGAACAATTGTTGCTCCAATAATAACCCCAACAAATAGATAAGATAGTTAGTTTCAAAACTTGAAATCCAATTAGTAGAAAGCCAGGGAAAGAACAAATTAAAATTCACTATTGATTTTTACAGTAAGCAAGCATGTGACATGCCTATAGTCATATTTATAATTACCCCTCACAGCCTGCTATTTTGAACTGTTTTGTCTTACAAATTATTAAAACTATATTATATCAACACCTCATGCTTTTAGTTTTCCTTAAATAAGGGTTATTAAAGTGTGCTTTATTAAATATATTCAATAAACTAAAGTGTTCCACAACAAGCATTTTGTACTTTGCAGTTTTTCTTTTTGCATACACGTATGATATCATTGCTTGTTTTCTTTTGTTAAATGTTTTAAAAGATACAATGGAAGGTCTTGAATCTATGGATAAAGCTGCTTGAATAAAGGAAATGTTGCATATATTTTGTGACCTATGTATTAAGGCCATTGATATGGGAATGAGACCTAATATCTATTTTGATAAAACAGGATGGAAATTTCTTATAACATCATTCAAAGAACAAACCGGCCATGCATTCACTAAAACACAACCGGAAAAAAAATGGGATGGATGCAAAAAGGATTGGAGGATATGGACAAAGTTGATTTCTGAAACTGGTGTGGGCTGGAGTAGTGAATTAGGAACAAATTTAGCTAGCAATGAGTGG
>Ga0307514_10005308_pt1 | contig 11551 bp, 7 predicted proteins | sample 16_EM_MG_FD_203088 | JGI IMG/M metagenome (GOLD analysis project Ga0307514, IMG submission 203088) | Populus trichocarpa ectomycorrhiza microbial communities from riparian zone in the Pacific Northwest, United States - 16_EM | ecosystem: Host-associated > Plants > Roots > Unclassified | place...
GAAGCACGGGAAGTACCCCTTGCAGGGGAAGAACCACGGCTGGGGCTTGAGAAGGGGAGGGCATCGGGACCGGGAGGTCTCGCAGGACTGCCAGTGGGGGTGGCTGGTTTCCCTCCCGATCCTCCAGAATTTCCATGTCCACCTCTTCAACAACCTCTGTGGGGACTTCGGATGATGGCAGATGGTGGAGTTGAAAAAAATATTGACGAGGATAATCCAGGTTAACCAGGACTCGGCCAGGATGAAATGACGTCGTGATTGCTTCGATGAAGCTGTCTCTCCGAGGTGGGGGGTAGCCAGAGTTAAAAACTCCCGCAAGTCATGCCAATGATGTTCTTTGATTACCACCAACAACGATTTCAACCGCGAGAATCTGGAGGTGTGGCGGGAAAAAAAGACAGAACGAGACAGAGCAAAGCTTTCCAGCCACCTGCCACTCATTTCAGTGCACTTTAGTTGCCCTGGCATTCCAAACCCGGTACTTCCAATTCGAACACGGTCAATAGGTCTTCCCCAGCCTCGAGTTGTCCCAGTGACAACATTTTTTTTGCTGGTATATATGTACGGCAGGAGCGCTGTCACCAAACCCAACCCCCGGAACTCATTAACTCTTCTTTTCCTGCCTTCATCACCGAGATACTCAGGATCAATTATAACAATTTCTCTGTTGCAATAAACCACAACATATGCATGCCACAGGTCACTTCCTCCCTTATCACCAACATGAAATTGGCTCCCTGACATCCACGCAATAGTTCCCGCTGCTCTTATCGATCCCTTGAGGGCTTGAATACGATCGCATCCAGTGTATTCTGCTACCATTGCAGGTATTGTCTGTCTTGTGATATGGCTTCGCTTGCTGGCCTCACTGCTAAAAGCAACAACACGTGGATGAATATTGAAAGAGTTTGCTGGATCTGTTGCCAATTGACGTAAAAATTGGGCAATAGTTGAGGAATCTGTTTCTTGTGTAAACTGTCCAGGATCGATATAGGCAGGACCAGAAACCGGAGGACCAGAAACCGCAGGACCAGAAACCGGAGGACCAGAAACCGCAGGACCAGAAACCGCAGGACCAGAAACTGCAGGACCAGAAACCTCATGAGATAGCATTGCCTATATAATAGTAGAATTTGTTAGTGCTTGTTTGCACAGGTAAAAGTACATGTACCATTATACTAGTGGAGATAGTTGCTAATTGCAAAGGGTTGGTAATGGTTGAGAGGGAGTGGGAAAGAAAGAAAGGGCAAGAATCACGTCAAATACTAGCAATGGTTGAATGATTATGTAAGTTGGCGTACTAATCTCAATAAGCTAGCTTTAATCCAATAAGCCATACGAAACGATACTAAGCCACCCGAAGACCCCGAAGAGCACCTTCCCTTTTAACGCTAAGGGGTATCATGTGATGATGAAATAATGCTTAGCTCTAGTAAGAGTTCTCAAATCATTGCTTCTACAGCGACTGCCGGGTTGGATATCTCTGCTTGAATTCAGTAGCTTCTCCCAATTATTAGACCATGAGATCCCATGTACTGGTGGGTACTTGTTGCACCCATGGGCTGAATATTCCTATCATTGCTTTCCCCCCAAATCTCGGAAATCTCCTCTCTCATTCATCGGGTCCTCTCAATTATTAGACCATGAGATCCCATGTACTTGTGGGTACTTGTTGCACCCGCAGGCTGAATATTTCTATCATCGCTTTCCCCCCAAATCTTGGAAATCTCCTCTCCCATTCATCGGGTCCTCTCAATTATTAGACCATGAGATCCCAGTTTAGTAACGTCTTCCTACTGTCAGAGCATCATAGATCTTACTTATTGGGTGTGAGACTGACTTATCGGTAACTGCGATATACTTCTGTCCTTTGGTATACCTACGTTCTGGTGTTATGAGGTGCTCTTGTTATCCCACCCGCAAATTGGTTGGACGGGACCCTTGGGATTTATGCAGTCCGGTATAGCAAGGTTTAAATGTATACATCTGTGGAACGTGTTCGGTCTGTTCCTGACCCTACCTACGACCCGGCGCTACTGCGGCAACGCTATAATGTGAGGTTGACGGATATGGTATTAATAAATAATTATCCAATAAATTCCTGAGGCAACTATCTCAGTTTAGTGTTGCAGAATCGGTTATCTTGGGTGTTGAAATGAACTTAGTAATCAAAAACGCGCCAAGTGCGTGTAGTAAACTCCAGGTTATTTTGTTTTCTCCATCTCCCGTTTCTTAGCTAGGGCAGCCATCGCCCTCCCTTTATAGCGGGCAGTGCCCGGAATACTGCTCTTTGATGCTGGTAGTGGGAGAAAATCATCGAAGACAGAGAGATCCACAGTAACAGATGGCACATGCTTCGTAGTAACCAAATTGGGCGACAGTGGTTTGGTGGAGGCTGATGACTTTGATTGCAATGCAAATGGAGCTGGATTATGATAAGTATGTCGAGATACCGCAGCTTTGGGTACGGGTTTTGGGATGGGAGCATCAAGGTCGTCATCCTCATCACCAGTGTCACTATGCTCCATTTTAACCTCTTTTCCTTGATAGACACTTTGAAGGGGCCCTGGAGCCACAGAAGCAGCTAAACTTTCTCGGGCCCTCCCACCGCCAAATAACCGCCTCGGAACATTAGCCTCATCAATATCACTGCTATCTTTCACGCACCGAACTGCCTGCCTCTGGCTGGCTAGCTCACTTTTACCCCTGTGAAACCCAGCTGCCGCCCTTGTTGTCGCCTTCATTTTCCACTTCGTACTCAGATCTCTTTTTCTCTGCCCAGGGCTCAGCATTAGTGCACCAAGGTTAGTCCCTTCCCATTGACTCATTCTTTCCTTCTCCTCCTCATCACTATTTAATCCATCATCATCCTTCACTCGGGATATATTCTTAAGTAAGCTCCCCTGCTTCTTTCCACGGATAATGCAGTCAAGCTTTGTGAGATGTCCCTTGGGTATCGCTCCTGTTTCATATGTCGGTCGCTGGATCTCGGAAATGCTACTGGCATTCTTCGTCGCTGCGAGAGCTTGTAGGCGTTGGTATTCAGCTCGGTGAAGGGAGCGAGTAAATTGGTGGGCAATATCGTGGAGCTCATCTTCAACCATGATATAATAGTTGTCGGAATGAACCATGTACCTGCATCATAGTTTGTATCATAAGGCCATGTGGGTTCATAATGAGGATCTAGGGTAAAACTCACTCAGCGCTTGGTGGGGCAAAGGTGTCCATTCCTGGAGCAACAGGGTTAGTATTGGGATACACTAACTCATGCTATGGGGTGTTTACTCACGCTTCAAGCTGCGCTCTCTAGAGGTGCTTGAGACATCCCCCTCGGCCTCGAGCCTTCGGCGTTTCTGCAGCACTGGAACAGGGACCGAAGCAGCTGTGGGTGTTGAGGTTTGTTTGAGCCATGGCAGAGTGCGAGGCATTGCCCGTCCGCAGGTCTGGAAAACGATGCACGTTCGCATGTATGTTGGATCGGGACGAACACAACAAAGTTTTTCCGCATTTCCGTTTTTGGAATAATGGTCTTGGCGGAATATTGCGGGCAGAGGTATGGCATATGCGCTGCATACACATGGCCTATGCAGCATACATAGCGCCTGCCAAGCCCCTTGCCTGTGTGGGGTACACGGCTAGGGCATACTGGGGCAAGAGTGGGCGTTGCCACTCCAACGACTCCAACGACAACAATTTGCGAAGAAAAAGTTTCTTATCGAAGATTAACTGGCACCTTGCACGACATAAGTAAGAAGTAAGTACCTACTACAACCTACTACAGAGTACTGTCCTCCGTACATGCTGCAAATTTAGCCTCGAGGGAATGAATTGGTTTACGGGAATTACATACGCATGTGAATCATAGCTCATTTTTTCCTTCGTGCACAAACCGATCCCTAACCAGACTATTCGGTCAACAGGCAAGACAGTATCATTTTGAGGATTCTACGTATACTTTACCTTCCCTGCACTTAAACACTTGATCCCGAGGAGTTCGTCAAAGAGCGAATTTACACTCACCAACCCCATTCTCGTTCCTCCCAACCACCTTTGCACCCTAACCCAAGGAGGAGGCAGGTTTCACCCTACCTTGTGCTCAGGAGCTGTCTAATATACCGGCTGTTGACCAATCATCCACTTGATCATGCTCACGAGAGCTGCGACAAAGCGCATTGCCCGAGACATCCTCCGAAGTAATCTTCGACCATCATCAGCTCCCTATACTGAACACCTACCTCCCTTGTCATGGCTATATGTCTCCACACAAGGTAGCTCACAGTCCCGCTGCAGCTCGACATCCAGTCCTGTTCCGCCACGGTCCGTGCGGAGGCCGCTGGACAAAGCCAATGACGCCTCGAGCAGGAACTTTGGGACAAATGCGGCTGTGATGCCTGAACCTGCATATGATGATGGAGTGTCGTACTACGGAGCCGAGCGTATCCCACCTCCAAAGGCCAACAGTGGGATTAAGCTGAATCCCGATTTGGTTATTCTTGACACCCCCGACCGACCACCCGTTCCAGAGCCACATAATGGGGTCTCCATTCTAGTCAACCCAGTTGATATACAGTCAAACTACTTCGCCTGCATCCAGGCCGGGCAATTCGCTCGAGCACAGCTTGTTTTGCAACAACTTCACAATACACTGGATCCGGATGCTCGGGAACTCACCACATGCCATAACGCCTTCTTGAACGGGCTTTTTGAAAAGGCCCAAGAGAATAAAGACCATGTACGAGCCTTCTTCATGTGGTATGAGGAGAGAATGCAAGGGAAATACCAGGTGGCGCCAGATGCAGAGACAATTGCATTGCTCCTGAAAGCAAGTCTATTGTTGTCTAGCGAGGCCATTGGTAAGGTATACCTAAGCAATTACGTTGATACTGCCAGGAAGTCGGATATTCCCATCAATGAGGTTTTCTCCAGACCTATATTCACGCCAGAAGAAGTGAAGTACATCACTACGGTCCGATCTCAACTCCCACATGTTGATCTGGTTTGCAAGCTAACAGTCTGGTGAGCAGGCCACCGGAGTCAGAATGGACGAACTGGACAAAGAACAGCGCATGATTTTAACTGGCAATATCAAAGCCGAGAGGCCAGCTGTGCTCGATGTGCCAGAGCTCATACCGACAGCTATTAGGGGCCATGGATTGGCTGCAGTCAAGCAATCTCTCCGGACGCTCATTGATCCGGATTACATCCCAGGCCTTCAGGATCCTACCGCCGAGCCCGTGACACCACTAGAGAGACAAAAGATGCTGGAAGAGGATGCTCTACAAAGTTCACTTGATCGATGGGCGAAGGATTGGGGGCAGAGACAGGAAGCTGGTGTCTTACCTGTGCGTAAGACTCTCAATGCATTGATGTATGAATGGCACGCTGCTTTTGTTCCACTCATCAGGCAGGAGCTGGGCCGAGTTGCGGAGGCGGAAAAATCCCCAGACAGACTTGGCAATGGCGATCGTTGTTTATACGGTCCCTTCATGAGGTTGCTGTCACCGGAGAAATTGTCCGTCATCACAATATTGGAGATCATCAAAGTTTGCAATGATGACACGACCATAACCGATGGCGTCAAGTCGTCGAGAGCTGTTTTGAGGGTTGGAAATATGCTCGAAAATGAAGTGCTGGCAGCAGAAATTGTCAAACAGTCAAAGAAGTTTGAGAAGCTGAACGAGATTTTCAGCAGCCAGTTAAAATTCGACATGTTCGTTTGGGGAAAGCGTCACCGATTGGAAAATTTGAAGTCCCCAGGCTATGCCATTCGCCCTGAGTGGCCAACAGTGGTCAAGGCGAAGCTAGGGGCCATGCTAATTTCCATGTTGTTACACTGCGCCAGAGTCAGTGTTCTCCCAAAGAGGTCCACTGATCAAATGGGCATTTTTGACGAAACCCAGCAAGAGATCAAGCCATCTATACAGCCCGCTTTATTACACAACTACCAGTATGTGCGAGGCCGAAAGCTTGGTGTCATCAAACTCCATGCCGAAGTCGTCAAAAAGCTCGGCACTGAGCCTCTGCGAATGAGTGTCCTCTCCCGACATTTGCCAATGGTAGTTCACCCACGCCCATGGATTGGGCCACGAGATGGCGGTTACTATTACTCTCCAGTAAAAGCGGTACGAACTAAGGATTCCCGTGAACAGGACCTTTATGTCAAGACCGCAGCGGCGCGAGGCGATTTAGAACAACTATTCCATGGGTTGGATGTTTTGGGGAGTACTGCCTGGGCTATCAACGAAAAAATTTTCAACATCATTCTCGAAGTGTGGAATTCTGGAGAAGCAGTTGCTGATATTCCGCCTCGTGACCTGGAGGTTGTATACCCTCCCGAGCCAGACCCATCCGAAGGTTTCCTGGCTCGCCTACAATGGGCCAAGGAGATGAAGGTAAAAGTTTCAGAGAAGAGGAATAATCACTCCCAGCGTTGTGATGTCAATTTCAAGCTTGAAATTGCCCGTGCCTTTTTAAAGGAAAAGATGTATTTTCCTCATAACATTGATTTCAGGGGCCGAGCGTATCCCATCCCACCACACCTTAACCATATTGGTAACGATCTTTGTCGAGGTTTACTCATGTTTCACGAGGCGAAAAAATTGGGTGAAAAGGGTTTGCGTTGGTTGAAAATCCATTTATCCAACGTATACGGTTTCGATAAAGCCAGTTTCGATGAACGAGCGAAGTTCACAGATGATCATATGAATGACATCAGAGACTCGGTCGAAAACCCGTTGAAGGGTAAGAGGTGGTGGCTCGGTGCTGAAGATCCATGGCAATGTTTAGCCGCTTGTCATGCTGTTAAAGAAGCAATGGATCTCCCAGATCCCACCGAGTATATGTGCCGACTCCCCGTTGCACAGGATGGAACTTGTAACGGACTTCAGCACTATGCTGCCTTGGGGGGAGACGCGGTTGGTGCTCGACAAGTCAACTTGGAACCCAGCGACAGACCACAGGACGTCTACTCGGGTGTTGCAGAATTGGTGAAGGCCAAGCTTGAGGCCGATGTGGTAAATGGTAATGAAATGGCTATCAGACTATTACCCTTGATAACTAGGAAGGTTGTGAAACAAACTGTCATGACTAATGTTTACGGTGTGACATTTATTGGCGCTAAGGCACAGATCCTTAACCAGCTGAAGCTGTTAAAGGAAATGGAGGGGCGTGAGGATGTTCATCTCCACGCTACCTATCTTACCAGAAAGGTGTTTGAGTGCGTTCGAAGTATGTTTACAGGAGCCCATCTCATTCAAGATTGGCTTGGAAAGAGTGCTTGGCGCATCTCCCGCTCGATATCACCAACGCAGATGGCGAAATATGCTGGGGAAGAGGCAGCTAAGCCTAAACCAGTGAAACCTGGGCCGACAGGGAAGAAGTCGGGCGCCACGCGAGATCAGGACCTGTTCTACATGACTTCAGTTGTTTGGACCACTCCAGTGGGGCTCCCAGTTGTACAGCCATACCGTCAGAGGGCCAATCAACTCATTCCAACATACCTACAAAACGTCTTTATCTCGGATCCAAACATCATCGATGAAGTCAACTCAAGAAAACAGATGACTGCCTTTCCCCCGAACTATATTCACTCCCTTGATGCCACTCATATGTTGTTATCCGCAATTGAGTGCAATAAAGCAGGTTTAACTTTCGCTGCTGTTCACGATTCCTTCTGGACACACCCTAGTGATGTCGATACCCTCAATGAGGTCCTCCGGGATGCATTCATTACCCTCCATTCTTCGGACCTGATCACTAGGCTCTACGAAGAATTTGTATCTCGATATGCTGAATTCAAGTACCTTGCAGCTTTCCCTGAAACCTCTAAGGTCGGCGCCAAAATCAGAGCCTTCCGCCTGAAACAGTCAAAGCGTTTGAAAGCCAGTGAAGAGCTTATGATGGAGATGGAGCGTGACAGGCTACTCAAATCTACTGACCCGATTGAGCAAGAGAAAGGAAGGAAGATGGTAACTGCTGCATCTATCGCTGAAAGTGCTCTCCCCGAGGATATGGAAGCCGGCTCAGCTGGGCAGGAGGAAGAGAAATTGTTAGCCGAAATTACAGGAACAACAGAGGATATTGAAGATTCCACTAGCGACGAGATGACCGAATCACAGAATGCACAACCACAGGTTGTCATGTTGGGGTCAGAGGATGAGGTTCCTGATGCGGTGAGCGATGTGGCGTTGACAGATGATGAGATGTTGAATGCGGTGGATGAGGATGAGGCTCTGGAGACCACATTAAGTGAATTTCCTGGAATAGAAGCCCTTGATGGGAACGTAAAGAAGAAGAAGGCAAAGAAGGCGAAGGGGGGCAAGGGAAGGGGGAAATTGAGACCACATATGAAGGTTAATGTCTGGATGCGGCTTCAATTCCCGCCAGTGCCAGCGAAAGGAGATTTTGATGTGTCAAGGTTGGAGAAAAGTAAGTACTTCTTTTCCTAGGGAGCCCACATCGCATGTAGACTATCAGTGGGCCTTTAATTTTTTTCACCAAATCTGCTCCACTCATGATTGAGCATTTTACTTTTGTCTGGGCGTAGGGAATTTATACTCTCATTTTTGCTTTATGGACCATTGTTAGGGATAAACAAAAGCGTGTAAGATCTTCCTTTTGCTATGAGAGGCGATGTTGAGCCTTGCTTCATACTACTATATTTTTTCTTTCACCTCATCGTACTGTTGTATATATATACTCGTTCATTGTGGCTATTGGTGCATGGGGAAGGGGGGTTGGGTCTATTTATGGCTGGAAAAAGTCTGTTGTTTTCCCCCATGCTCTCATTGAAGCTGCTACTGTACAGTTAATTCCCAGATGTAAATCCTATACTGGTACATTTCCATTCTTCATAGAGAGTAAATTCAGAGGTCTAATTTCTCCTGGAAAAATATTACCATCTTTCTGAGATATATGCATATACCACTACTTTATGTTTGTGCTCTCCTTCACTACATGTGATCAGGCATATATTTGAACCTGGGAAAATATGGTAGGTAATTAGGATCAAGAACCATCCATTTTAATTGTTTTTACATACAAATTTATACTCCCACATGTCTCTCTGCGGCAATTAGGTGGGGTAGGTCTACAAGCAACTTGCAGCGTGCCTAGGACCACAGCTGCCCTGTTCTAGCCGTATTTTCTTCTCACAGTCTATTTCTGAGATAGTTAATTACTTTGAGTCCCAAATTAATGTAGGGCATAGGTTGTAAGTGTAAGGCATAATTAGAGACCTATATGTGCTATGATCTGTAGACTTTGATAATAGCTTCCAAAGATCAAATATCATGCATGACCAGTGGCTTGCTTGATTCGTGAGCTGTGACTTCAAGAGTACAACACAATTTTAATACAACGTCAAGGATAGAGAGTACATATATACATACACCTATTAGGTCAAGTATTGGTAGTAATAATCCCAACTATACTGTACGTATGAATATACATACTTGGATACTATATTAGGCAATGCACTAGTACATACTACTTAATCATGGGCCAAGATATGATACCGGTAGCACAATGTTATCAAATTTACCCTGAAGTACAACCAAGTAGGCTATGTACAAGAGCAAGTCTACATACTATACCTATGAGACTTGGTGGAGGGGTCGCGGCCTGAAGTCTTCCGTACCCCGATGGCGTCCCTCCAAAAATAGCTGCAACCGAGGATTGTGCTCATCCCGCATACCTAGCAGATGCAACCCTTATGCATTCTGTGGTAATCAAAGCTACGGGCTGAGGTCCGAGCTCGTGCTGGAGTTCCAATCGACAACGGCGGGGTGGTATCCATAGATATCGTGACCTGCATAGCTCCCAACTGCGATGTAAGAACTGTGGGTCGGTAATGTTAGAAGCTCTATTGGATAATGTATATTTGGTACCCTCTATCACAGTATATTACGGATATAAATCCAACTATAGCAACTGTTCCTTCTGTCATTATCTACTTTTCTTTTTGACCCATCATTGGTATGCAATCGCGAAAAAAAATCTACCAGTGCATTAAGGTAAAACATATACATTGTACAATAAACCGAACGAGCTAAAAAACAAATAAAAAAAGATCATGTCTAAACATGCCATTCAAACTTCATCATGCGTAATCTTTCGCTGTGTTAAGCCTACCAGACAATTTATCTGGCCCACTTATTGACGATCTTCCGGTTTTGACAAACCGTTTGCCTGCACCAAAGGCGTTAGTCTTGAATCTTAAGGAATTGACTGGGAATATTTACTGCTGCCTCTTCCTGCCCAGTCTCCGAACCCTCTCCAACATGTGCCAGCGGACCAGTATCACCACCAACCAATTTATCGTCAGGTTTGCGGTTTCCCAGATGGCCATCTTTGGAACCCTTCCCGATACTTTGATCTTGGATAGCTTTGTTCTTAATCTCCTTCTTATCTTGTTCCCATTGCTCTTTCTTAAGTTCCCATCCTTCCTCAAGCCTCTTCTTCTTCTCTTCCTCAGCTTTGGCTGCTGCTTCTGCCTTCTTTCGCTCCTCTTCCATCTCACGCTATATACGGTCAGTCACCAGATTCTAACTGTAGGGCTTCCACGGCGTAGACACTCACCATATGGTTTAGGTCATCTGTTGATGGCTCATAAAGATGCCAAATTGTATAATGGGGGAGACCGACGACGGAGAATTTCATACGTTTTGCCATCTACCCGTAGAGGTCAGTATATGTAATAAGAGTGACAGGATGAGCAATAGATACATACTTTTCCGAAGCCCTCGGTTTCTGCATGCTTCTCGAATGAGAAAGCAGGGAAGTGAACACCGGATCTGAAGACTTTGGCCTTTGCAAGAATACTGACACCACCCACGCCATCGATTTCCATCTCAACATCAGGATCACCGTAAGGATCTCTGAGATAAGCTAAGTGAGGCCTCCATGTGGCATATTCCGCATACCCCTCGACGATTACAGCGTCCTCATCAAGGGTGTCAGCAAGAGCAAGGGCGGTTTCTGACTCCTGCCACGAATTGAGATCATAGGGCTGTTCTCCCCCGAGCCAATCAGGAAGGGGTCTCCAGACATCTAGCGAAGGCGTTAGCTTCGTGCAAATAACCTGGCCCTCAAAAGCAAAAACATCACTCACTTGGAACAATAACGTCCTTGTTATGCCTCATCAAATCCTCTAAAATAGTTGCGGGAGCTGTCTCCACATCCACATCCCTCCAGTAAACCCAAGTGTGATATGGCTGGAGGGCAGCACTCAGTAGCCAATTCCTAGCTTGTGCCATTAGCTTACGGCGGGATGCTTGAGCGGCGAAACCATGTCGATTGGTAACATCTTGTTGAACCTTCTGTCCAAAATCCTTCTCGAAGACTGAGATCTCTCCATAAGGGATCGCTGGGTCTGGATCAGATTGGATTCTTTCGAGCGACTCAATCAGAGTAAGCAAGGTTCGATCCTTCGAATCGGATACCAGGAACGCCAAATCAATCAAATGATGAGGGTAGGTGAAGTTTCGGAGGTGGCCGAAAAACAGCGGTAAATTTGCCTCGGCATCTCTGAGGGGTGCACATAATAAGATAC
>Ga0307514_10005311_pt1 | contig 11547 bp, 11 predicted proteins | sample 16_EM_MG_FD_203088 | JGI IMG/M metagenome (GOLD analysis project Ga0307514, IMG submission 203088) | Populus trichocarpa ectomycorrhiza microbial communities from riparian zone in the Pacific Northwest, United States - 16_EM | ecosystem: Host-associated > Plants > Roots > Unclassified | place...
GAGGCTGGACCATCCATGGTATCCAGCATTGATAAGATTCTCGACAGTGGCTGATCTAAGGGTTTCACTTCTGGAGGAAATAAGAAAGATTTTGACCCCTTTGCCTTTGATCTCATGGAAGAACTTGAGTGTATGGTCTAGAGCAGGCGCTTTGCCTTGCTTCATCCATGATTCGAATAAAGTTGCATTGAGCTTCTCTCCCCTGGTTTTATTTCCATTTCACAACCCAAATTGCATTAGTGACTGATTGATCAAAACAATTTGAAAAGCGCAGGCATAGTCTAGCAGTTGTGTATTCGATAATATCCTTTGATCGAGACAGATTTTTGTGGTTGCGATTTGAAAAATCAGGTTCTCAAACCCAAGTTCTTACCACAATTTGAAAGATGAACAGGTTTAAGCAAGCAATGAAAACAAACAACTTTTGAAGTTGTGATCAACCTAAAACATCCCCAACCGCACCGCACCAAAAAAAGTTCGAGAAGATTCGAGTTTCAATTGGTCGAGTCATCTTAGAGAATAAAACACTGATTTTTCTTAATTTCCAACAACATCAGGATGTCTATAACAAGTGGAAAATGGAAATGTGATAACAAAAGAATACATGATCTAGTAAATAAACAAGCTTACCCAAAACCATGTTTCTTGTAGTAAGGTATGGTGGACAAGAGAGTGTCATCAACATCAAAAATCCAAGCATCTTTGCCATCACCTTCCAAAGTACAGCAACTGCTGAGGTAGAGCCTGACTTCCTCGATCGCCCTCTCGGAATCTGCTGTGTACTGAGACGAGGTCATGTAATGCTTGACGTGATCTACACATTCTTGTGGCACCACCTCAAAATCCTTGATGTTGTTTAGCTCAACATTGATCCTCCAACTCTCACAATAATTCTTCAAGCTAGAGGCATCCCTATTTTTCGATTTTTTGTTCAAGATATTCCAGTCCGCGGCTGCTAAGCCAATGTAGAGGCTTGTCAGAGCTAGTATGAACACCAAATTTCTTGCCATTTCTTGCCCAGAGAGATGGGGGGAGGGGTGATTGAATTTGTAGAGCTGGTGGGGGGAACGCGTCACATGGGCTGTGGGGTATGGGTGGCCTGTTCTAGCTTTGAAAATCACATGGAATATTTATGTTAATGTTTCACAGCTCATAATCTCAACTCTCATGTGACCTTGTCTAAACCCTGCAGTGTGTGTATATATATTAAGATCATTTGGAAAAAATAAGAAAAAAAAATCATATATGAGTTGATCCGAAGATAACTGTTATTATGGAGAGAAAAAAACTAAATCATTATATTTATTTCATAAAAACAAAAACATCAATCATTTTGGCGGATGACACGTAATTATAACCACCATTAACGCCACCAGACATGGATTTCTCTTTTCCCTGGTTTCAACATCGAATAATGTCTTCTTCTTTACTCTCTCTCTCTCTCTCTCTCCCCTTTCCTCACAGCATTGCTGTGTTTACTCTTTCTCCATGGATTGCTATCATCATTGTTCCTGTCTTATCACTCTCATTTTGGAAATTGCTTTTTTCTTTTTGTTTGTTTTCTTCAGTGCCTAAGATTATTTCACTCGGTTTCGAGGGTAGGAGAAGTCAGTGTCATTAGAGCTTTGGGTTGCATTAAACTGCGTGCTGTGGGAGAGAATCTGAAGTTAGTAAAAGACTCGAAAGCAATGGCAACAAAGCAACAGTAATCATCGATTTTTTAAAAAAATATAAAGAAATAATATTTTTTAGTTTTTAAAATTTATTTTTCACTTTATTGAAAATATTAAAAAAAAATATTTTGAAATAAAAAATAAATAAATAAAATTTAAGTTTTTAAAAAATTATTTTTAAAATACAAAAACAAACAAAATAGCTAGGATTGTTTTCTTTAGCGGTTTAAGATTAGAAAAAAAATAATAAATTTCAAAATTTAAATTTTACTGGATATTACTCTAAGATTTGAAATTTCATTTCAAACAGTATTTTATGAAAATTTAAATATTTTTTTGTTTAAAATTAATATTTTTTATATTTTTGAAGAAATTAAAAATATTATTTTAATATATTTCTAAATAAAAAATATTTTTAAAAATAATCATTGTACTCTTAAACATTTAGATCTCTCTTGATGATTTTAAAGGAATATTTCTCCCATCTATCTATATGTTGTATTCATAAAAATTTAATAAATTCTTCCGAGTATTGATTGATCTCAAAATCTAAATTTGAGAAATCAAGAAATTGAACTTAATTACCTCCTTAACCATCAAGTCAACTCTTAATTAAGAATTGATTCATTATTTTTTTTTCTTATAATTTATTGTTCTTCGCATTCATTGTTTTACGATGAATAAAGTATAATCTAGCTAGCTCACAGAAATCATAGCAAAAACGAGCGGGAGGGATATTGAAGAAAGAGATTTTATATATTGCTGGAAGAGGAAATCAGAGGACCTACCTCCTCGTCTCTTTCTCTGTCAAAGAAGGTAGGATTATTGCTGTTTGGTTGCTGAGCTATCACCTAATTTTCAAAAGAGAATTAAAGTAGTGGTGGATTGCATGATCTATGTTTTTTTTTTTGGTTGGGCAGAAAGAAGAAGAAATAAGTAGTGGGGTGCCATGATCATGGCCCTACCATCCATTAACTGATGATCAGAACTGCCCTTTTTCACAAGAATATATCACACAGTGCTGGGCAAGATTGAAAAAGAAATTCACCAGTCATGTAATTTTTAAGATACTTTTTACCATGTCCTAGTTTTTGTTTGTTCGTGACATGGGGTGTTTGAAAAGTATATATAAACTTGTTAGTGCGTTTTCTTTTACTTGTAAAAATATATCTTGGATTTGTCGATTGTTTTATAATCGGAGTGCTGCTAGTGACGACCTGATCGAATTGAGAGAAGTTGTTGGTATTATATTTATTAGTTTTTTAAAATGTTTTTCACCTTAAAATACATTAAAATTATTTTTTTATAATATTTTTATTTTTAAAACTAGCTCATCAAAACAATTAAAAAACATCTAAAAAATAAAAAAAATAAAAGCATTTCTTCTTCTTCTTTTTTTTTTCAAATAATCATAACCATAAACACATGGATATCTAAAAAAGCACTTGAAAAATAAAAAAGTTCTTGCCCAGTGGCAGTTCGAAACACGGTTGATCTCTTATAGACTAGACCAACGGGAAACAAATTCAAGATACAATATTTATATCATTCAAATCCAGGGAAATTAAGCTTGATTGTAAGAAATTGCCGGCACGTAAGGTTTTTCTCCTAGCTAGCTAGGGTCTAGAACTACCAGGTACGTACGTACGTAGAGAATTACGCGAGCATGCAGCATGATTTGCACTAGCATTTGGAAACACAGTTTTACAGAAAATGAAAATGATAGCTTGAAGCTGCCGGGAGGGATGAAAAGACAGAGCTCAGCTCAAAAATGTTATACAACCTGTCGGAAGACAGGTTTCAACAAGCAAGAAACATGAGTGAAGAAGCAATAACTACGTACAGCAACTGGAGGATATTGGAATGATGAAGAAATTAATACCCCCAGTATCTTATTTCTGTATGCACAAAACGGCTTCTGAAGCGGCAGCGAAGAGTCCGGTGAGACATTGCTGGGAGAGAGGATTTTATTCAGAAACATTCCGATATTAGAGTTGGTCAAGAGTACTCATGGGATCGAGAGACCATCATCAAAGTTCAAAGAGTAGCTGTAAGGATCATAGCTGCACTGTGCACTGCTCCTTTTCCACCCGAAAGCTTGCTTCCATTGAGCCCTGAACCTCGAAGCTAGCTGCATTAAGAAAGATGATTCACAACGTCGACCAAACGGCACTTGTCTTTTCAGACTAACAAGCTTGACTGCAGACCCAGTGCTTGAGATTCTGCTCCCCCACCTCAAGAACCGGATTCTCTTCATTCTTCCCTCCACCATCAGTACTGTACCAGCCGCACCTGGACACAAGAAGACGACGACCTAGCAAGCAACCAAGAGGGAGTGAAACACTTGAAGTAGGACGAGTTAGAGGAAAGCAGGAGTTGAGCTTTAAAGCATCGATTCCCACTAACAGGCATGCATCACTATCGGTGATACACGAAGTGTCACCCTCTCATTAGCGGGAGACCATACAATACTGCCTTACCGGCAGTCTTCGGTCAGATTATTCCCAACTTGGAGCAGCGATTGAGACTTGCAGGTAGTGATGTGATGTTAACAGGGATGATGAGACACTTTTCACATTAGATGTCTTGCAAAAGAACAAGCTACTTAATATTCTTAATTACTGGGTTTCCTTGGGTTATACTCCTAGTTGGTGAACCTTCCCGGGAAGAATCTGTGACCAAAAAGTGAGATAAGGTTTTCTCTAGCATAAAAGTCCACACCGTCCATACCTAAAGAGCGAGAGGGGGACACAATACAATCACCTTCGTCCATTTTTGAGAGCTAGCTTTAAGGCCATTGTCCATTCATAGTTTTACACGCCGTGTAAAAAAAAATTATTTTATTTATTTAGCCAAATATGTATCTGTTTTCCATCTAATACGTACGCTGTTATTTTAATATTTTAAAAATTATCATCTAATATGTCAGGAAAAAAAAATATATCTTTTAATATACATTATATTTTAAGTTAATTTTTTTTTATTGAAATGCATGTTACAAAACGTTTTGACTTTTTCTAAATAAAAAAAAAAATTGATCCGGACGGTGTGTTAATGTAGTAAACATAATTAATTTATTTAAGTAAAGTAAATTCGAGTTTCAACTACTCTAATTTATTTTGGTTATTATATAAACAGGAATCGCTACCTTCCATTACATACCTGTGAACTGTGAAGCACCACTGGGCACCATGCACACGCACGAGATCCAAAAATGTGAAAGGTAGAAAGGCCCGCAAGTGGTGTCCTTTCCTCACTGCAAACAGATGTTTTCAAAATGTTTTAAAAAATGCTCCTACACTTCAATGAAGTACTACAAACCTTCATTGAAAGCTTACATAGAAAATATATATATATATATATATTTTAAAATTTAAAAAAATAAAAACAATTTTAATTTTTCTTTAAATACGCTTTTAAAATATAATAATAAACAAGTTCGTTGACATTACATGGCACCGTTTGAAGTCTAACATTGATTTTTTTTGTGTGTTTTTATAAGCTCATTTTAAAAATAAAAATATATATTATTTTAATATATTCTCAATTTTAAAAAAATAAAATACGATCATCCTCTTTACTTTTTAGAGTATGTTTTTGTGATTTTTACTTGTTATATTTTATTTTATTTTAATATTAACACAATGAACTCATCCAGTGGCACACTCTCACGGGCGTGCATTTCATGCAGAAAAGGTGCTTCGAAAATCGTAAATTATATACATGCCTTATTTGCTTTTATGTTTTAAAAACATTTTAAAAAATATTAAATTTTTTTATTTTAAATTAATATTTTTTTAGTATTTTTAAATCATTTTAATACATTGATATAAAAATAATTTTTAAAAAATAAAAAATATATTATTTTAATATATTTCTAAATAAAAAAACAATTCAAACAAGTTAAATGTTAAATGCAATTTGAGAGAGAAAAAATTTGGGAGTCCAATATCAGACAATACTGCAACAGTGATGACAGCATCACCCATGACATGAATGTAATGCAATCCTAATACAAGAACGATTCTCACTCCCTCCTTGTCATCCATTTGTTCATCTCTCTAACGATCTTGATGGGACAAAAGAGAATTGAGAGGAGAAATAGACAGGGCTCAAAACTTAAACATCTGCAATTTATCAAAAACATAGACAGGGCTCATGAAGGTCCTCCATTCCATTTAATTCTGTCTGAACATAAAGGTAATAACATTCTGAAGACAGCATCAAGTTCTGAAGCCACGAACTATCAAAAACCAATCTCCATTCAGACGATGGCATTGGCAGCACTGGCAATTCTTGGCCACAAATCAGCACATTCCTTGCCGATGGGTCCAGTGATGGCAGATCCTACAAGCAGTAAAACAGCAACAATCAGAAACATGAACCATTGCAGAAATATTACGGCAAAAACTAGAGTAACACCGATCCCCGCTTATGATTCTCATGAGGGTATCATAAACAACAGCCAGGCCCAAGCAAACAACACGTTCCAAAAAAATATTGAGATTGGTAATAATTCTCTCTTCGAACATAAAACCATCATGATACGCCATTTGACAACCTATTAATTCTTAGAAACTAAACAAACAAACCTACAAAAAACTCCAAAAACACATCTAAAATGCCTTTTGCTAATCAACAATCATATACCACCCTCCCTTATTAATAGAGAGCAAAAAACAATTCAAATCTAAGGTAACCATTAATGATCAAAAAACTGCAAAAAAAGTCCTTGTCCCCAGAGAGTTGTGTTCAATAAATGGGTGGAGGGACCATAATCATCCAAATGCTTTCATAATTGGGACCTAAAAAATATGGGTTAGACTGCTATAAACTCAAGCTTACATGAGCACGTGCTTCCAAGCCATCAGATGGGAATCATAACAAATGGGAAGTCAACATCACCGAGTGGTGGGATTTTCAAACTCATCAAGGGCTAAATATGAGAGAACCTTAGCCTTTCCCGAAAATCAAAATTCAGGGAAAACGCAACCCATTACAGTCATAGAAGATCTCAAAACCACAAGCTACTTAATTATATCTCAAGCAAACCACAACAAGTTTCACCACAGCAAGATCACTCATCAGCTACAATAAATGGAGATTTGTAAGACAATTACAAGCTAAAACGCACCAAACTTAACACAGATGAAGTTTAAGAAATAATTTCACCTTTCATTTCTCCCTTGGGATTGACAATAACACCAGCATTATCTGCAAACGCAACAAACAAATTTATATATATATGGTTTTAAAATCTGAAAATCAAAATTGAAAGGAAAATTACTAAACAAACCTTCAAAATACATGAAAACACCGTCCTTTCTGCGCCAAGGCTTTCTCTGCCTAACAATGACAGCAGGCATCACCTTCTTCCTGAGATCAGGTTTTCCTTTCTTCACTGTAGCCATCACCATGTCTCCGACGCAAGCCGACGGCAAACGGTTGAGGCGACCTTTGATTCCTTTCACTGATATGATATAGAGATTCTTCGCTCCAGTGTTGTCAGCGCAGTTCACCGTCGCCGCCACCGGAAGACCCAGCGACATGCGGAACTTGTTTCCGGCCGATCCTCCCCTTCCTGAAAACAGAAGAGAAATAGGTTAGAGCGTTTGGTGTGATTGACGTGTCGTTACATTACTCGGAGAAGGTAGGGTCAGTGGCTTTACCTCGCTTCGACATTTTTTATCGCCTTCTTCGCTTCCGTCTGCGCACCCGCCTGTCCCCCTTCAGCAATAAATTGTAACGCTCTATCTATTATATATCACTGAGTTTCTAGGCCTCCTAGGGTTTTGCAATATTTGCAACCGACGCCGTTTTGATCCAACCAATACAAGGAGTTAGTTACAATTTAGTAATTGTAGTTTATAAAAATAAAGAAACTAATCCTGATAGTATCAAAACTAATAAATAATTGCTTAAAGGATGATAATTACATAAAAATTATAAATAAATAAACTAAATCCTCTAGCAACAGCAAAAACACAATAAAACAACCGGTATATATGTAATTTACTGGTATAGTATTTTATTTGATTTAATTTAATTTAATGGTTAATATTTTAGGCTAGGAATGGGTATTCAAAATTATTACCTGATAAATAATTAATAAATTTTAATATTGTTAAATTTAATTAAACTTGTATAATATTTATAGTTTTTTAATTCAGTTCCAGGAGCTATTTTCGAAGCAACCCTTTGAATGATTTTTCTTTTAGATTTAGTTTTCTTTTAATTTAACTCTCCTTCGATTTTTTTTCACTTTTTTAATTCTCAACTTTTTATTGTTATTTTTTAAAATATTCTGTTAATAAAATTAAATTTTCTTTTTCAATTACATCCCTCTATATTTAACATTACCCTTTTAATTTATTTGTTTTTCAATTGTATCCCTCTAATATTTTAGTTCATGGTCTTTACTTTTTTTATTTACATTTTTTTGTTTTTAATCATTTTTATTCAAACTTGTCTTTTCAATTTCATCTCTTTATATTTTATTAATTAGAATTTTATTAACTTTTCAGGTCACAAGTTCAAAATATTTAACCAGGTTGGCTAGATTTTTTTTATGTTTTTTTTAAAAATTAATTTTTTTTCTAATTCCACTGAACTTTTTATTTCAGGTTGAAAAAAGTCTAATCCGACCCGCTGCGCTGAGCGAGCGTGCCTAATCTAGTAGCTTCTAAAATTATTAGGATTAATTAATATGTTTTGATAAACTAAGGAACTAAAATATAATTCACTCCAAATAGCAGAGTAGATGCCAAGGCCAAATAGCAGCAGCTTGTGCAAAAACAAGCCATGCTGCGCTGAATGGCATCTTCTGCCCACCCAAATAGCAGCCGGTGGCCAAACCGTGCTGCCCAACATCGACGGGAAGCAGTCAAAAGCAGATAAAGCAGATTACAAAGACAGCCATAAACCTGTACAATAATAGGAATAGACACCAACCAACATACATGACCCAGTTTTTGTTGCCCCTGCACCACAGAAACACTTCAGCAAAACTAAAAAAAGATCCACAGGAAACACCTGACATAGGGCCCCCTTCCTCCAAAATGCAGCAAAATGTCCAGGATTTAGATGCATAATCCACGGTAGAGACGGTAGATCATGCAATCTGTGCAACCAAAACCAGATTTATAAGGCCGCTGCTGATAAACCACTTCGCTTAACAAAATAATTACATGACTTTGACAAGATTACAGTAGGACCAAGAAAAATTAAGCAAGTCCACTTGAAAGCTTTCTTCCCTTGTCATGGATGGGATTCTAACAAAATATCAGCAGTCTCGTCATCCGCGCTCCCAATCATCTTGCTGCTGAATTAGATCCTGCCCCAGTGCAAAAGGTGATATCATTAGAAGGAAAAGGAATACCAAAAGAACAGAAGGCGGGAAGCAACAGGATCACAAGAAAAAAGTCATCCAAATATCAGCACTCTGTGCTCCCCAAACCTGAGTCTTGATAGGAGAATATTACAGGAAATAGGGCAAATAAGCCATGCAAAAGAAATTATTTGAAACTAGAAAATCTAGGATGTATATTATCGGGCTGCCAAGATATGTGGACATCACCGACACACACCTCTTTGAAATATAATGTAGAGGATGTATGGGACATCAGAGTTCTTAACAATAATAATTTCTTTTGATAACTTCAATCCACGTGTTCATTAACTGACAACAGCATATATGGGAAAGCAAGAGGAGCAGAAGCCACTTTAAAAATATTCTGGTTGGAGAACAAAACGAATTTTGATTAAGAAGGAAGAAGAGATACAGAAGTAAAATTGAAGGAAAAAATAAAATTCTAATAGAAGTGCTATTCCATCCTGGAAAATATCAGCTAAATATATCCCTAAGAAATCTCAAATGCGAACACCATATGTGATCAGTGAATGGTTTGAAAAAACCTGCATCACTATCTAAACTAAAATTAATTGCCAACTCAAAGATATATGACCAAACACCAGCGCCTATTACTAGGCTATCCTTGAGACCTGAAAACCATAATAGGCTATCCTTGAGACCTGAAAACCATAATAGGCTATCCTTGAGACCTGAAAACCATAGGTTTTTTATCATAAACATAACGAACAATACAGCTTCCAAGGAAAGCTTGGAGACGTCAAAAGGGCACATGCTCGGAGATTGCATCTCAATATCACTAAAAAGTAAAGAGGTCAAAATAGTTCACATTGCTCAACTCATGCCTCAAAAAGATTTAGAATAAGCTTACTACTTGAACGTTTCATGTTCCTGCAGAACTTGCTGCCACATCGGCAATGGAATAACTCCACAGGTTGATCAGTATCATCAAAATCAATGCCATAATCCTGCAGACATGTCAGACACCAATTTTTAAAACCATAGAAAGATTGCACATGATAAAAAATTTAAAATTGAAGAGCATGGAACACGGCATGATGTGAACTGCTAACTAAGTATAACAAAAACAAGTAGTATATAGAATTTCCAATTGCAAATGTCATAGCTACAATAAATAAAGCTCTCGATCACTAAAGAAAACAAACATTTAGACATACCATCTTTGTAATTTCAGCAGCAGTAAAGGAACTGATATTATTTCTCACAAACAACGACTACAATGTTGCAACACAATATAACTTACCGTAAAACAGTGTAATGCCAACCATGCCTCCTCATTGGAAAGCATCAGAGCAACGATGCTTACATAACTAAGCAAAAACATGGAAAAAATTCATAAACTCGAGTGACATTGCTCACCCAGGTTAACTCTTCCGAAGCATTCACTTCTCTAGTCGTGAAGAAAGCAAGCTGCATGAAAATTAATCCTATGAGAGAAGTACTGTCATTGAGAATATAATTGTATGTTCAATATATACATGGTAATAAGAATCCAAATGAAGCATCCATACATGATAATAATGATGATCAGGGGTCTCAATCTTCACCGGGATCTCGATCATGTTAGCATCGAGACATCTAACAAAAACAAAAGAACATTTATCAGAATGCATCAACTCTCTGATCACCAGCACAGGGAAGATTACTTATGTAGGGCTGAAACTTCATATCATCATTTTTCTCTTTTCTTTTTCTGATAGAAATTAAGAATTTTTCCGGTGCATGTGAAATAAGGAAAACCAACTGAAAAGTTCAAAAAGAAAAGAAAGAAAAAAAGTCTATGGGAGATCAACTGCTCAAAGCAATATGCATCAGATATACAGTCTTACCTGTGGTTGATAAACCTAGCAACATTTCCATAAAATGTCGCATCCAAGCACAGAGCTTCTTCATCATTTACAACTCCTTTCAAGCACCAATCTGCATCAAGTACAGCTGGATAGGCATGCTTTTCAGTTTTGTTGCTAGTTGCCCTTTGCATCTTCCTCTCGTAGAACTCCTTGTTGGTTAGGATCTCCCCTACATACTCACATACAAATGTACCTTTTGGTAGCAATTCTAGAGTTCTGAGACCCCAACCCTTTCCTTCAGGAGTAAAGAAAACCTGACGCACACAAAAAATTAGCAATGAGAAAAAATTGTGAAAAAACAAGACATCGTAAAGAATACTCAAGGAACAATTTATATGATCGTATTTCTTATATTAGGAACCATAAATCAATAATTGTATATATAAGTATGAACTCTGTTGAAACACTTGATTTGACTAAAATACCATTAATCTTTTTCTCATGTGAAGAATTACATACCCTTTATTTATTTACTTATGATTTTATGACCTCTATTACACTTCTATATTTTTGTGATGGCATTCAATTTTTAACTAAACTATAAGACTAACAAAATACTCACTCAACAAGATTGCTGTTTGTTTCTTTAAAAACAAAAACTACCTTGTAGTTACCTAGCTAATACAACCTGTTA
>Ga0307514_10005314_pt1 | contig 11540 bp, 8 predicted proteins | sample 16_EM_MG_FD_203088 | JGI IMG/M metagenome (GOLD analysis project Ga0307514, IMG submission 203088) | Populus trichocarpa ectomycorrhiza microbial communities from riparian zone in the Pacific Northwest, United States - 16_EM | ecosystem: Host-associated > Plants > Roots > Unclassified | place...
AATTGTGTTAGTTTGGGAAAAAAAAACTTAGGAATAATTACTACTTAAAAGAATATTTTTAGGCAAGTCTTGCATATAGCTTGGCCCTTTGCTTCCATTAATAAATAGAAGCCTTTTACTAAGAGTCAGAAAAAAAATGATTAAATTGGAAAAACTAAAAAAAAATAATTGAAAAAATAAAAAAAAATCGATTAAAATTTTGAAAAAACCGACCGGTTCGGTTTTACAAGTCTGAAACCGAAAAAACTGAACTGAACCCAAACAAAAAAAAATCAGGAAAAAACCGAGCCAAACCAGTTTGAACCGGTTTTTGTTCTAAAAAACCGAATCGAACCGAAACCGGTCGGTTTGAACCAGTTTTAGTTTTTTTCAAAAAAATTTCGGTTTGGTAATTTTTATTTTTTGTTAAAACCTAAACGAACAAAAGATAATCACCCTCTACCTTTTACACTAACCTAATCTAGAAATTAACCTGTGCTTTTCAAAATTTTATTTGAAATGGTTTAAAGTAATTCTATTCTACAAATCGTGGGAATGGTCAAAATTTTACTCTCTATCTGGTTTGAGATATTTAGTGAATATTATAAGTATGCATTTTCCAGGGACTAGATTCGAAAGACGAAGTAAATAAAAGGAGTAAAATGTAACATCACCAAGTTGAGTTGGGCCCACAGGTCCCATTAAGCAAGCCTCGTCTCTCTCTCTCTGAAAGACTGCACCTCACGACCGTACCGCGTGGTGATGAAACGATACTGACCGTACGATCAAATGGAACGTTGGAAAAGGAAATGTTCTCATGTGAGTTGGCTTATATACCTGTCTTTTTGGTGAAGAATCTTGAGCCGTTAAAAATGGATGACTAGGTTCGATGTTATATTTATTGATTGATGCTTTTTCTTATGTGGGGGGGAATCTTGGCATTTTTAACGGTAGGTGGCTTTGAAAGTGAGGTGGAGGTTAAATTGCTGGGCATTTTATGTGTGTTTGTATATGATATAAGGTACAATTGTTTTTTTTTTTTTTTTAATAATAATAAGTGCTTCCTTGTTTACGCGGCCAACCACGTTTTAAAATTGCAGTGGTCACATAAAACGCATTAAAATAATGTAAAATTGAGAAAAAAAATGATTAAAAAAAGAGAAAAAAATTATTTAGTAAAATTAATTTGTGGACATATGTGTGATTAATGGAGTTGATAGCATTTAGTTAGTATCGGAAAAGAAAAGACAGACTATTGGGGTAGTAACCATTTTATCATGTTCATGAAGGGTAAGATAGTTTTTATTTAGAAAATTAATTAATATGGGGATATGTACGTAATTAATGGAGTTATTTATCTAATTTGGTAGCGTTTAGTCACGGCTCTATAAGGCTATAAATTGAATCAATAACTATATATTTCTTATACCATTCTATTTTAAAAGATATGAATTTATTCTAAAATTATTTCAGATACAGATTTATTTTATATCTTTTTTCATGTTTTTCTAACAAAGTATTTTTTTATTTTTTCTATATTTTTTTATTTTTTATTATATATCTTAGTATACTAATCAAACTCAACTTTATAGAATATGATAATTATGAAATGGCACAATAAAATAACTTCTTTGTATTTTTACCTTTGAAAAATTAATAGATAAACATATATGTTAATTATGTTATCCGATTGTATATTAGGGTGACTAATTAGGTTATTTTTTGTATATTAAGAGAAGATAATTACCCCTTTCAAGATTTCACATTAATAATATATTATGGTCACAAAAGATAAACAAGGGAGGAGTGAGGCATTTTTTTTTGACATTGTGATACAACTGTATTTTTCAAAAAAATTTAATTTTTTTTAAAAATTTTAAATTAATAGTTTTTAGTGTTTTTTAATCATTTTAATGTGTTAATGCCAAAAATAAAAAAAATATTATTTTAATATATTTTCAAAGAAAAAAAAACTTTGAAAAACATCTAACATACTCTCAAACAGATTTTAAGTCTTACAATTTGTCCATCATTTTAGCCTTTAGGCTGCCTCCTCTTTCTAGACTAAATTTTTGTTGAAATTATGATAGATGTTGTTTTTAAAAGTACTTTTTAATTGGAAATTCATCAAAATAATATTTTTTTTAAATCCAATTAATAATTTATTTAATAAATTTTAAAAAATACATGGTCCAACTATCTAAAATTAAAAAAAATTCAAATACATGGTCCAACCATAAAAACAACCACAGCCTAAGTCTAATTTTGCCAAAATATTTAAACACCTATGGCCATATTTTAGTTGGCACTCACTAATGTCCCTAAGAAATTCTAGATGCATGCCCCTGTCGACCTGAAAACTATAACCCTAGCCTCAAGATGATAACTATAAATAATACAAATAATAGTGAATAAAACGAATTGAGTATGATTTTAAAACCCAATATTGCTCTTAAAAAGAAGAAGAAAAAGAGGCAAAAACAAGAGAATATCACTAGAAGGAAAAAAAGGGAATGAAGAATATATGTTTCTAGGAACAAGGGAGATACGTACATGTACATAAATAGACTCTCTCCTTCTTTACGAGGGGAGGGGGGAAAAGAAAGGGAAATCCAAGCAGAAAATTGTGTCTACCAAAATGTGAACACTTCAAACACAAAAACCCTTTATTTGGTTTAAATGACTGGAATATTGTAATTGAGAAGTTGATGATTGTGAGAAAGGAAGTAGACTGTTTGATAGAATATACTTAGCATAGAATTATTTTATTTTGTTGATGATCCCACAAACATTAAAGGGGTTGGAAAAGTTAGGTACTTTTGATGGAGGCTAAGTTTCACAAATATAAATCATATATATATATATATATATATATATTGGACCACCACCACCACCTCCTTCAATGCAAACAATTCATGTTCTTTTGCTTTGGATGTGTGAGGTCCAAAATTCTTACTTAAAGGGAATGAGGATCTTTGATTGATATTTTCTTTTGAATTGTGTTGGATTACGTGTTTGAATGAAAAGAAAGAGATAGGTTTAAAATAAATTTAGGATAATTTTAAGGTGAATTTTTATATTTTTTAAAATAAAAAATATAGGGAGATATATCTTTTATGTCTCCACTATCTTCGTTTCATTATTTATCTCGAGAAAATAATCAAACACTATCTTATATCTTTTTTCTTGCTTGAAGCTTGCTCTTATAAAAAAACAAATCTCCCTCTTGATAAATACATATATGTGTATCGATGTGTTGGAATTTGTTTTAATCAGACATGAATAATATGCATATTTAAGATCAAATTCAAAGTGAATATAATCAATTTTAGGATTAAAACTTTGTTGAGAATTGTTCTCCAACAAAAGTTCTTAACATGAAACATTAACATAAGTAAAACAAATTATAGATAAATAAGAAATTGATTTAAAAAAACTATTGATTGACATGTTTTTATGAAACTCAAGACCCTCTATCCAAACATAGAAAAGAAATGACTTTATTTAGTAATGTATATAAATAATGACTTGTTGGGATTCTTGGACGCTTCTTGCATATCTATCATGTTTGCACTAAGTAATGAGCAATAAAACTTTAAAGAACAGTGATTAATCCTCGAAAAAGCTGTTGTTGATTTACTTTCAATTATTTTTTTGACTTTGTGTGTGTTAATACATGCTTAAACCCTAATTATACATATTTTCTTATGCTTAGATAGGTTGCTTATATCTATTTAGTAGTTCAATTCGATCACATGAAATTGCATGCTTTACAACCTAAAATAGTGTGATATATCCAAGTCTTATCTATAGCATAGAAACAACTCGATGTGCCATCCCATGACTCCCTTTACGTGCACTCATCAAACATTACATCTTCACAGTGTCTTGTCCCATCTCAGCTCGATGCTCCCTAATTATCATATAGCGTTTAAAAAGAAGATTTTTATGACTCCAACATTTTGGATGGTCAATTTTCATCAACTTGGATTGGGGGTGCCCTTATCAAACCTTATCAGACAATCCAATTGACTTGGAGAGTTGCTGTATCTTAGCTTACTTGCCGACATTATGTCAGTTTTAGACAAGAACATGGTCCTCCGGCCAATGATAGTAAATACCCTTCTTGAATTCTTGACCAGTCGAGATGAGATTCAGACATAACTTCATGGAGCCTGAAGGATAGGTAGGGTTTAATGACATGATGATTACTGTCATTTTGGTATCATGCAGGAAAAGGGTTAGAATTTATTTTTTTTAATTTTCTGAAGCTTTGAAGGTGGGTTTGGCAACTTATGAAAGCAATGTTCATGGGGCTGGCTGTTTTGATGGCGATACATGTTGAGATAGCATTGTTGTTCAAAAGCAAAGATATCAACCCACCTACAGCTTCACCCCCCACCACCACTTTTCTTGCCAGTTCTGTTCAATCAAATCCAATAATTCTCCTCACTTCCCACTCCACATCTCGTATGTGAGACAAGAGGGAAGGGGGGACACCACCCACTACTTTGCAGTGTGGGAAGAGCAAGTGCTGCGCCCCAATTGCACCAAGAAACTAACACTGTGATATTGAAATATCAGTTATTTTTTAAAGTGTTTTTTTATTTAGAAATATATTGAAATAATATTTTTTTTATTTTTTAAAATTTATTTTTGATATTAGTACATCAAAACAATTTAAAAACATCAAAAAATTAATTTAAAATAAAAATTAAATTTTATATTTTTATAAAAATATTTTTCAGCTGCAAAAACAAGTTCATAATATATGTGTCTTTAATAACGTGAAAAATACGTTTAAACTGATAAGATGTCGGATGATTTTGACATCTTCATTTCATTACCATTAAAAAATTGTATGTAAAAACTACTAAAAAGCACAAAAATGTATTAATTTGAAGCCTTTTCAGCTAAAATGTGAAAGGATCGGTGAACAATATGACACTCTTGGGCTTAGACACTGTTTGCTCATTATTTTTTGTCATTATGAATCTGGTTACCATAAATGGAACAGAACCATTTTGGTGGTCATGAATCACATATGAAGAACAAGTAAAAGATCTTCACCTATATTGCTTTGTTCAAGTTCATTTGATCAACTAGTGTTTAATCTCAAGTTGATACATGGGCGGGACTAAGCGCAGGGCTTTTCATGTCCAGGTTTCTGCTCCATTTCTCCCGATGAGATAACCACGTCCAATCCCATATGCTCAATGCAAGGTTCATATGGATCATTCTTGCACAAACCTTTCTCAGAAATCCTGTTCTCTCAACTCATGGCAGCACATCAAGTTTCAGGGTTCATATTCTAACACAACTTGCACAAACTTGGGGCCAGACGAAACTATTGGCTGCAGCTGACAGTCACTTCATTTTCCTCCATTGCTAAAGCTTATGAACACTAGATTACATGAGAGAACAAGTGACACTCAACAGGCCACCGAGGACAGAAGTAATTGGAAAAAGAAATCTAAGTTTTAGAAGAATTACTGTCTCAAAATTTCAAGCCACAAGACAAAACCAGCTCACCTGACAGATGGTCTGCATCAAATTACACAAGTTAACTTTTGACAACATTAGGACTGCATAACGCACACTGATGCATCAGTAATAACAGACTCTGTAAGGAGCTGGCCGACATATGACTTGTTAAACAATGCACTATCAATTTTACAATTTACATCCTTCTTTCACTCTGGTTAAAAGAAATTATGCAATTCACGCCAAAGAAGCCTTTTTTTTTTGTGGTGGCTCTTCAGTTATTTTCTCCACGGACTCACCGAGGGGAACCTGTCTTTGCCATGCCTGAATAGTAATCACCCACATTTGCAACAAATAGTGGATCCCTATCTTCGACTTTGTACTCACCACTACTGTTGCTAATACCACTGTCATTTGCCTGATCTGTGTGCTCCAGCTCTTTGGTCAAATCCTCCATAGTCTTCTTCACACTAGCTTTGCTCAATTGTCCTGCATCTCCAGTTGAGACACCAACCATTGTAACCTTTGGAAGAAAAGGATTAGACTCTAAATTCTGTTTTAAAAAGTCCCTTGATGGGGCTTCCTTTCTGCAAAAAAGGAAAATGTGACAAGTGTGAGAGAACATAAGGAATGCATATGTTAGTGTCACATGGTTCAGCGTATGTGGCACCTTGTGTCTGGTTCCCTTTCAGATTTGCCCAGTGTTTTCAACCATGGATGACTAAACCAATCTCCAAATGGCAACCGCAGATCTTTTCTCTGTACATGATCGGTTACCTTGTCTTTTAATTTATGTTCTGAAGTGCTATCATCTGTTTTACAGTTGGCAAGGCAGCTAGTTGACTCTGATGCTCTTTGTAAAGAAGATGCACTCCTGCAACAAAATAAACATATTGTTGCAAAGCATATATTACAATTCAATAATGGGATTTCTACAGAAAAGCAAATCAAGAAAAGAACCCACATTTCAGTTTCAGAGAATAAAAGAGAACAGATAAAAAAGGTAATTGTCAATTGCCAAATTTTGCATCACATAAATCTACACCCTGTCTGGTCACCTTACACCTTCCTTTGGAACTCACAAAAAACAAAGACTAGTTTATCTCATTTCATAAAGGCAGCGTAATATCAATGTTCTATTTCTTTCTTTGTGTAAGTTGTTTTACTTTGAGAATTGCATCAGTCATCCTTTCAGACTCTTCAATGTTCAGAGAGATGTAAAAGTTCAATTCACTCAATAGCAATGTAATCTGAACACAGGAAAGAAAGTCGGGTCAACAGATTTGCTGGCTATTATTTGTGACTGCATTTTTACAATCAATAGTACTCTCCCCACTCTATGAATACGTTTAATCCACTAGATGTCGAGTGGAACTCTTTCAACTAATATTTCATCTTCAGTATACAGGAAACCATGCCCGTCAAAAGATGGTAAAATTTTAGAAATCCCAGTTCACACACTCAAAAGCCATTATTTGTTTCTCTATGATATTTGATCTGGAATGTACACCTGTCAGAAAGCAGGAGTAATGGAAATCTGAAAGAATCCACATACGCACACAAATGAACAAAACAGAAGAAACACCAAGTTTTTTACATAATCACCTTCATGCACAGGCATTGAAAATTTACAATTAGGTTGATTTATTTTTTTGCCGTCAAATTCATTTGTCATGAAAATCTTGTGGGTTTCAACTTTCAAGGAGTTGGCAATGAATATATCACACACTATAAGCAAAACACAAATGAGTTGAAAAAAGCATGGGAATACCTTCTCTCAAATGAATCAACCAAGTATGGAAATTTCGGTTGAATGCCAGTGGCTTTTCTCAACCACCTATTACCAAGAAGTACTTTGTCAACAGCATAAAGAAGCTGAATTTCTGCAGCCTTTGAAATTACACTTAGAGGTATTGCAGGATGCCCCATCTCATCCAGCACTTCCTGAACCTATTAAATTAAAACAACTGTTAAAAAAACCACCATAACTTATGCACACATATCGAATCCCAAAAGCACCGCACCCACATTGCCCACATGAATCTGTTGTTTCACAGGCATTATGACTAGACAGAGCATCATAAATTTTAGACTAACAAGGTTAGTACCTCTGGTGGCTCCAATAGGCTGTCTCCCATTTCTTCAATCACTTCTGCGGAAACATTATCATCAATCACATCACGTCGGCGTTGCGTGTGCCGGGTTTGAATTAAAGCATGGAAATGCTGATCAACAGACTCCTCAAGAATGTTATCCAGCATGTTTTTATCGAAGAAGTATGGAGTATACCTGATTAGCAGATTAAACACAGAAAAGTGAAAACTTGAATATTCCTGCAGATGTAAGAAAAATAAACAGCGAGTTTACACAAATGGGAATGAAATGAGGAGACCAGTCATTTGTGAGAAACTAGGATAAGCATCCTTAGATTATGATTCTCATATTTTTATATTGAAAGGCAAACGAGAGTTGCATAAAGAAGCAGAGAAGGCAACTAATAAAGGCTGACAAGGTCGACATCCCAAACTAAAAGGTGATAAAGATTAATCTAACTACAAAATTCACATCTATGCAAGCCCCATCTGGAGAGAAGATTGAGATCGAGATCGAGAAATTAAGATAAAAGATGAATTCAATCCATGAACCAGACTTTTTTTTTTTTTTTTCATTCAAGAGAATCAATACACACCACTTAATCCCGTCTTTGGTAGCTATTGCAATATCTAAATTTTGTGCGCTGAAAACAGGAACTCCATCAACCCTCCTGCTCCCATCGCTATGTGGAATAGTCTTGAGAAGTTGGTGTGCTGCCTTGACCTGTGAGAGCAGAAATCAGATAAAAACAGAATTATGAATATATCACAATAAATACAAATTTGTGAATACCATGTGCTCTGACCATATGGTACCTGCTTCTCATTTGGAACAAACTGAAATAGTTGAGGTTTCTCCTGCATAACACAAAGCAAAATAAAAGGTGGATTATTCTAGAAAATGAGATGATATTAGAAATATGAATAGGATCGCAAAATTTGAATTTTGTCAAGGAAAATAAGTGCTTATAAGTTTTGCAACTAAAACACTAATAATTGCATATTTTGAAAAAAAAACTACATGAATCAGCAACCGCCACATCCTAGTAATTTGGATTGGCTGTGAATAAAAGGCAGCACTAAAACTCTGCAAGCATGCTCAATCAAATCACAGCAAGAAAAAAAGAAACACTTGGACTGCTATAGAAGTAGAGCATCACAGGTTAACCAGTTGCTAGACTCTCTAGATTTGAACAGCATCCATACGCTGCTGTAACACTTAAAATTTATAGAAGTAGAGCATCACAAGTTAATAAATTTGAAGCAAAAGGATAGCAAGTTATAACATCATGAAACACCTCAGTGAAAGTGAAGAAATTGAACCGAGTTAAACTTCATATGAGACATGCATGAATCTAAAGCGTGAATTACTGAATGCATGTTTTGATAATAAGAAAGAAAGGAAAGAAACAAACTGTCAAAATAGGTTCCAATGTGATATCACAACTTGGCTGCATACCTAATAAAAGTTAAAGACTATCCATCTAACTAAGTGAGTAGCATAAATCTTACTAAGTGAGTAGCATACCTTGAAGTGTTCATATGCTAAGTCAAGACGACAAGCACCCACCACACCACTTGGAATATTCAGCCTTTTAACATAAGCAACTTGAAGCACAAACCAATTCAGAATGCAAGTTACTTATAGCTTGCAAAATAAATCAGCATACTGAATAACAGTACTCACAAAGACTGTGTAAACAAAAGGAAGGACAATAGCACGCATAAATGTATCTTGAATCACAATGCAAGAAGTTATTTTATTGTAAATTAAATCCAACAAGCCCTTTCTATTGCATGCAACTTATGCTCATGTAAGCACTAATGGGTCTAACCATGATTAACATCCATAGTAATAGATATGTGAATTTTGGGGTATTCATTTCTACTAAGGTCCACATAAGAGAAGAAAAAAAGAGTGGTTTCCAAAAATCAGGAATAATATTCGAGTCTTTTCCTACCCAGGAAAAGATATATAAGGTTATAAAGCAATTTTCAATCATACCTGCATCACCTAAATCCATGAAGAAACGAAACACAGGACCATTCCTCTCACTCTTGGTAACCATTGCAAATATCTTCTTAAGCCACTCGGGTGTCCTGGCCAGTAAAGAATACCAATCAAATATAGGATAGCAGGCTAGCAGCACAAGCCAAATCTTACGAAACTGACTGAATTTCAAAAAAGAAAGTATAACGCATGTATCAAGCTAACATCAAACACAAGTATCAGCTTATCAACAACAAACCATTCTACAATTTACCAACTAAACAAAACTGACAAACCAAGCCAAAATTAACTAACAAATGTCAAGGTTTTATGTTGGCTGTCATCCTACAACAACCCTCCTCCTATATCCAGGCTTGGGGCCGGCTATTCTAACCTAAGCTAGCATAGGCAGAGTTCCACTAGACCAATTAACATTAAAAGACGTCCTTACTTACACCAGCCAGTTCCAATTCTACCTAATATTAATACATAAATCATTCTCTCTCAGCTTAGCAAGTTACCATAACAACTCAAGCTTGAAACTTTTGACGGCCCATGTTCAAATTCCTCAAATCCAAGACAAAATTATAAGCCAAGTTAACACATTGAATCAGCTAAGCTAAAAAGGAAATAGCAGTCCAAACCAATGTGAAGTAAGGCAAAAGGAGAGACCTTTTGGAAATGAAGGGAACATCAAAATGAGTAGAAACGGCCATGAGACCAGTCCCTGAAAGGTCACACATGCTAAAAACCTGTCCTACAAAAGCAGGCCCACCACCTTTTCCATTAGAATTTACCCTTCCAATCCTGACTGCTGATGGAAACCCGGGATTTGACTCGGCAGAAGATAACCCTTTTACTGTGGCTGATGATGATTTTGAAGGGGAGACTGAGTCAGGCTGAGTTGACTCGAAGAGAGAGGGAGTGGATTGAGTGAGTGGAAGTGGGGAGGTGGGAAGTTGGAAAGGGATGCAAATTTTGGATTGTGGTGGTGGTGGTGGTAAAGGTGGGGTTTTGTGAGGAGAGAGAAGAGAGACTAGGGATTTGGTTGTGGAGTTGAGGAAGGTGGATAGCTGGTGGTGGTGGTGGTGGTTCTGGTGTTGCGATGGTGGTTCTGGTGGTGAAGGCATGGTGGCGGGGTGGGTCAGGGCCTTAAGGGGAAGGGGAGGGAGTGGTGGTTTCGTTGGATGACTCAGGATTTTATATTTTGAGAGATTTTCCTTCTTCCTCTGGAAAATATTTACTTTGATAAAAAATTAAAGACAAATTGTTTTCCAAAGAAAAAAAAATTAAAACTTTATAAATTTTTACTAAATTATACTTTAGTCCCTTAATTTTTATTTTTTAAATTATTTGTAAAATTAGACACTAGTTTCTATCAGCTTGCATAGAAAATGTTTTATTTTTATAGAACCTCTAGAGAAGTAATATTTTTGTGATTTTTCAAATGAGTCTGATAAAAATATATATATATTTTTTAAATTAGCAGCTGATTTTATTTTAGAAAAATTAAAAATAAGTCAATAATATAATTAAAACATTAATTTCATTACCAAAAATAATAATTATTAGTGTAGAAAATTACACACAGTAAATTACACCATCACCTATGCGAAGTTTTAAAATATTTATTTTGACTCTTATAATTTAAACTTTTCCTACACTAATCTAATTTAATGTTTCTAAAAGAAATTAATTCAACATTTTTCTCATTAAACAGGTGATAAAAACTAGTATTATAGAGTCGGAATCTATTTAATTTTTTTTTCCGAGTATCTCCATAAATATGAAAAATCAGAAGGAAAAATTAAAAATAAGTAAAAAAACATAAAAAATGAAAGAAAGATATTTTTAAAATTTACACTTCTTTTTTTTTTTGTTTTCTTTTTAAATAAAACTTTCTAAACACTATCTCTAAGTTGGATATTTCATTGAATTTGATTAGTTATCAAACAATCAAGGGCTATATTAAAACTTCTTGCAAATATTAAGAT
>Ga0307514_10005315_pt1 | contig 11540 bp, 17 predicted proteins | sample 16_EM_MG_FD_203088 | JGI IMG/M metagenome (GOLD analysis project Ga0307514, IMG submission 203088) | Populus trichocarpa ectomycorrhiza microbial communities from riparian zone in the Pacific Northwest, United States - 16_EM | ecosystem: Host-associated > Plants > Roots > Unclassified | place...
CCCACCCCCCCAAACCTAAACTGTGCCCAACTCATACTCTGCTCTCTCAGCTCCCACACCCTCTGTGCCCCCTCCCCCTCCGCCGCCCCTGCAGCTACAAACACTGGCAACAAATGTTCCAACGTCGGATGTGCCTTCCTCGCATCCCTCCTCCTCAACAGCTCCTCCATCTTCTTCCTCCTCTCCTCCCCTATCCCACCATCCACCACCGCCTCCCGCAACGCCTCGTCAAAAGTCTCCACATACTCCATCACCTTATTCGTTCCAAACGTGAAGCGGAGATCACGAAGATTGTGGACTGCCATACCTGAGCAGATTATGAGGTAGCCTTGTGAGCGGAGCGAGGAGATGGCTTGCCCGAGGGAATAGTGCGCTGTAGGGGACTCCGAGTCGAAGAGGGAGACTTGGACGATAGGGATAGTGAGGGAATTCCCGGGGGGGAACACTGCCGGTTAGAAACATCAGCCCAAAGCTCTTCTCACGTAGATTTAGGTATATGTATGTGTGTCTGCGGAAGTAGATAAAGGGCAACGTACTACACTTGAACCCCACCCAAACGCCATGATCCAACCCCCTCTTCACCCCCTCCGCCTCAATCCCCTTCTCCCCAAGTAACCCAAGCACCTTCTCCGCCAGCTCCCTACTCCCCTTATAAGGAAACTCTTCCTTGTAATAATGCTGCCCTCCCTTCTTATCAGCCTGCACCCCACCCAAAACCTCTCCTCTCCGGCGTGGGAAATCCTACATCTGGGAACCCATAAAAATCATACACCAGCCCCTCCTCCTCACCCACATTCACAAACACCTTACTCCTCCCACCTTGCCAATGCGCGCTAAACACCACAACCCCCTTCGCCCCGCCTGCTATACTGGGGAGGACTTTTGTTACAATCTCCCGGCCGATGTTGCCGAGCGCGGTGTATGCGGGGTGGGTGGTCTCGTACATGATGTTGGGGCCACCATGGGAGATGAAGTAGACGGGAGTGGGGGGACCCATTGTGGGTGGAATTGTGAGGGAGGTATTAGTGAGGGTAGAGAGAGTGGATACTCGTTGGGAAGGCCTAGGGAGGATCAAAAATCGTGCGAGCGTCGAGGCCAGAACCGCTATTGAGGGTGAGGGCACGGGGAGATGACGCCACAGTAGTGCTTGTAAATCTAAGCTGGTGATATATTATAGCAACTGCTGGTTAGTCTGCTGGTAATCCTCCACATATGCGCAAAGCTGGAGATGTACGCCTGCACCGCCCACCTCTGTTCCGGCTCCGGTCATCAGCAGGCCAGGGTCCGGCAGTGGGGGCCTGCCTGCCCTTGGGTGACTGTGCCTTGACTAACAGGCCAGTATTTGGCATCGTGATCACTGCGCCAGTCTACGTGCCAGGAGTTGTTTCAGACTTGTAAATTTGAAATTTCAAATGGGGGAATCTCGGTCCCCCAGGTGGTGCTGTAGTCTGCGCTGCTGTCAAAGACAGAGGGGTACTGTATAATCTTCTCCGTTAGCTTCTTTATGCGGGGCAGAGTAGATACAGATACCTACAACTACATAATAAATTATACGCCTCATGGCACTGTTTTAAGGGAAAGGGGGCAATTTGATGTCTGTATTATTTTAAAGCCTGTGTTAGCCATGAAAGATGGATGTACTGGAGGGGAATTCGGAACAGACATATGCAAAGTTGACATCATGGGTACCAGCTGTATGAAAAGAAGATGCGCAGCTGAAACAGTTGATTGTATTACCAAAATGTACTCAAAGTCTATACGGTTATCCTTTTTTTCTTGAAGATGGAGTTTTTGTTTTTTAAACTATCTATCATACAACATACACATTAGAATATCATAATACCTATCAAATAGAAAATACCATGACAATGTATACAGTATTTTTTCTATCTCAGCCCAAACCTGCTACTATAAACGATATTGTATCAACTCCCTAAGATAAAACTTTTGGGGCCACGGAATTGGTAGGAGGACTCTATATTAAATGGATTGTACCACCAATCTCTGACGACTATTGAGTCTGAGATTTTGGTACTATCGAGAGGTATGTGAAGGTTCCTCATTACATATCTTATACATGTATGTATGCTTGTATCTGGTATACTTGTATCAAGGGACTGTTGTATGTACTATAAGCCTTACTTAGGTACACTGCTGCCACTGGTCGTACTCCCAGACATACCTGCCATAGGTAGCGGGTGGCTGGTAACGCTGGATGTCCTGGCTTGCCTTGGTTTTCTCACACCACTGTTATATGTTGAAATATCAGGCTATGATATGGGGCTGATAAGAGCAGAACACTTCACCCAGTATGAATATAGATATATGTATGAAGACGTGTATATTAGTATGTATTCCAGCAGACTTATGGAGGAACGTGCCAGACATGATAAAGGAAGATGGATGAGCTAGAGACTGTATAGCTAGAGACTGTATACATATACATATATACATGACTGTGATGTGCATTACATCACACATCTTCGATGGGAATGTGATATGATGAGAAGACTCTCACATATTAGTGCAGACATGTGAGTAATGATCATGCTATGGCAGCAAAGACATTTCAACATTATAGAGTCTAATCTGGAGCAATCCTTGCCTAAAATAAGTCCTTGGAAGAACCTCCAACAAAATCAGGCTTATGTACTCGGCATGGTGGAACTGTTGATGCAGCAGCCCCTGTCTGGAGGCTTGCACGAGGTTATTTAAGGAGCCGAGGTTGGAGTGCTGTCTGATGTTTAACTGCCTTGGATCCGGAATGTTCTCTACAAGGGACTGGTGCCCGCCAGACTATTTGAATGTTTGCCACTTTGGAATAGAAGAGCATTAGGGAACTGCTATGACAGTGCGTTGTATGGAAAGTAGAGATGTTGAGTACGAAGCAAAGTGTAAAGATATATTGTTCCAACATGCCGAAATAGGCAACTTAAAAAAGTAGTTACTCTGCATAACAAGGGCTGCATGTGATGCATAGGCCTGCATATGTTGCCAAGACCACTATTTCCTAAAAAGGTAGCAGAAAAGACGGGGGCCGACGTTACCCGCCTGGAAAATATTCTGCTCTCAGTCAGAGAACCAGTTTCCATTTGATTTTCCCGTTTGCCTTTGCAATTTGCCTACACCACCAGACAGCTACAATAAAAGTAAGGGCACACTACGAGAGGCCGGTGCCCGCCAGACTACTATAGTATAAGTATAGTACTGTGCAGTACCAAGCTGTGGTGGTGGCCTCCTCCCCTCCTCCTCATACGGGCACTATATTGGTACTGCCCTACCCCCCTCAGCTGGCCATGTTACTACTCGAACCACTAGCCTAGACCCAGTCCTCAACCGAGAGATATGGCGAGATATGGTTTCTACCGCGGCATTAGATACTGTGGTGACTCTCTCCTCTTTGCCGAATACTTAATACAGTAGAGAAGCCCCACCCCCCTTCGAATTGAATAGTCGTAACCATTTCTCACATCCTCTACTTTGCCTGGCTGTATCGTGCTGCAATCCGTGAGAACAGCTGCATCTTATCGTGACACTGAACACGTTCTGCCCTCCCTGTCATATTTCTCTGATACACGCAATGGCAGCCATAGAATTCATCCTGAAAGACGTCGCCATCCTCGGTCATATCAGCGAGCCCCACCACAAGCTCCTCACCCCCGACGCCTGCGCCTTCCTCGCTACCCTCCACCGCTCATTCAATGCCACTCGTAAGGAGCTCTTGAAGCGACGAGACATCCGCCAGGCCGAGCTCGATCGAGGTGTGCTCCCAGACTTCCTCCCTGAAACCAAGGCCATTCGTGAAGATGGCGCCTGGCAGGGTGCTCCCCCTGCGCCAGGACTGGTGGACCGAAGAGTCGAGATCACCGGCCCAACAGACCGGAAGATGGTTGTGAATGCGTTGAACAGTGATGTGTGGACCTATATGGCGGATTTTGAAGGTATGTTGTCGATTGAGTGTCTCAAATACCACACATCAGCTAATTGCTTTTTTATAGATTCAAACTCGCCAACATGGAATAACATGATTAATGGCCAGGTCAACTTGTATGACGCGATCAGAAGGCAGATCGACTTTAAGCTCAATGGCAAGGACTACAAGCTCCGAACTGACCGTCCCCTGCCTACCCTCATTGTCCGGTATGTCTGCCCCACATCCCCAAAAACAAGGCACGTTCTAAAAAAGTCAGACCACGAGGCTGGCACCTCGAGGAGAAGCATTTTATCGTCGACAACGAGCCCATCTCTGGCTCCCTATTTGACTTTGGTCTCTACTTTTTCCACAATGCCAAAGAACTCATTGCTCGTGGCCATGGGCCATACTTCTACCTCCCCAAAATGGAATCCCACCTTGAGGCTCGCCTCTGGAACGATGTGTTTAAACTTGCCCAAGACACTGTCGGAATTGCGCGAGGGACTATCCGAGCAACCGTGTTGATCGAGACCATTTTAGCAGTATTTGAGATGGATGAGATTATCTTCGAACTCAGGGACCACAGCTCTGGACTGAACTGTGGCCGGTGGGATTACATCTTCAGCGTCATCAAGAAGTTCCGACAAAACCCCAACTTTATCCTCCCTGACCGAGTGCACGTTACCATGTCCGTTCCATTCATGGAGGCCTACGTCAAGCTCCTCATAAAGACCTGCCACCGAAGAGGTGTCCATGCTATGGTATATCCTGCTTTCCCAATTACTTATAGAGCATGATACTAACACCTCGCTAGGGAGGCATGGCTGCTCAAATCCCCATCAAAGACAACGCCGAAGCCAACGCCAAAGCCATGGCTGGCGTCAAAGCCGACAAACTCCGCGAGGTCCGCGCAGGCCATGATGGTACGTGGGTCGCTCACCCCGCCCTTGCGAAGATTGCCAGTGACGTCTTCAGCGAGAATATGCCCACTCCCAACCAGATCTTTCGGCGAAGAGAGGATGTTTGCGTTTCCGCCCAGGATCTACTCAACATGAACATGCCTGGGCAGGTTACCGAGGAGGGAATCAGGAAGAACCTTGAGATTGGATTGGGCTATATGGAGGGGTGGTTGAGGGGTGTGGGGTGTGTTCCGATCAATTACCTCATGGAGGATGCTGCTACGGCGGAGGTTTCGAGGAGTCAGGTATGATGGTTTGTTATCCTAATTTAAGGCCTCTCCTCAATGCTAATTACCCACTGTGCCCAGCTCTGGCAATGGTGTAAACATCATGTCACCCTCCCCTCAGGCCAAAAAGTCACAAAGGAACTCTGTCTCAAGCTCCTCAAGGAGCAAACTGAGAAATTGGAGAAGGGAGCGCCAAAGGGGAACAAGTACCAGCTCGCGGCGAGGTACTTTGCTCCCCAGTGCACGGGAGAGAGTTACGCAGAGTTTCTGACGAGCTTGCTTTATAACGAGATTGTCACTGCGGAGGCGCCGCAGGCTGTGATGGCGGCGAAGCTGTAAGTAAGGAAGTTGGGGTAAATGGTATTATGGGTTAATGGTATCGAATGATTGTTTTGTACCGTTTGAAGTTTGTCAATACTTTAGGTATTGAGGAGATTTTGGTCAGGTATTATGTCTAGTAAAGCAAGTGTGGCTGCGCGCCCCCCGCGGCCACTTCGTCGAGGAAGAGGGAAAAAAAAGGTAATAACCTCCACCCTACATCATAAAGAATAACTGCCCCCCATCCTGAACAGTTTAGGTTTGCCAAGAACTTGAGGTTATGGTGTATTTACATGACGGCCGGCATAATTAAGGTGTGCCAACCAGACTAGTAGAAGTTAGAATTAGCAAGCGCTGTGGATAGATAAATCCCCGCGCAATTCCATAGCTAGTAGAATAAGCCCCAAGCGGGTCCTGTCCAAACCTAATAAAGCTTTGCTCTTACCGCCTATGACTTCGTATATACCTATCGATATATCGCTGAATATACGCCTCACCCCAGTATTCGCCTATCGCGATAGACCTTCTATTAACCTTTCAATATAATGATTATCGGAGGTCACGTAAATATCGCCTTTTATTAGGATAAGGTAGCTAGCTACATAACATAGCTCCATAAAGACGTAAATTCGAAATTTCATTTCATCATGTAGGACCCTTCCATATTTTTTCCTAAGAGTACAGAAATTCCCTAACATTAAATCACCTCGGAAATGGATTGCCTAAGTAATTAGCAATCATACCCTACGGTTGAAGCTGGTGAATACTCACATCTCAATAATGGACTTCTGCCTCTCATCCCTACTAACCCTATAATAATGGTCACAATAATTTGAGCAGCCCATATACCTCAAAAAGTCCTCATCATGCGTAATAACAATCAGTTGGAAATTAGCTTGTTTCTGTCTCGTTTCGATGATCTGTGCAAGAGATCGGGCGAGGGATTTGATATTGTCTCTATCAAGGTTGGTGGTGGGTTCGTCGAGGGCAATGAGCTAGGTTTCCAAAGTGTGAGTGAGAGTTCAGGGTAAGGGGTTGTGGTTGGGTGAGGTGAGCGTACACCGCAGTTAACACCAAAACACTCTGCGAGGGCAAGACGGATGATGATGCACGCAAGAACTTTTTGCCCGGCACTGCAGCGCCCCCGCATGTCGAGTTCTGCATCTTGTTTGACCATGCAGACCTGTATTTACCACAGATATTAGCTTCCCCTTATGGTTGGGCGAGGGGGAGGCGGAGGGGGAGGCGGAGGGGGAGGCGGAGAGGGAGGCGGGGAGAGGTGCGTACTCTATAATTATAATTCCTATTCCCTTTGGTATTTTCCGCCTCCGACCTAATCATAATAGTATCCACATCCGTCCCTCTATACGTCGCCTTCCACAGCTCATCAATAATCCTATTAATCTCCTCCATCTTCATACTATGATACTTCATAACGGCCATATCTAGCGCAGCACTATACTTTGTCAAGTCCTCAATCGCAGCCTTGGTAGTCTGCACCTTAACAGTAGCCTTCCTGTAGTTATCTTTGGCATCTTTAAAGTCAATGTCATATTGCCTCATCAGATGCACCAACTCATTATCCTTCGCTTTCATCACACCAACAACCTCACTGCGCTGTGTAGTCAACCGGAGGTTTTTCTGATTCATACGCTCGGCTTGTTGCTGAAATCGTTCTCGGTCGCCCTCAGGATCCTGTGCTTCCAGTTCCGCGATTTCTCCTCTGAGCTTTTCGATATTCCGCAGGTTTTGGCGATATCGGAGATTATTCACAATCCTCTGCTCCGTATTCTTCGCGTTGGCAATCTCCCCCTGGTACATATGTAGCTGAGAAATTGTATTATTGGTTTCATCTTGGTGCCTTTTGACTTCTCTCTGAAGAGCATCGACTTCCTGCATACAGTGTTCTAGGCGGGTGGCTTTTCCGCTGTTGATGTAGTGCTCAATCTCATCATATGCAGTCTTCAGCTGGTTGTAGCTGTCAAACAGTCTAGAAGTTTCCTTCTGAAAGCGCTTTTCCTTCTCGGTGCCGGACTCGGTGATATCATTGACCTTTGCCTGTGCTTTAGTCAAGTCCGGACCAAGGGCTTCAATCTCCTTATCCGCCTCTGAAATGAGTCTGTTCTGTTTTTTGACAGCTTCGCGGTATTCACGCATTTGGTCCTTCATTGAGCGACTGGTCTCGAGTTTGTACTTGATGCTAGTCAATCTTTCTCGACTATCTCGAAGTTGATTCTCTAGCACGCCGACATATTGTCGGGCCCGCTCTTTATCGTCCTGGAGGTTAGCGAGCTCGTCTCTGAGTGCTTGTGCTTTCTTGTTCAACTCCATTTGTTGGCTGTGCAAGTCATCGAGCGCCCGCCCCCCACCAACCTCTTGCAGCTGTGCAGTCACTCTTCTGACTTGGGCTTCGTAGTCGAAAATCTCTTTCCTGTACCTAGAGATGTCAAGGATTGGGCGTCTTAGACCCTCCGCCTCTAATTTGGCGTAGTTACGCTCAGTTACTTCTTTTTCAGCCTGGGGTCAGTTAAGCGTTAGTACTAGGGTACCTCAGTGGGACTCTAGGGGATGCAGTCTACCCTCTCAAATTTCTCCATCAGCTCTTGTTGCCTTTCAGTGTGCTTCTTCAAGCTACCCTCCAGCGCGGGAATCTCTGTCTGCTGAAGCCTCTTGTACGTATTGTAGCTGCTCTCAGCGACCTTAAGATCATTGAGGTCTGACTCGAGCGCTTCGATATCGTCCCGCAAGGATTTTTCTTTGATCTCCTTGAGTTTTTGTTGACACTGTGCAAAATGTCAGTATCAAATCGTGCAAAAACAAACACAGTATGTGAGAACCTTTTTTATAAACTCTACAGTCTCCGCTGGTTCGGCGAATCTTCTCGTACAGAGTGCACAGCAATCTCTCTTTTGTGCAGTCGAGACAGCATTAGTAAGGTAACTCGACAACCATTGCACCGACTTCGAGGTTCTTCCTGAATCTTAGCAAGTCTGATCATTTATGCATGAAGGCAGGCTGTGAATACCCTTGAAGTTCTTCTAGATTTTCCTCGTGTTCTGCTACGACATCAGGATAATTATCCACAGTGACAGCGGGGCTGGAATCCAACACCACTCTCTCACAGGCTAACGCAGGGTTAGCTAACTAATACCACTCAGGAGATGAGGTTTCAACATTTCATTGTCTGTATCTTCTCTTTAACAGATTCCCTGGCCATAGAAATCTTTGCTTCCACCTGAGACAACTCATTATTGATCCCGTCCCGTAGTCTAGTGGTTTCTACCAACTCTTCCTCTCGCGATCTTGAAGGTTTAGCTTAGACTTCAAATGCTAGAACTGGTGTGACTTACTCCACAATGTTCTGGAGGTCTCGCTCGAGGTTCCCGCTCCCCCAAGCATCGCCCATTACTTGGTTGAACTTGTCTTCATTGGAGCTCGTCCTGTATGAGTCTAATAAGCAAACTAAATACCTAACAGGTCTTGCCTATACTTACAACGCCTCCAGCGCTCTTTGGCGGGTCTCTAGTTCTTTCTTCAATAGTCCCAACGTTGCACGGTCATCCGCCTGTTTTGTAGTCTTGTTCAACTCGGTGGTGACATCCTGTATTTGTTGCTCCACCTCTCGAATTTCAGAACTCAGCCTTCTCATTTTTTGGTCATATTCCGCCCTATCAAAATTGTTCTTTGCTTGCTTCAGTCTCTCGGCGTTCTGGTCGAGTTCATTTTGAGCCATGGTCTCTTGTCCTTCGTCAACATTCATTTCATCAAGCCGGCGCTGGAGATTGGTGGCCTTTGGCTCCAGGCTCCTGATCTCAGCGCGTGCGTAGTCCTTCCTCTGCAGCAAGGATGACCTTTGAGTATTGATCCTATTCAAGTCTTCCTGGGCAACTGCTAGCGCTTCTCTAGTCTCACGCTTGACCCTCTCCAAAGCTGTGGCTTGGTCCTTGTACGTCCTACTGAGCCTTTGTATGAACTCTTGGATCAGCGCATCATCAAGGTCTATATCGAAGCCGCGAATGTTATGTCTACGACTTGTCTCTTTGATCAACTCGCCCCTCCGAGCCACTTGTCGCTCAAAAGCCTATCGAGGTTAGCTAGTGCTGGTGTTTAGAACGAAAGGACATACCTTCTTCTCAGCAGTCGCTGTTCCCTGTTCCATGAGCTTGACTTCCAACGCCCCCCTGGCTCTTTGTAGCTCCGCGTGAAGTTGACCTTGTTGTGCTTCGAGTGTCTTGATTGAGTTTTCAAAAACACGCATTCTGGTGTCATAATCTCGTTTCATGCTTTCGAGCTCTTCATCGCTATCCTCCACTAACTCCAGCCCCTTAGCTAGGTCCTCAATATTTTCTTTCATGGTGACCATCTGTTGCCGCTTCCCATTCAAAGCAGCTATCGTTGCTTCAAACTCACTGGCAGTCTTCCAATACTCCTGAGTCTCTTTAGTACTAGCTTTGATCTCCGCATCGAGCGCTGTAATTTTGTCCCTTAGACTCTCAACCTCAGTATGTAGATCACGGGACTTCTTCTCCGCTCGCTCTGCTCTGTCTTTATCGATCCTGTACTGCTCCAACCGCACCCTCTCCTGCCCGAGGCCCTCTTTTTGCTTCTTGACAAGATCTTTGATATTCTTGATCGCGTTCGTGTATTTGACGGCTTCGAATATATCATCAAATTTCTTCTTTAGAGTAGCAGGCTCACTCATAGGCCATAGACTCTCATCTTGATGGCAAAAAATGACGTATTCAAGGATAGCTTTCGATACACCAAGGTATTGCAGCATAACACCATTCAGATCTGCAACTTTGGAGCTCAGGGTCGTCCGCTCTCCATTCTTTACTACCAGAAGTTGCCCCTCCAAGGTCTTTTGAGATCGGGTATTTGCTTTCATGGTAACCTGCAGTGAGCGGGTACATACGACCTTTGCTCCGTCCGTGCTTTTGAAGGATAGCTTGACTTGAGCCATGACCTCTTTCTCCCTACACATCTAAACACTAGGGTCAGACCAAGAAACGGAGAACAGGGCCTGAAATTCGTCAAGTACCTGAGGATCATGAACAAATGCCCCTCCTTTGCTGTTTGGGGGGAGATCCCCAGTAGTAGCATATTTCAAGCATTCAATAATAGTCTAGAACACTGCTTCAGTCCCTTGCCCTGCCCCCGACAACAGACTGTGACATACAGTTTTTCCAGAGCCGTTGTACCCCACAATTAGAGTGAGTGGGGTATGAAACTGAATAGTCTCACTACTTCGATTATCAAATGAACGGACACTATAACCCCACGTCAGTCAACCAAGATGGCCCACGATCGATGCGAGGGTTGATTTACCCTAAAATTGCAAGCTTATCGATACGAGCTTTACTCAATCAGAATTATTTCTGGAGCTTGGGTCCCCCAGATGCTTACACCTATCCACCAGGCCTCAGTAAGACTGCCTCAATATCATTACAAAGAATTGGTCTTACATTTCTCACAATTATGACCAGAGTCTGAAAGGTTGGTGGTTGGTTAGATTAAGTGAACAAAGAGTAGACGCGTAAAGAGTTCTAGGCCACTTAGCCTGAGTACTAGGTACCCTAGTCTGTTAGTCTGGTTGGCACCACTACCTAGCACGAGAGCCAAGTTTTCATATAAAACTATCTACTGCTCGTGCGATTCAAGCCGAATGCCAGCATGTTGGAGGAATCATTAGAGGAATCATTAGTGCATTAGGCCTTGTTGACATCTCTACCTGCATCATCGTCATCCGGCATTGTTTGATCAAAAGATTCTGCAGATGGCCCTTTTCATTCAATGGCAATATCATCCACACTCTCGAATCCTGGAAAACTTCTGTGGTCCTTTCACCATCCCTCATGGGAGTATCCATCATTTCACCCTGCTTCGCTTATTTTTTAAATAATCAATAATCGCATTCAGCCTACATGGACTATGGCGATGTGCTTCGCTTATGGCTCAGGCTCCAACGCAGTTTTGGATGGTGCATCGTTCAAGTCTAGAAATACAGCACCAAGTGAGCTGTTAGGTGAATTGGAGTACAAAAGTGTAAAAAGGCCTACATGCTTTTCCCAGTAGTTCAATCCAAATACCCACAAAGCCACGAATCTTTTCAGCGTAGCTGAG
>Ga0307514_10005316_pt1 | contig 11540 bp, 9 predicted proteins | sample 16_EM_MG_FD_203088 | JGI IMG/M metagenome (GOLD analysis project Ga0307514, IMG submission 203088) | Populus trichocarpa ectomycorrhiza microbial communities from riparian zone in the Pacific Northwest, United States - 16_EM | ecosystem: Host-associated > Plants > Roots > Unclassified | place...
GTGTTCATTCCCTGGCTCTCGTCTCTTGTCACTGACGAGAGCTATCTACCGTTGCCCAAGCCCCAAGCCTGCCATATCCTACCTAGCTAGTTCTAGCGTACATGCCCAATGTAGCCGGGCTCCAACAATATCCATATCATAAGAAGCGTTAGTCTGGCTTTCCGAATGAGTAACTCTAACCCTATTTGACAAACTATCACGACATTGCCTTCAAACCTCACACACTAGACATCCAGCGGCCTCCTTAGCTCAGTTGGTAGAGCATCAGTCTCATATTCATAGAATGTGGGCGCTGAGTGTCATCAGTTCGATCCTGATAGGGGGCATTTCTGGTTCGACATTTTTTTTTTGCTCCCCGTGAACTTAATTATTAATACCAATAACTATAGACATTGGAAAGGTGGAAATGGAAGTGTGGAAGAAACATAGGAGGCACACCAGTACCGGTAGGGCAGAAATATTGCCTTCTATAACCAAGGATAATTAATGCATAGGAACAGGTATTTGAAACCAATCAGACTACCCATCACCCATCTAACAAAAGAGGAATTCATCACAGTAATACCAATAGCCCATCCCAAATCCCACAGCCATAGAACCAAAACGATACATATTCCAACTGTTGAACTAATCCGCCCTCTCGCCAATATACGTCGGAAACCTTGGATTCCCAGACTTGGACAGCTCCTGGTACTTGTAAATAATTACTGCGCCAATCTTCGGGGGCTTGGCGCGCTGCGCATCCGTCAACCCACTCCCAACCTTAAACATCTTCCCCGTCGGCTTCTTCGTCTTCGGGTCAAGCATTTCACACATTAGTGCTCCAACGACGTTACTATTTTTCCCGTTTCCTTGATTATACCCCCTCACAATGGCATCTGCGTCAAAGAACTTCTTCACCTTCAAGAGCGTCCGCGAGCGGCCATGGACATAGACTGACCCAGGCTCTCGGAGCATTAGCCCCTCTCCGCCCTCGGAAGTGATGTCATCGAGGATTTCTTGAACATGGGCGTCGTCGCGCACGGGGAATTGTTGGACGAGATTAACCCATTTGATCCTGAGCTTAACCTCGATGAGATCTTTCAGGAACTTGAGACGTTTCTCAAACGGCAGGTGGCCCTTGGAGGGGACATCGAAAACCTGATAGGAAACGCTAAACTTCCATCTATTCGGGGCGTCTTGGGTCCGCACAATGGAGACACAGTCTTGGAAGCCGCCGCGCTTGGTGAAGAGTTCTCCGTCGAGGACGACGTCTGTGGGGAGGCGCTTTGTGAACCAGTCGGGTGCGTAGAAGGGGTTTCCTTCACGGGAGATGAATTTGGTGCCGGTCCAGATGGCGCGGACGCCGTCGAGTTTTTCGGAAGCGAACCACCCTCGTATGGAGGTGTTGGAATCAGGTTCATATTTGTGTGCGAGGAGGGGGTTACTGGTATATTCAGAGAGGTCGGCAGACTTTGAGGTAGCGGCGGCGGCGGTGGCGGCTGCGCGGACAGGGCGGGAGGAGGTAGTGGTAGTGGTGGTGTCCTTGGTGGTATGGCTGCGTTTTGAAGCAAGTGCTTCCTCTTCTTCTTCCTTTTCCTCCTTGTCTTCTCCAGCTTCATCCTCATTATCGTCGTTTTCCTCTTCATCCCCACTGAGCTTTGCCTTCTTCCTTGCGGCGATTTGCTTGCCCTTTGACACTACAACGTCGACCCTCGCTCTTCCCTTACCCTTCGCAGCTGAGCGTTTCTTAGCAGCATCTCCCTCCACTTTCTTGTCGTCCTTTTGCGCAACCTCATCGTCGCTCTCGTCCTCCGCCTCAACGGCTTTCCTCTTCTTGCCCTTGACTTTGGTCTCGCCCAGTCTCCACTCTTCGTATTCTTCCCCCAGAAGCTCCTTCAGATGGTCGCATGAGCGACTGTTGATGCGGGTGGCGGAGATTTTCCAGGTGGAGCAGGTGCAATGGTCTATTATATAGGTCAAGCGGTTAGCACTTGGTTCACGATCGTGAATAGAGATGGGGGTGGTGTACAGTTATTGCCCAAACGCTTCATTTTGTAAATAACTGAGCGAGTTTCGTTGTCTTCGAGGAGGGTCTTTGGAATAGGAGCCATTTCGATGGTGTTAATTCTGTGGAGTATCGAAACTGAATCTATAGCAAGAGGTTCAAAGGTTAAGCGTTTTCGCTGGCGCTTCTTTGTATGCTACTCGAGAGTTTAACTCTGCCATCCCCATCAACTTTATACACTTCCCCCCTCATCCCGCATCAGACGCACAAAACGAAATTCCCATAACCAGAATTAGGTACCTGTCTGGTATGTATGAAATCCCATGCGCGCAATCCCAAACTGCAAGGGTCCGACAGGGATTCACTCAACATTGCGCAAGTGAAGTGACTCATAATGTGACACGAACGCGGGTCGAACACGTCAGGCTGCGCCTTCGAGCCAGGGGTTTGATTGGACAATTTGAGGTGGGCTGTGCGACGCGCTCGTGGGGCGACGCGTTGAGTGGGATGCGCGATTGAGTAATCCTGATTGTACGCGCTATTAAGAGTCATACTGTAGAGCGCCCAAACTGATTTACATAGATGTTGTTCTCGTGCCCAGAACCAATTTATTTTTTGTGTGGTACATCAAGAACTACCGTAATGACGGCTGAAGACAAAGGAAAACAAATAAATCTAAGACACAAACCCACAAAAACGAAAGAAATCCCGACAAGACCCCCCATACTGAGCTACCATTTAAAGAACTTCAGGATCCTCATGACCGCCCACCAAACTCCATTCTCCCTTGTCAGCTCCCAGAAACCTACCAACGCCAACTTCTCCCTCTCCCACATATTCTTCTCGCCACTCGCCTCGTCCGCCTCATTTGCCTCTTGCTCCTCCATCCTCTCATCCAACCTCCTCAAATCAATGTTGACATTTCCCAATCCCCACGTCAACACCCCTGCAAGCACTGCAATTGGCAAAATCGACAAAAACGCCCATCGCACCCCCTTTTTGACCACGGTCTTGACGACTTCTAAATCTTCGGGGCTTAGGTTATCGAAGATACTTCCTCCTGATTCCTTGCCATTGGGGCCAACGTTCGAACTTGATCCTCGCCGGCCACTTCCTTCCACTAACCCACCAATCCCACTTCCTCCGACTTTGTTATTCAAAACGCTGCTCATGATTGCTAATGCTACGGTTCCACCGAGTGGGTCAAAAAACTGTAAAGTCGCAACAATATTTGCGAGCCGTTTCGGCTTTCGAGCAATAGCGTGTAGCGGAACTGGCATTATTGTGATGCCATTCCCGAAACCCGTCATTGCCATCATCCCGAGAATAAACCCCTCAGCCCGAATATCCAGTGCGTGCGTTAGCATACCCAATGCAATTGGAACGACTAACCCCATACCGAGGAAGATCGGTGGAAACGTCTGCGCGGGATAAATATTGCACATGTACATTGCTGCATATACACCCCCGCCTAGACCGGGGATGTAGAAGAGAAGTTGCAAACCGGCTTTCTCGGGAGGGTAGGCAGCGACGATTGTGAAGTATACGGAGATGAAATAGAACATGGAGTAAAGGGCTGGCATTAATTCTGTTTGTCAGTTACTGTTTCCTTCATGTTTTAGAGGGACATTACTTACCAACTCCACCAGCAAAGTTTATAAATGCCAGAATGCAAACATCCTTAGAGTTGAATAACTTCAGAGGAATCATAGCCCGTCTGGTTTTCAACCATGTTCCATCACTCTTACTCGCAGCCCACTCTTTCAACCACCCATTCTCCTCCATTCCCTTTTCCACCACAATAAAGGTCACAGTGAAGGCCGCACCCACAATCAGAAGCACAATTATCTGTGGTGAGTCCCAAGCATAGGTAGCTCCGCCCCAACTTAATGCCAAGATAATACACACACAAGCCACCAAGAACACCAGCATGCCTTCCCAATCGACTACGGCCATCTTCTGTAGGAAAGAGAGTTGCTGGTGGTGCACAATAGTACCTCCGGAGCTTGTTCGAGTAAGTTCCCGTTTTGTTTGGGCCTTTACTAGAATTGGTCGGAGACAGTAGTATGCGAGGACTTGAGCAATTAAAGAGAGGGGTATTGATAGACCGAAGCAGTATCGCCAGTGCAACTGGTGCAGCATTAGAGAGGTACTGTAAAATTCAATGAGATGGAGCCAGAATGCACTTACAGAAGTTAGGTAACCACCAATAACAGGGCCAACGCCGAAGCTCACACCCGCGATCAAGGAGAACAAGGTGTTTTGTAGAGCATTCTCTTTCAAGCTCACCTAGATCGCCCAACATCAGATCCCCCCTCTCACTGTACGAGTCAAGCAAGTACTCACCCTGTCACCCAACACGACAGTTGTGACTACCAGCAGCCCCGAGCTGCTAACTCCAGTGATCGCCCTCCCTAATAACAACATCCAAAATGTTTGAGCCCCAGCACACAGCGCAGAGCCCACCCACATTAACAATAATGCAAATTGAAGTACGCCGTGACGACCAAAAACATCACACAATTGACCAAACGCAGGAATGAACGCAGTGGAAGTGATCGTAAAAGCAGTAACGATCCATGATTGCTGTGATAGCTGACCTATGTATGGAACCAGTTAATCAATTTATAACTGATTGTGCGGATAAAATATGCATGTACATACCAAAATCAGCCGCAATATGTGGTAAAGCAGTCGCAATGATCGTGACATCGATAGAATCCAAGAAAAATGGTAGCACCAATCCCCCGAGAAGTTTTGCGCGATATTTCCATAGCTCTTTCTTCTCTTGTTTGGTCAATGGGGGTGTACTGGTTTCGCCATTCTCTGCCGAACCTCCTGGTTTATTAACTGGTTGTTGTGAACCAGGGCCTGGGGGTAACTCTCTCGTTCCTGCTTTAGGCCCCAGTGGTTGCAATGGCTCTAGTAATCCTGGCTTTGGTGTTGCGGACTGCTGCCGGTCTGCCATTTCGATAGGATCCATTCCATATGAACAGTGTCAATGGCTTTATCTCGCAACAAGAGAGCTCCAACCCACAATATAACTATATTGTCACCCCATATTCGGGCGAGCACCGGACCAACTCGCCCCCGGCTTGCGAGCAAGGCAAAATGTGAAGCTATCTGATGGTGGCTATGCCTGACATACAACAATTCCGTACACATACATCTCTAGTATGAGCCTTCCGAGAATTCGGGCTTCGGATTGCAGAATACTTGAGCATCCTGGTATGATTTTTGTTCTATGATTGGCAAAACTTGATAGGTGCGTCGCAAGATGCGTCGTGTCTCAACCAGACTTGCACATACCTACTTAGAGGGTAGCGTACCCGCGGAGCTGACACAGCCACGAGGTTGGTGCATAAGGCTGAAAACGGCCTCCCTCCGGTCGGAGTTGGGGGTCTTGGCATGAGACTAAAAACGGCCCGCAAAACCCGCCGTTAAGGTTGATCAAGATTGATCAAGGGCTATGATGGTAAGTCGAGGCGAATACAAATGAGATCCCCAATCTCGTACTTATCAGATGTCTGCTGGAGGCAAAACTAAATGATAGGTCACCACTGTTCTCGTGCCCAGACTTGTAATTTTTATTTGGGAATGCTTGGCATTTGTCCTGTTATTGGTTGAAAAGCCACAGCGTAGTGATCGCTACTCTTTATCCTTGCAAGCCTGTCTTCTGTCAATCATAGGATCATGATTGCTCTTTGCCACAGCATCATGATCACTGTTCTTTGCAAGTTTTTTAGTTCTTTCAAGGCATTGCACGTATATCACAGCATATGGCATCCACTACAATTATGTATGCAAGCTCACTCTATATAAGATGCTTGCTCACTCTCTACTATATGAATAAGCTTGATGAGCTTTCCTCTGACTCTACTCCGAAATATATGAGCGTATATATTCTGTCTGAACATATACCTGTTGGGTTAAGTGATCCTTCATTGGGCACGAGAACAGGTCACTACCTCTTCACTGAAAATAGCAAATCAATATTCAATACATTTCTACCAAACCAGAAATTAACTCTTGGAGGCTCATCTGTCTGGTGCTGATGCAGAGTTGTGGGGTGTCATGTGGTGGGTGTGGTTGATTGGGTTCTGGGCATGGTCATATGGGAACGAGCCCAAATGGGGAAGTCAGCTCATACGTGACTGCCATATATGTATATAGAGTTCAGAGGATATGGCATTATCTATCCTCCTCTACATCTACATCATTATCATCGAAGTAGAATAGACATCACCCATTATCATCATCAAAGTAGAATAGACATCACCCATCATCATCCATCCTTCTCTACATCTACATCATTATCATCAAAGTAGAATAGACTTCATCCATCATCATTATCTCACTCATCAGGCTTCTTACTTACGTGGGTTGATCTCTGTCCTAGAGTGGCTTCTATCTCTACCCCTCCTGTTTATTGTACGACAGTTTGGCAGTCCTAGAAAGACCGTTTCTCTATTCCTTTATGGTAAGCTAGATCTGAGACTGCTGCAGTAGTCATCTGGTTATCTTCGTTATCTTCATTCCGAGACTGCTGCGGTAGTCATCCGGTTATCTTCGTTATCTTCGTCAGGAGACTGCTGCAGTAGCTCTCCAGTTGTCTTCGTTGTGTTCAGGTCTAGGGAAGGCTGCTGCGGTAGTCCTTATCTCTTTGTTACCTCTGTTGTGGTCAGGTCTTTAGGAGACTGCTGCAGTAGTCATCCGGTTATAGGCTGCTGCGGTAGTCCTTATCTCAGTTCTAGGGAGACCGTTGAGGTGGTCCCTTGGTTCTCTTGCTTGCATTTCCACTTGTCCGATCTGTATCGACTGAGGGGATTTGGCACCCTTTTTCTCCCAGCCCTCTGCTCTATCATTTATTTGCATCCCCTCTTCTCTCGTCGCTCTTCCTACCCTTCGATTCTATCGCTTTGAGAAGGGAACTCTAGAGGGTGAATCACTCTGGCGGAATGAAAGCCATCTGGGGGCCCTATCAGTTGGGTTCCATCTAACGATCGATTCGTTTTCCACGACACTGGGATACGTCTCCCCTCTCCCACAAGGAGTACTACACAGCTCCCCTCTCCTACTAGGAGTACTCAGTCAGCTCAATGCCATTACAGACCTATACAAGGATTCTACTTCTCCAGAAATAGCTCGGAAACAGTCAGCACACCATCCTCACCGACTGAGAAAGCAGACTCAAACGGTGATCAGGATACCGTGGCAGGAGCTTCTGAAGACCTTGGCCCTTTGGATCAACAGTTACGAGCATTTTCTATCTCCTCTCCTCCTCAACGACCAACACACATGCACTCCCGACCTTCTCCACAATCTCTGCTCATCCCTCTACAGACACTACAAACTCCTCTCACCCCTCCACAGCCTGTTGACATGGCATCGTACGCTTATCTATTGAAACCAGAGCGTTTCAGTGGGAAGAAAGATTCAGTAGCAGTAACAGACTTCCTAGATACTCTCAAGCTTACATTTACATGTTTAGAATCGATCCAAGATCCTATCAAAAGGGAAAGAGCTAAGGTGTTAACTCTCCAAGGTCATTTGGAAAGAAAAGCAAAACAGTTCTAGTTGTCCCTCAGGTCTGATAAGAAAGCCACTTTCGAGTTGGCATCTCAAGCCTTGAAACAGAGGTTCCCGACATACGAGGATAGCTTGAGAGATTGGGAGGAGAAGGTTAAGACAGTTTCGGAGATGAATATGCTGATGCAAGGCAGTCTCATAAGTGCCCAATATGTTGAAAAGGCAAACGATCTATTCAATGTCTTGGAAGAGTAGTACTCCCTAGTATTAGCCACCAGGTTTGTTGACGGAATTATTGATGATAATACTAAGCTTACGGTTGACGCCCAGCTCAATGAGGCATACAACTTCCCAGATGTGATAAAAGCTGATGAAAAATGTACTAAATTCCTCCGCCGAAGGGAGATGATGAAGCAGAGGCCGGAACCTATCAAGGACTCCAAAACTGAACAAGAGATGATGGTAGAAGCCATGAAACAGAATTCGCAGATGGTTTTCCAAATCAGGGAGATGCTTAAGGGGCTGACTTTGCCCAAACAACAAGCAGCACGCCCCAGTTTCGGAGGTCGAGGATATCAACTGATTGTTGAAACAGTGGGTTCAGCTCAGGGAGGGCAGAATAGTTCGGAATATCAAAAAACTAGGCCTAATTATGGAGACTGACCTCAGGATCAACCTGATATTGTTTGCTATAACTGCGGAGTTCGTGGGCATAGAGTTTTCGAGTATCGTTTTCAGAACCCTCCCCTAAGAGAAGAACAAGACAAACAGAACACTACCTACGTGAGACCGGGTAATTTACAAGGTAGCAATAGAGTAGCGTCAGGAGGCCCTTGGAACCCCTACTCACAACCTGTCCCTTTCCAAAGAATCCCCATTCCCCAGAAGGTAGCATTTGTAGAAGTCTCCAATGAAGAGTTAGGTGTTGTTAAAGAAACAGATCCCGCTGGGAAGATGATGATGTCGGCCAGGATGGTAGAAGTATCGAGAGAGGATGAGACGGCAGTCAGATGAGCAAAAATAGGAGCATATGTGAATAGCTTGTCGGTGAAAGACCTGGCATTCCTGGCAGCCATGGCAGACAAGTGAGGGAGGGCAGAACAAGCAGGAGGAGACATGCTGGCGCAGGAAGCCCCTCAGGCTCAGAAAAAGAGGACTGAAAGGTCCGGGAGGGCCCAGATGCCATTACAGGGAGTGGAGCAACAGACCCCTCACTACCAAGCCTCTCTTCAGTCTCAATCTCCAATACCTCTCGCATCCTAAGCCCCCACCTAAGATCTGCAGAATATACTATGAGATAGGTCTTCAACCTTTCACCAATACCAAGAGACCCTGCAATACCATATTACAGTAGAGAAAGCACTCCAGTTGGAAAAAGAAGTGGGGAAGAAAGGAGGTCAAGAGAAGGGGAATGCGAAGGTGGAGTCATCAGATCTAGTCCAAGTCAACACTGTTTGTGATACCTATTCAAACTTACAGGAGAAGAGGAATGTGAAGGTGGAGTTATCAGATATAGTCTAAGTCAACACTGTTTGTGATACCTATTCAAACTCACAGGAGCAGGGGAATGCAAAGGGGAATGTGAAGGTGGAGTCATCAGATATAGTCCAAGTCAACGCCGTTTATGATATCTATTCAGAGTCACAGGAGAAGAGGAATGCGAAGGTGGAGTCATCGGATATAGTCCAAGTCAATGCCGTTTGTAATACCTATTCAAACTCACAGGAGCAGGAGAATGCAAAGGGGAATACAAAGGTGAAATCGCCAGACGAGACTTCAGTTTTTTGCTGGAAAAGGATCTCTGGAGAGGAGAATGGAATTCTAGATGAACCGAATATCCAAATCTTTAATTTTCAGACAAGGGGGGATATTTGGTTTAGTGGATGGGGGAAGGCTATCGAACACCAAGCCTATGATCCAGGAGGAGCAGCAGAGCATGTGGTTACTAAACACCAATCATACGATATGGGAGAGGTGGTAGAGTGTTACAAACCCTGACCCTGACCTCGAATTAAGCCGTGACCTGCCAGTGCCGGTGTTATATTGGCAACCCACGCAATTGCCTTCATACTTCCGTGTGCATCTCGACCTCGTCATGACTTAGCAGGACCTATACCTGCTTACGTTATTCCTGTAGATTCTATTCTCAGACTAACGAACCCGTACCTGATCCCTGACACGACTTGCATAACAACCGACCGCATCACGGCTGTCGCGACTCAGAACTTGAACCTACTAGAATCTTCTAGGAAGTTCTCGACCTCACTTGCGCTAAGAAAGTATCGCTTAGTTCTACCATCTTCAGGCTACGCAATATTCTTCTGCCATGTTCTACTTGTTTCTATCTTGTTCTATCCTGTTCTTCTCGATATGTAATTTGGTACTTGGACTTGGGTTTGGATACGCTAGAAAAGCATATATAAGAACGTTGGATTCCTGCTGGATTGTATTCTCTCTCTTTCTTCTCTACGCAATAACTTGTATACACTTCTATATCTAGTTGTTCAAGAATATACTCTATCTACTGTAGCTCAAACCGCCCCGCTCGCCTGCCTTCGAACCCTCGACTCTGGTTTCGCCCAAGTCACTTGTCCCTACCTCGATATAGCGGGTCCTGCCCCGTTCCCTTGTACCCGCTCCTCGAAGACTCGCGTACTACGCGAGTCCTAGTCCCTTCCAGTCTTGACACTCGTGCCAGTACCCGGCACGACTCTCACTCCCAACACCAGTCCCGCCACTCACGTTATAGTAAGGGTTCGTAACACTTTGTTGCGTCAACCTACGGTTTCCACTACACTATCATGCCCGGCCAAACAACCTCCTCTAGCTCTGCTGCAGGGGCACAAATCTCACGAACAGATACCCCAGCCCAAGCCACTTCTATCGAAGAAGCTTGGAGGTCATTTTATGCACTTATTCGAGCAACTCCCCTACAGCCATCCCCTTTCCCAACCATCTTCGACAGAGTCCCATCTCAATTCCTAGGACTCGTTTATGGTGCTCACAATGCTGGAGTATCCACTGCCCGCGGTACCCATACAAACTTTGATATCCCAGTAGTAGGTACTGGTACTGCCGCCCTCACCTTGTGGGCCTATTACAACCAGGGTTATCAACATGGGTTGACTCTTTCCCCCTTGACACAAAATATGCCATCACATCCCCCATCTGCCCCTGCCCCTAAGTTACATGAACCAGAAGATTTCGATGGCACTCGTGCTAAGTTCTCTAAGTTTATGACTAAACTAGCTCTTGTCTTCTCCTCAGACCCCACTCGATATGCCACGGACAAGGCCAAAATCTCTTATGCCGCTTCATACCTCTCTGGCTCAGCCGCCGATTGGTTCGAGCCTCACCTAAATAAAGCCACTGGTGCTATTCGTTTCATGACATATAAGGCCTTTGTCCGAGCCCTAAAAAATGCATACGATGACCCAGATGCTTGGGCTACAGCTGAACGCAAGCTTCACAACCTAAAGCAGGGTAATAAAGACTGTTCAGCTTACTATGCCAAATTCTGCACCTACGCTACGACTCTTAACTATGACGACATGACCAAGATCTCGTTCTTCTCCAATAGAGCAAATCAGGATCTAAAGATGGCGCTGTCATACTAGGCCTCTCCACCTGAAACTTTCGATGAATTCGTCCAACTATATATTAAGTTGGATAACAGGGCGAAACAATTGCGTTCACAGACCCATCGCCCTGCCCACACTGGCCCTGCCCCCGCTCCTCGTCCCGCTCCCGCTCCTGTTCCCGCCCCTGGCACTGCATTAGGCACTGCCCCTAGTCCAATAGACCTCTCCCAGGCTGATCGTACTCCTCGCAAGCAAGGACCACTCTCACCTGAGCTTCGCAGATATAGGCAAGAGAACCATCGATGCATGTACTGTGGAGGTTCTGGGCACTGGGCTTCCACCTGCCCTCTCTCCAGCAAACCAAAAAGGGTCAACGCAGCTCAGACTGTGCCTCCTCCTCCCCCACCACAAGAAGAACCCGCCACCAGTAAGAAACCACTCTA
>Ga0307514_10005317_pt1 | contig 11539 bp, 6 predicted proteins | sample 16_EM_MG_FD_203088 | JGI IMG/M metagenome (GOLD analysis project Ga0307514, IMG submission 203088) | Populus trichocarpa ectomycorrhiza microbial communities from riparian zone in the Pacific Northwest, United States - 16_EM | ecosystem: Host-associated > Plants > Roots > Unclassified | place...
CACATTAACATATGATTGTGGGTTGCACATTGGATTATTACATTATTTATGTTATTTTGTTAAAGGTAACAACTAAGGGAAAGGGATAGTATATAATTTGCAAAAAAAAAATGATAATATTGATGATAATAAAAACGTAGATAAGTTTGGTTTCGTAGCCTCCCTAACCTAAGCAATTAAGCCCGAAGGGGTGTTTTAACACCTAATACCCTAAAGTCAACTGACTTGGGAGCTATTGGCCCAAAGCTTATTACATGGGTTAAGGAGAAAAGTTTAAGGAAATCAAACATTGCACTATCTACGTATCAGTATCTGCAACCCGAGTTACTAAGCTCGTAGGGGTGTCTCAACACCTAATGCCCTAAGACCAACTGGTCTGGAAGTCATTGGCCGAAAGCTCATTACATGGGTTAAAGATGCATTGTGTTTTAAGTTATATGTATATATATTAAAAAAAAGGAAAAAAAAGATAATAATCCCAACCCAAGTTAACCTTAAACATTAGAACAAAAATTTTATTTTCTTCCAAGGAAAGCTCCATAACTATGTGTTGATATATTGAGCATAAAAGGAAGGTTTATTAATATCTTGTTTAAGAAGTATGAAGCAGATAAATAAATCTAATGAGAGTTTGTTTATTTGGATAGATTAATGGAAGTTGAATGATGAATGTCTTGCTTTGTGGAACTTGCAAATTGTTTTTCTATTTTAACGCTTTATTACTAAGGACTAATAATAAGCTGGTTGGGGGGGTGATTAATACTTAAAAGTGTATTTTTATCAAGGTTTTATATCATCATTTTGCACTTAAAGTATCAATAACTCCTTAAGTAAAGCATGTTTTATAATAACATGTCTAATAATATAAGATACCTTTAATTTATGGTAAATGTTCATTTTAAATGCAGGCCTATCACATAAATCAAAGGATTGATTAATGAGTTTAACTACTGAAATTGAGAAGATAGAGAGGGCTAAGCTTAAAAAAGAGATGCTGGTGCTATCAAAACTAGAACACCATTCGGTTATTGGATCATAACTAGAGCTGTAGAACTTGGATTTAGGTCTAGTTTATATGTATGGAAAGCTAAGAGATAGGCCTAAAACTTTCATGCAGAGTCCAAGATTTAAAAGTGTCATTTTCAAGTTCAAATGGTAGCAACAACGGAGAAGTCAGAATTTGTCCTGCAGCTCAGACACTATTTAGTGTTTAGCTCATATCTTGAGTTCTAGAAGTCCAAATGCACTGATTCTTATTTTGTTGGAAAGCTGAGACAATTGCCCAGAACATTCATGAAGACTATCTGTTCACATTCTGATGTTAGCAATGATGTTTTCTGCATACAAGAAGATAAGGAGTGTTACCAAGTCAAGAGGTGGCCACCCACTCAACAATTAGTCATCAAATCAATAGTTTTGAATTTTAGCCTATAAAAAGAGGCATTTGTCATGCATTTAGGCATCTTGGTTTTTAGATCAAGATCTTGTTTTTGCTCTCTTTCTTTGTATTTTGTAATGTTCAAGTTTTATTCCATGTTATATTTTCATTAATCTCTTGTTTATGCTTTTCATTTCTTTTACTATACTTATATAATTATGTTCTTATCTTTTTTATCTATGTTTCTTTTTTTCATTATGTTTAGCTAAGTTTATTATGTCAAGGTGAAAAGGTACACTAATGGTGTAAGAATAAGTATAGTATAAACTCAACATGGACTTTAATGTTTGATACTAACATGTTTTGTATTTGTTATCTTATTCACTCTGAATACTTTGCTTGTTAAATGGCTAATCTAGATTTATGTTGTTTAAACCTTGGTACAACAAATACTTGTTACTTTCATAGCCCAACTGTATGGTATAACCGACACCTGTGCTATGAAAGGAACTTGATTTGTTGTTAACACAAGTTATCATCACGAATACCTGACAACATTTACAAGTATTAGCATTGTTCGAATAAGATAGCTAATGTAATCATGTTAACAATTTATAATCCGATTGGAACTTTCTTTGTGTGTGGTTTCCAGTTGAATAATAAAAAGAGTTTATATTATACTTATTTGAAATACCATTAGTGGATCCTCTAACCTTGACAATTGTTTTATATTTGTTTAAATCCTTACATCAATATCACATCTCAAAGCTCTCTTCAACTCCTTTTCTATTATTGTCTATTTCTTTATTTGTAGTCTATACAGTTAACCTCCCTGTGGTTCGATCCTGGTCTTGCTGGGTTATTTATTACTTCGACACTTATGCACTTGGGATAAGACATCAATCTTTTGATCATGTCATTGACCCGTTACTCAAGTCCGGTCGACCAGACCTCCTCGTCACCGAGTAGCAATTTCATAGCAACCCCAAGGCAAACGGCCTCCCAAAACTAGGGTAAATATTTGAGCGCGATCCAACGGTCGGATAAAAATTTATGTCCCTTTTGATCCATTACACAAGTGTGGCCAACTAGACCTCCTCGTCACTGAGTAGCAGAAAAAAGAAGGGATGAGAGAAGTCGTTCTTGAGAAAACAGAAGCAATAAAAAGAAGAGAAGGAGGAACAAAAAGAGAATCGAAGAAGAGCTTCATCCAGCACCTGCACTTCGCCGCTCAAGAACTGCAAACAGGTAAGTCGTTTTCAAATCCCCCTCCCTGTATTTTAATTCCCTTGTTTTTGTTGCAAGCATGCATGAACAGTTCACGCACGTTTGCAAATAAAAAAAAAAAAGAGAAAAGAGATTGGGTCGGGTGTGGGCCTCATGGTGTGTTTGGCAAAACACACCCTTATGTCTTGACCATAATTTTTATGCCCCTTCTATTTTGATATTTGGTCAAACAAGCCCTTTTCAATATCAGATAATTCCCAAAATATTTGAGGATCTTTGTGGGGTTATTTATGGACTCCTCGCGTATTTGTTTTTTGCATTTTTTTTTGTTCATTTTTTCTTTCCTCGTTGTATGCTTAATTTGTGGACCGTACTGTTAATTGCAAATCTGTGTGCAATATTTCTTTTAGGTTTGTCTAAAATGAGTAAATATAAAAAAAAGGATAAAAAAAAGAGTGTAGAAAATTTATCTCTCCGTTAAAAAATCCAAAATTTTGCGAATTTATTCAGTGGTACCAGAGTTAGGATATCGCATTTTTTTTGGGTTTGTGTAATATTTACCAATACCAGAGTTGGAAATATTCATAGGTACTATTCACCGATGCCAGAGTTTGGAACATATTAAGAAGGATAAAAAAAAAAGAAAGGACAAACTCTTAGCAATTTTAGACAAAAACTAATAATGCAGCCTGCCTTAGATAGGACGCTTAAGGGGTGATAGCATCTTTCATTTTACCTAACTAGTCTCATGCCATTAGAATCTTTGTTGACCAATTATGATTCCTAGTGATCGTAATAATATTTGGCAACTCCTTGAACTAGAAATAATTCCCCAAATGACAAGATGTCAGATATCCATTCTTTGCTTGAAAAACTAAACAAGATTATTTTTAATTGGTCATCGTGATGTCCGGGAGTGATACTAAGCATAGTAATCCCTCTCTCCTAAATAGAAATTTAGGAAACTTTTCACTGGTGGTTCGTGTGGATCACCGTTGAAAGTCGGACAATTGGATAGCTTGTGGTTTGCGACAACTCAGCCCTTAAGAAATTATTCAAAGACAATGAATGATCTTCAGGTAATAAATTCCTAAATAACTTTAGATCTGTCTAATAAGTTCCTAGGAACTCTTGAATAATTTTGTTTGATTGTTTTCGTTGTGTGTATGATATTTGGGAACCCAACAAATTACACTAAGAAATTGATCACTAAAAGTTTGAAAAGGTTAAGTCAGATCTTGTATGACTTTTCTAATAGTAGAGAGTCATGACATATTACTAGACAATGTACTTGATCTTCAAATATAAATCAATCAATTATTAAATTGATAATAAATTTAATTATTTTATTATATTTTATTTAGAATTTGAATTATATTTGGGCTAACATATTAGGAACTTTATGGGCAACACACATAAGGAACCATTAGTAAGAAATTAAACTAGGATGATTAATCAAGTGTAACTTGATTGTAAATAAATTTTAGAAATTAAAGACTAAAATGTAATTTATTCAGGGGATTACAATTCTAAATCTAGAAAAATCAAGTAAGGATTTAATTGCATAAATTTATAAAACTATCTTAAAATGATATAAGTGATATTATTTAGGGGATAAATTGATATTTTACTATTTATAGGGTTATTAGGTTTTTCTTTAAATAGAATGTTATGCCTTATATTTCTGTATAGAATATTAGATGCACCTATAGAGATAAGTAGAGAAAAGAAAATAAAGACTAACGCATAAGGCATAATAATCCCTCTCTTAAAAGGGTTTTAAGAGATTTCAAATCTAATAGTTCATGTAAATTACTATTAGAGACCAGACAATTTGATAGCTTGTGGTTTGCGATGACCTAGCCTTGAAGTGTTAATCAAACCTCAGAAAGAAGATTTGATTTTAAGGTGATTTTTATGCAAACTTTAAATGAACCTAAATTGTTTAACGAGATCCTTGGAAGTCCTAAAAAAATTAAATTATTATTTTTTCTATGTATTTGCTTTTTTAAAAAAAACCAACTCCCTTCGTCAATGGTACAGTAAGGCACCACAACCATTGACAAGCACGAACCTCTCTAATAATGATACTCATTTTTCTCCACTCACCACAAGGTCATTCTCTATCATCAATTAGTTCACGAGGTAACTTGATGTGACAGAGGTCTAAAAGATCTCAGGGCACTCGATAAATTAAATAGAGCAATAATAATACGACAATTCCACACAAGATCACATACGACAAACAACCATTCAACAATTTAACAAGTTTAGACAGAACACACAGCATTCACATATACACTATCTCATGTTCTTTACTCTCTTATACATTATTTCTCTCTTATATTTTTCTAACTTATGCATCAAAAAGTCTCTTATTCTAATAGAGAATTTGTTTTGTAGAAGAGCTAATAAAAGTCACTCATCAACCCATGAGATTAGTGGTCAAGCCCAGTCATTCCACCAGCTCCATATCGCAACCATGAAAAGCCTAGTCCAAGTTTTCACAACTTCATCAATAAAAATTCAATTTCTCATCACCACATGTTATCATTTGATCTAGCCTTATTTATTGTTTGTTTATCTACACATGCCTTAGCAACATTTAATTATGAATAATCTTGAACTATACAATGAAAATAAATCTCCTTATAATTCTTATATCGTAGTTGAGCTTCTTCTTCTACTACTTTTTTTAAACCATTTTGGTATTATAGTTTTCTTTTCTTTTCTTTTTTTGTCTTTTTGAAGAGAGTTGCCTATTTCATTTTTGCTAATTACTAGATCATTTACCTACCTATATTGCGGGTCAAATAATTGTTTTAAAAATATATTCAAATATATAAATATATAGGGATTGACCCGATGTGACTTGGTCATCTTTACAAGTCCAAAGACAACCTAAAAAACCAGAAAAAAAAACATAGTTTAACTAAAAAATCTCAAGATAATATTTTTTTTAATATTGAGACGACAACATATTAAATCAACTCAGGTCATCGCATGCTAACATGTAAAATCCAAAACCTGAGTCATGAGATGGTGATAACCTCATACTTCGCAAATAAAAAAAAAACATATTGAACCTCAATTCTCAATTAACTCAATGTTGAGAAATAAAATTGAAAAAAAAAATCAATTAAAAAAGGATAAAAAAAAAACTCAAGTCAACCTAGTTAACTTGTTGAACTTGAATCATAAGACCGAAATAATTCAATAAAAAAAATTAAAAAAAATTATAAAGTTCAATTCTCAATTAATCCAATGTTGAAGGATGAGATTGCAAAAAAAAAAATCAATAAAAAAAGGACAAGAAAATAGACCATGGTCAACTCAAGTTAACCCGCTAAACCTTTGACTTTGGTCATGAGACTAAGATAACCTCATAAACAGCAAATTGAAATAAATTATGAAGTTTATTTTTCAATCAACCTAAATATTGAAGGATGAAATTAAAAAAAAATCAATTACAAAAAAGGACCTAAAAAAACCCGAGTAAACCAAGTTAACCTGCAAAATCCGTGACCTAGTTTATGAGATTGGGATAACCCCATAGAAAGCAAATCGAAATAAATTATGAAGCTTAATCCCTAATCAAACCAAATATTGAAGAATAAAATTGAAAAAAGATTCACTTACAAAAAAAAGATCTAAAAAACATATTAAACCGAGTTAGTTTGTAAAATCTACAACTCAAGTCATGAGACTATGATAACCTTAACGAAAAAAAATCAAAATAAATTATGAAGCTCAATCCCTAATAAATTCAATGTTAAAAGATGAAATTAAAAAAATAAAAACTAAATTTAAAATTAAAAAATAAAGGTATTGTTCCAATACTTTGTGAGGGAAATAGTGATTTCTCAACCTCGATTAGTTTTTGTTAAATTTGTAATCTTTAGTCTTTAGTTTATGCAGTCCTTTTATCCATTACTAACCATTTCCTATTTCTTTTAATTAAAAATAAAAGCAGTGTCAAAAGTTTTGAGAAAATTTGACCAAGTGCAGAGCAATTAGCTGTATGCAAGTTGGAGGATTCGCTTTTATGTATCTTGTTCTTCGTTAGGTCAATAATTCAAGTTGCTTGACTTCAGCCAATCCCCTTTCCAAGCATGCTTCAATCAAAATTGACCACTATATTCTTCCATCATGCTAATCACTAGCACTTTCGTAACCAGCAGGGCAGACTCGCATATGACAACGAAATTAACACAATTTCTTGATCTAAATGTTTGCAGCATAATTTAGATAAAAATAAATAAATAAATCAGGTTCCGTAGGCTGGAGGTTGGTGGTTAGGGTAACCTATAGATAAAAGAAAAATGCAAAACTGGAATTATGGAGTTAGCTCTTCTAATTGCAATTATAATAGACACCTGTTATACTTTCCCCAAGGACTACAGCTGAAAAACCACGACATTTTTTTTCTACTCTATTTCACAATTATATTAAAGAATCACATACTTATTGTTTTCCAAGTTACAGAATTATCATCTCATTAAATACAAATGGCAACTACAACAGAATATGTTCTACACTAAAAGGAAGCACTTAAAAATGATGGCTTTTTAAACAGAAGTCAAAGAAATTAAAATAATGGAGTAAATAATTTTGTGTGCACATATAATTTGTTGGGTCCAATTCTGCTTACTTTACTTCTTTTTGTTGTTTTTGAATGTTTCCTGCTCATTTGACCTGGAATGAAACGGAAAACGATGCAGGTTTGGTTGTTGGCCTCTGCGATGGGGTTCCGACAGCGAGGAACCAAAAGTGCTTTTGGTTGCCTTTGGTTTTTCCTTCATTGCCTCTATCTGTTCCAACACCTCTAAAACTTCTTTCATGGAGGGCCTGTTTTTAGGATCTGCTTCCAGGCACTTTAAAGTAAGCTGTGCTGCTTGTACCATTGCCTTGGATGAATATTGGCCCTCGATCCTTGCATCCATGATGGTGGTTTTGAGCTTCTTTTTTTGTGAAAGCAATGGCTTTAACCATTCGATCAAATTTTGCTGACCAGTCGGCCGCTTTGTATCAAGTGCCCTTCGGCCTGACAGCATTTCAAGTAGCACAACGCCAAAACCATACACATCACTCTTTACATATAAATGACCTGTTTATCATACGGTGAAATATCACATTAGATGATTTGTTTATATGTTCAAGAGTTTTGTACACATGTTTATGATTTGAACTATAACTTTAACAGCCAATTTGAGTAGCATTTCAGATGTCCTGGAAGGAATACATACCTGTTGCAATGTACTCAGGAGCAGCATAACCATAAGTTCCCATGACCCTGGTTGTCACATGTGACTCTCCACCCGAAGGCCCCAATTTCGCCAAGCCAAAATCTGATATTTTGGCATTGTAGTTCTGTAACAGACAGTTGAGATGAAAAGGATTGAATATTAGTGATGAGAAATGATGGCTCATGAAACCTACATCCTAAAAAACAAACTGTTTTTCTGTTTAGTGTTTCAAGAAACCATGGACGTAGGCAGGGCCTTGGCCCCAAACATCAGGTCTTCTATGATGTTATTATACCTTGCATACATGTCTATTTTTAAGTTTTCAATGAGATGACCCCTAAAGACTGTTATACCTTCTTGCAATACATGCTACATTAACATTTCTTCATTGATAATTGATTGTTCCCTTACAACTTCTAGACTTATTCAGAAAGTCTAGTTGTCTTTCTTAGAGAAACCACCCAGAGTTTTGCTAACGATTATTATTGAAGATTTGAAGTACCACAATTCAAGCAATGGAATTGAGGAATAGTTTTGGATCTCCAGCTCTCCCTCGTGTAAATAACACATTTTTAACAAAGTGTTCTTGGTATAACTTTGTTATCACGTACACTGAACTATTTTGTATCAGCTTCAAAGTTTTATAGTCAATCAAATTTAGCACAAAGCTCCATTTACTAGATGTAGAAAATTATTAATGGTACGAAAGAAAATGAAAAGAAGACAAGCTTAAGCTCACACAGTGACATTCCTTTCCACCATATTGTCAATCACATTTTAGCAATGACAGTGCAGAATTAATCAAAAACTTAGAATCACAAAGTGCACTATCATATTTCTTACTGGATTCCACTTTATTTGTTCTTTCAACAACAAAAAGAGAGTATCATAAGAAAATTAAGCCTCAAATAGAAAATATATGGATCATAATAAATAAACTAACCCCATCCAGCAGGATATTAGAGGCCTTGAAATCTCTATAAATGACTTTCTTGTCCGAAGTATGCAGGAAAGTTAGACCTCTAGCTGCTCCAACGGCTATCTTTAGCCGTATATCCCAAGAGAGGGGTTCAATATTAGGATTCTCTGCACAAACAACCAATCCAACAATCAAAAGAGAATTTATCTTTGAATTAGCTAATTCTTTCCCACTTTTTTTTCTCTATACTACTTTTTTTTTTCCAGCAACTCTTACTTCTAAAAAGATGGTTCTCCAAGCTTCCCTTCTGCATAAACTCATACACAAGGAGTAGCTCTTTATCCTCCCAACAATAGCCCAATAACTTAACCAAATTGGGGTGTGATAGCCTTCCTAGAAAGTTCACCTCTGACTGTATTACCAAATGAAAAATGAAACAGATATTTAGCATCAATAATAAGGGCTACATTGCATAAATTTAAAGTTCTCTAAACACCAAGCCAATATGTGGCCAATGAATCATTGGTCTGTGGCAAAGAGTGTTTGGCCGCGTTTCCAAAAATTTTGAATTTTTTTTCTTACTTAAAATAATTTTTTTTAATATTTTTAGATCGTTTTGATATACTGATGTTAAAAATAATTTTTTAAAAATGAAAAAACTTCATTTTGATTCATTTTTAAGTGAAGAACCCTTTGAATCGCTATCGCTACCACAATTTCAAATAGGTCTTTAAACTCAAGGCTAGTGCCCTAAACCCTGCCCTCAAGATAAGCAAGGAGGTGTATTTCCTGGTATTTTCTTCAAAAGATTGCTCATAGTTGTTAAGGTTGGACTGCAATGGTTACCTTATGACAAGAGCACCTTCTACCAGCCACACCATTGAAATTCCATTCAATAGCATGCAAAAAGTCATGCTAGGTGGGACCCATTATAGAAAAAAATTAAAGCCAATAACAAAAACCATGGTTTCTTTCCCATTATTCTTTGCTGCCCCCTCCATTAATGGATTGGTCACAAGCTCAATAAAAACAAGAAAATTGATGATCGAAAGATTACTAAATGTTCAATTATACCTTTCTTGAATATCGACACAGTTGAAATTTGGAATTGAAAATACTTGCCCCTCCATTAATGGATTGGCTACAAACTCAAAAACAGACAGCGAGAGAGAGAGCGAAAATTGATAACAGAATTATTACTAAATGTTCAAATATACCTTTCTTGAATATCAATACAGTCGAAATTTGAAATTGAAAATACCTGCCACTCTTGAAACCCTTGCACACTTTCTGGGTTCAATTTCTTGATAGCAACGACCATGCCACTGCCAGACTTAGAGGGTGCATAAGTCCTCTCATCAATCCAACCTTTATAGACTTTACCAAAACCTCCCTCGCCCAACAAAGTATCTGATTTAAAATTCTTTGTTGTACTCTTCAAATCTGCAAAAGTGAACTCCTTCAAGTTTGGTGATTCCAATATTTGTCCATTTGGATTATTTGTCGCTTCATTTCCTTCATCATGACTCACTGCCTCAGAGAATTGACTCTTGCAAGCAGTACTGCCACTTGTGGCTGAGAAATCTATGGTGGTGTTGCTGTAATTGATTTTAGATGTCCCTATATATAACATCCAAAAATGGAAGGGAGAAAAATCATTAGATCATTTAAAAAAGGCAAAAACAAGAACCAACAAACAACATATGAAACTCTTAAGACATCCAAAACAAGTAGCAAAAGCAAGAAAGATACCTGAGGTGGCAGGATCGTTGTTGGCTATGGAGCTAGGAGTGCTAGGATCATTAAAGAGAGATCTAAGGCAATTGCCCATGTTGAACTTTCAGTAACTCTTCAAAGTTACGAAATCTTCAGAAAAACTTATAACAGGATGTGGCAGCCGCACGCTTTCCGGGTTATAACTATTTGAAATTTTGAGGCAGAAACCAGCTAAGAAGGAGCCAAGAAAGAAAAGGGAGAGAGAAAAGTTTTGAAGGGTTTGAAAGTCATGGAACGAAGAAGTGTATTTCTTTTCCTTTTTGTGGTGGAGGAAGTGCTTGCATTTCTAGGCAATTACTATATTTCTTCACTTTGCTGTTTCTTTCGGTTCTATTAGGCCTAACATTTTGTATTTTAACTTGTAGCAGTCTTTTTAAAACTAATTTCTGTCAGTAGACCACCTTGTTACTCTAGTTGCCGGTGCATGTTTCTATAAGTTATTTTTTATTGTAAAATATATTAAAATATTTTATAAAAAAAACAAGTTATTTTAAATTTTAATATATTAAAAACTTCAAATATATTTATATTTTAAAAGACATCTAAACATCACACTGTATTTAATGCCTTCCGTTTATCACCAATTTCTTTTACTCGTTAATACTTGATCGATCTAAAGTGTCAATGATCTGCCGACCATTGGCAGTGAGTGAGTTGTTGCTCATAGGGCTGAGCATTTTCGGTTCGGTCCGGTTTTGAACCAAAATAAACAACTAAACCGAATTATTTTTTTAAAATTTTTTGAACCGAACCGAACCGAAAACCGGTTCAAACCGATTAATTTCGGTTCGGTTCGGTTTGGTTTTTTTCCCTTCCAAACCGGTTCAAACCCAATGGTCCTCTCTACTTCTCCTGCAACCTCATATAGCAGATCCCAAGTTGCTAGAGGTGAAGACCCATTCAGGCTTCCATGGCTAGATCCTTGTCTACAACTGCACCTGCGTCCAACTGCACATAGCGTTGATTGAGACGATCCAGACAAAACCCAACCTT
>Ga0307514_10005318_pt1 | contig 11538 bp, 15 predicted proteins | sample 16_EM_MG_FD_203088 | JGI IMG/M metagenome (GOLD analysis project Ga0307514, IMG submission 203088) | Populus trichocarpa ectomycorrhiza microbial communities from riparian zone in the Pacific Northwest, United States - 16_EM | ecosystem: Host-associated > Plants > Roots > Unclassified | place...
TGAGCTACCTAATAAATGGTTAATATCACAATATTCTTGATTTAATGTGTGTTTGATAATGTGGTACGTGATGTTTTTTATATAAGTATTTTTCAATTGAAAATACATTAAAACAATATTTTTTTTAAGAATTTTTTTCTTAATTTTTGATATTAGCATATCAAAATTATCAACAAACACCTAAAAAATTAATTTAATTTTTTTTCTTCAGATAAAAAGAAATTTGAAAAGAGCGGGTTGAAATGCATCGACAGAAAATTACTAAAAATTAATAAATCATGGTTGAACTTTGTTTTTCTGAAAATCAAGCAGCAAATTTAATTTACTTTTATAAAAAGATTATCATAATTTTATACAAAAATTATTTACTCACAGCAATTTGTTCATAAACCATTTTTCAAAATATTTTGGATATTAATTAATTTTAATATAGGAGATATCTAATTAGATCAATTTTTAAAATATTTTTTATTAAAAAACATCAATATTTTAATTTAAAAAAGGCTAAAACTATAATTCTAACTATCATTTTAAAATTAATGTAATGACAATCCAATTATTTAGAATATAAAACCTGTTTAATTTTGTGTTTTTAAAAAATATATTTTTTATTTTTTCTTTACTTTAAATTTTTATTTTTTAATTATTTTTATGTATTGATATTAAGATTAAATTTTATAAATTAAAAAAATATTTTAAAAAACAAAATCTACCTCATTTCTAAATAAAATCCAAAATCACTTGGTTACAAAATAACTTTTGCTTTTTCACTAGTCGGCTCACAATTTCTTTTCAAAACTTAATTTTATATAAAAATTAAAATAAATTACTTTTCATTTAAACTATAAACTTTTTTTTTCATTTATTTTATAAATTTTAAAACAATTTTAACTAAATAAATAGTTTTTAAAATTATTTTTCTTATATCTATTTTTTTAATTCACAATAACAGAGACTAATAGAATGACGAACGCACGCTACACGCTGTAGCAGCTAGCTAGTCAGTAGTCAGTACGAGTGAGCATTGATTCAGTGCGGGGGCGCGCACACACACAAGTCACAGCGGGATACACACAGGCCTCAAAACACTCAGTCAGATGCCATAAATGTCGGATTGATTTCGTTTGGCGGGATAACAACACACACAGTCATCTCCCCCTCTACTCTACAACAACAAAATAATTTCAAGAATTTTTAAACACCAACCCTAGCTAGGTCATGGAGGACCACCCCGAAACTTCCCGAAACCGCTCTGTAAGTTTCAATTCTTCCGATCTGCACTTCCATCTGCTACTTTTATGCACTAATTTTATCTAATTTGCTTAAACAGAAGAGGAATCGGTCTAAGAACGCGACCGAGGAGAGAACAAGTGAGGAGGTGGAGGAGCGCGAGGATGATTTCGAAGAGGTTCGCCCTAAATCCAAGCGTAATCGTGCTGCTAAGGATGACACTCCCGCCGCCGTCCTCCTCAATCCCGACCAAAGCTTGATAGGTGATTAATTGACTCCTAATTTTGTTTAATTTTGATAATTATGGTTTCAGTTTGCTTCAATGCCGTGAACTCTGTATTTCATGTTAATTGATGTGATGAAATTTATATTAGATGTTATTTAACAATATTAGATGTTTTTGCTAATCATGGAGGTCTGTGTTCATGAATATTGTTCTGCTGCAGATGTTATTAAAGGGAATGGGGTACAAATTCCTCAGGCGGTGAAGCTTTGGGTTGAGCGATATGAGAAGGATCCAAAACTTGCAATGGTTGAGCTCTTGACGATGCTGTTTGAGGTAATCATGGAATTTTTAAAAATCTCTTTGTTTGGAAAATAAGGAATGAAGGAGGACAGATACAAATGTGCAAGTATCTTATCATGAGGCTTAATATAATAGTCTATGAAGTTCAATTTCAGTGCTGCAGGCCTCTCCCCAGCCTTGTGACTGTTAAATTGTGTGATTGTTCAGGCATGTGGAGCCAAGTATAGTATCAAGAAAGAGTTGCTGGATGAGACTGATGTTGATGATGTTGTCGTTGCTCTTGTCAATCTTGCAAGAAATGTATGCTACATCTTTTATTTTAATATGTTTCTTGTTTCATTATGCCCATTATTTTATAGTTTCCAACCTTTTCCTAGAACCTTTTGTGAAAAATGCTTGATGGGGTTTTATTTTTTAAGTTCATGCTTTGGGAATACAAGTTTAGAGCACTCACTTTACTTTTGAAACTGTAGGGTGAAGTTGAAGATTATCAGAGTTCAAAGAGGAAGGACTTGAAACACTTTAAAGATAACCTCATCACATTCTGGGACAATTTGGTTACTGAGTGCCAAAATGGGCCCCTGTTTGATAAGGTTTTGTTTGACAAATGCATGGACTATATAATAGCACTGTCATGGTTAGTACTGCTCTTTTTATGAAGTTCAGAATTGTGGTTTAATTTTTGAAGCAGCCCCTTTTGGTTACATTTTCTTTGTGTTGACTCTAATCAGCACTCCACCAAGAGTTTACCGTCAAGTTGCATCCTTGATGGGTCTCCAACTTGTCGCGTCATTCATAACAGTAGCTAAAGCGCTTGGCTTACAACGAGAAACTACTCAGAGACAATTAAATGTGGAAAAGAAGAAACAAATAGAAGGACCTCGTCTAGAGTCCCTAAATAAAAGGTTATCAGCAACTCATGATAAGATACTTGTACTAGAGGACTTGATGCGCAAAATATTTACCGGGTATGGTTTACTTTTAGAGAAGGAAAAGAATTGATCAAATTCCTGTTTCACAATATTGACATTTTTATTAAAATAGTCTTTTGACTAGTCTTATTCCTTGCCTTTTGAAGGTTATTCGTGCATCGGTACCGTGATATTGATCCTAATATTCGAACATCATGCATTGAGTCTCTTGGTGTATGGGTTTTGTCCTATCCATCACTTTTCTTGCAGGATTTATACTTAAAGTATCTTGGATGGACACTAAATGATAAAGTAAGTAATCTTAACTGGTTTGATTTAGTGTCTTTTGATATGTGCTGAACAGTCATAATTTGCTTCTTTTTGTATAATGCCACTTGAAGAATGCAGGTGTCAGAAAAGCATCTGTTCAAGCATTAAAAAAACTTTATGATGTGGATGATAATGTGCCCACTCTCGGTCTTTTTACTGAAAGATTTTCCAACCGGATGATTGAGCTTGCTGATGACATTGATGTTTCTGTAGCTGTTTGTGCCATAGGACTTGTAAAACAATTACTTAGGTAACTGTCTGTCAATTTTTGCTCCATCACATGTGCATGTAGAAACACATCTTTGATTTTTTTGAAATCCAATGCTAATGGCTCTTATACTGGCAATTTGCCTTTTGTGTCCTGCAGGCATCAGCTCCTACCTGATGATGACTTGGGTCCGTTATATGATTTACTTATTGATGATCCAGCAGAAATCAGGCGTGCCATAGGAGAATTGGTGTATGATCACCTAATTGCACAAAAATTTAACAACTCTCAATCTAGCTCAAAAGGTTTCTTTCCTATTTGAACTCTATGATAAGATCTTTGTCAAAATTCCATAAACCAATGTTCATAACGATGTTTTTCCAGGCAGTGATGATGGCTCTTCTGAGGTTCATCTTAGCAGAATGTTGCAGATTTTGAGGGAGTTTTCAGCTGATCCAATTCTCAGTATCTATGTTATTGATGATGTTTGGGAGTACATGAAAGCAATGAAGGTATGTTGTTATTACTTTTGAAATTTAGAATTCTACTTGTGTTTGAGGAAAGGAGTAGGATCATGATGGGGTGGGGTGGAATTTCTGACTTAACCTGTGAGAAGTATTGGGCGTGGGCTCACCTGTACTGACTCCTGCCCAATTTGTATTATAATTTTATTCTGCATTTGACAAGTTTCTGGATAATGGAACTTTTTCTTGGATAATTGTTTGTGATGCAAAAATTTTTCTTTTATAAACCTGGAGCACTTTACTGACAATGACTAAGAAACATTATGCTACAATTTATTTATGAATGTACAGTTCCAATTGCTTAATATGAAGGAAATTCATTTTTCATTTGCAGGACTGGAAGTGTATTATTTCCATGCTCCTGGATGCGAATCCATTAATTGAGCTTACCGATGATGATGCTACAAATTTGGTTAGACTTCTTTCTGCATCTGTCAGAAAGGCTGTGGGAGAGAGGATTGTTCCAGCATCAGATACTCGAAAGCAATATTACAATAAAGCTCAGAAAGTGCGTAATTTTCTGGTTTTAAATCAATTCTCTTCAAAATTGTGTCAGTTTTAAGTGATTGTTTATGGCACTCTGTTAACTCTAAATTCAGTTGATTAATAGTTTTGTTCATGCAAGTAATTTTCCAAAATTCTGAAATTCTAGTTTGATACTTATTTATGCAAAAACATATCAGCGCTGAGATTTAAAATCTCGAGCAAGCTAACTTGTCATAATTCATGTGTGGATATTCATGTTTCAATAACTTGCATTCCTTTTCTGGTTTTACCAGCTACCTTTTCCTTTGAAGATAGTTGTTCTTTCCAGTAACTTGATATTTGCAGCACTTCTGCAGTTATGCCATGCTTAATGTAGAGTATGCTTCACTTCTGCAGTTATGCCATGCTTAACGTAGAGTATGCTTTACATGTCAGGAAATATTTGAAAATAATAGACGGGACATAACTATCGCCATGATGAAGAACTACCCGCTACTTCTGCGCAAATTCATGGCCGACAAATCAAAAGTGCCATCATTGGTTGAGATCATTGTGCATATGAACCTAGGGCTTTATTCTCTGAAGAGACAGGAGAGTGTGAGTGGTAGCATTTCTTTCCAAATGCAAGTTCTTTGATACTGTTAGGAAGATAGTTAGAGAGTAACCACTGATTGTCTTGTGTTTCAGAATTTCAAAAATGTCCTTCAGCTCATGAAACAGTCATTTTTTATACATGGTGACAAGGAAGCACTCAGATCTTGTGTGAAGGCTATCAAGTTCTGTTCCACCGAAAGTCAAGGAGAGCTGAAAGATTATGCTCTAAATAAATTGAAGAATCTTGAAGATGAACTCATTAATAAGCTTAAGTCTGCAGTGAAAGAAGCAGCGGTAGAAAACTTCCAGTTTTGTGTTTTACTTTCTTGATGATGCTAAAATGGATGAGATGTAACATGCTCAAATTTGCAGGATGGTGATGAATATTCTCTGCTTGTGAATTTGAAAAGGTTATATGAGCTTCAGTTGGCATGGTCTGTACCTATTGAGAGCTTATATGAAGATATTGTTAAGGTTCTCCACACTTTCAGAAATGTGGATGATGAGGTGTGTTCAATATAATATTATATGATTTGCGCTTTTCATTTTCTTCTTCCTTGTATTTAATAATTTCTCTTGCTTGTCCAGGTTGTCAGTTTTCTTCTGCTCAATATGTATTTGCATGTAGCCTGGAGTCTGCAGTCTATTGTAAACAGTGAAACTGTCTCTGAAGCTTCGTTAACTTCTCTACTGTTTAAACGCAATGCCTTGTTTGAGGAACTTGAGTACTTTCTTGGAACCCCTTCTGAAGATAGGGAAGGGAATAAATGTGGAAATCAGCTTGCTTGTAGAGTAAGCTAAGCTAATTATTTTTTGTAACATGACTCTATCCAAATGCTTCTTTTGACCTGTTGGCAATATATATTGCATGTTTTTGGAATGACTTAACTTTCAATTTGATGTACTATGCCCAGGTTTGTATTATACTTGCAGAAGCATGGTGTTTGTTCAGAAAGACTAATTTTTCTTCAACAAAGCTGGAACATTTAGGATATTGTCCAGATACATCTGTTCTACAAAGGTTCTGGAAACTTTGTGAACAACAGTTAAATATTTCAGGTGACTCAATTCTTATGTGCTCTCAGCTTTGCTAAATATTTCATGTGATGATTTCTGGTTCATAATCCTGTAGATAGCACCTTTAGGAGTCTGCACTGGATTGGTTACCTTAAATTCAACATCGACGCTTAAAAGCATGATCCATAAATAATTTCATGTTGGATACTCGCATTGTATTTTGTTCTCCCCCTGTTATTTATCTCCAATCTTTATCTCACAGATGAGACAGAAGATGAAGAGACAAACAAGGAGTACATTGAGGAGACAAACAGAGACGCAGTTATGATTGCTTCAGCGAAGTTGGTAGTTAGCAGTGCAGTTCCCAGGGTGTGCATACTACTAAACTGTAAAGATAGTTGTTACTTTTAGCTTGTGATGAACAGGGTTGTTGAATAAATATCATAGACAATAGCTGTAATTTGCTTGCTGTTTGAGTGATACAAATGTGTGTAGTGAGTGGGCAGGGTGACAGAAATGTATTTTGATGATCTACCATTTTTCACATTTGGACTAAATTTCATAATCAAGCATGTGAAAATCTGCAATCTGTAGTTCATAGTTTGCTAACTAGATCTTGTATTTTTAATGCAGGAATATCTTACTCCGGAGATCATTTCTCACTTTGTGATGCATGGAACAAGTGTTGCAGAGATAGTCAAGCATCTAATCACCATCATAAAGAAGAATGATGATTTTCCAGACATTTTCCTAGAAGCATTGAAAAGGGTATGGCTTGTGTTTTATGGTTGGGGGAATCACTTTGGGTCTAAGATGCGGTAATTTTGTTAATGAAAAATGATTTCTCTGGTTATTCTCTTGCATGTTCTTCACATATGCTTTCTTATACAATGTATGACTATTAGTTCTCTTTTATTTTATGCTTGGTTTCTCCTTTCAAATCCCTGGTTATTTATGCTTGTGTCGGTGTTTTTACATTAACATGTTATGATCAGTTAATATATTTCAGGTAATTTCATGTATATCTACCTTGTTGAAGGTGCCTTTTGATATTGTTGTTCAAAGTTTGTGCTCATGCAGGTCATATTTTGAACTTCAATGTTTAAAAACTCAAGGATAATCCATAGAAAACTGTCATCCTTGGATATCTTGCATCAAAAGAAGTCTTGTGTGTGTGGGTACACATGCATGCATGCATGCCAAGATGTTGATGCTTATATTATGTGCCATTTTTTTGTTTGACTAGGCCTATGATCGGCATCTGGTGGATCTTTCAAAAAGTGATGATGAATCTTTCACCAGCAAATCTCTTATAGAGTGCAAGGATCTTGCTGCTCGACTTTCTGGGACATTCGTGGGTGCTGCTCGGAACAAGCATAGATCTGATATTCTAAAAATCGCCAGGGATGGTATTGAATATGCTTTCTTAGATTCTCCAAAACAGCTCTCTTTTCTGGAAGGTGCTGTGCTTCATTTTGTGTCCAAGCTTCCTGTGGTTGACATCCTGGAAATGTAAGAGTTACTTTCTTTGACATTGCCATCCAGATGCATTTTCCATAGAATTTAAATAGTTCTTTCCCCTCTCTTCTCCAAAAGCAAATTATTTGGTCATGGTTTATAGATTGCTGTTTTATGGATAGAAACAAACTGGCCCTAACATGTTCTTTTACAAATAGTCTAAAGGATGTCCAGAGCAGGACAGAGAATATAAATACTGATGAAGATCCTAGTGGCTGGCGCCCTTACCACACATTTGTTGACAGCTTACGAGAGAAGTATGTGAAGAATGAAGGTTTGCCAGGTAGCGCTTCTCTTCACTTTTCTTCCAATCCAAATAGGCAACTATGTTTATGTTAATCATGCTAATTTCTTTTTTGTCTTCTGCGCTCTCTCTCTTTCTCAACAGGAAAACAGAAATATGAAAAATAGAGCCCGTTTCAATTAGAAAAGCATTTAGCAGAAGCAATTGCTTTGTCCTGTATCTAATCATCTCAAAAGGCCAACAAGAATAAGAAAAAAAAAAGTAATCCAAATCTAATAAATGAAAGGGAAAAAACACATGTAGTTTACTCAATCAGAAGGCAGCCAATAACTCTTGTTTTTGTGGAAAATATACACTTATAAATAAAAAGCACAAGAGTGGAAATTAAGATGCAAGGGAATGTCAAAGTGAAGTGGGAAGATGGGAACTTTGGAATCAATATGAATTAAAAAAAATAGGATCCAACCTTGTAGACATCTTCTTAAGCATGCTCTTTTATTATTCATCTGGACTGTAGGCTTAATTTCCCAGTTCCTTTGATGGTGCTGCTTTTATATTTTGTTTTGTAAGGCCTCTGTCTTGGTTTGTCAATCAATTTACACGAGCTTGTTTGGGTTTCACAAGATTTGGCCTGTTTTGTCTATTTGCCTTTCAAATGTAAAATTGGTAGAATCATCATATGGCAATGATGCTACTAAACTACTGGAATCAAAATGATGCTGCTACCAAAATAGCCATTCTCTATGTGATTCAGATAATTTTCCATCTATGAGATGGTAAGATTGGAGGATCTTACAAACTGGATCATGATTTAGACAACTGTGGTATGGACATCTATGTTTCCACTAGTTTTATGTCTTGTAATTCTGAAATGGTGGAGCTCTTTGTTTGCTGGGGCGTAGTGCATTGATAATGATGATGGCAATGGCAGTGGTACTAGTTTATGTGCTATTGAGTCGTTGATTGCCTTGGACTAATGGAAATCCTTGTGAGGTGCCAGATCTTTTCTTTTTCAAGATCTAGGCTTCATGCTTTGTTTAAGATCTGTAAACTAAGAATAATTAATTTTGCCAAACAAGATTCTTGGATTTTATGATGGATTGAGGGGACAGTGTCTTGTTTGTATTTGTAGCCTTTTCTACTTCTGGTGCTTTCATTTTCTTTAGTCTGTTGTTTAATTTGGTCCTGCTGCTTGGTAAATCTTACTATATTCAAGCAGTTATTTTATTTTTATTTTTTTCCTTTGGTATTTCTCTCTGTTCTTACGACAACAACTTAATATCCGTAGTACATTTTTTAGCTGCTGCGTTGAAATTGGTTATATTTTGCATGGAAGTAACTGTCATTAATTAAATGCAGTCCTCTTCATTGAATCACATGTTCCATGAGTGAAAACTCTACATAAGGCTGGTTTTATTTAGTGCTTGTTGGTTTTTAAGCACCTTGTAACTGCATTGAGATTAATCAAATTGTTGCCTTTTTTTTTCTTCTCAATTTCATGTTGCAAATGTACTATGGTGCTAATAACAATAGAACATTGCAGATGAGAAAGAGAGGAAACGCGGTGGTCGCCCAAGAAAGCGGCGTAATATTGAGGGAAAGAGATTGTTTGATGAGGACAGTTCAAGCGAAGAAGAGGATTCTATTAGTGGTTCAGATCGAGAAGATGCTCATGATGAAGAAGAGAAGCAGGATGAGGAGGAAGAGGATGAGGCTCCTTTGATACATTCCCTCAGGTCATCATCCAAGTTGAGGTCATTGAAACTTTCAAGAGATGAAAACAAAGGCCATAGAAGGACAGGAGTTTCTGCTTCTAAAACATCAGGTACGAAATGAATTTATGCTCTGCTTGATGCAGCTTGATTCATAAGGTCCCTGTAGAATAGTATAGTTCAAACCACGCCATGCATACTCCAATTATAAAAAACACAATTCTGTAATCTTGGTTGATTCTTCTCATGCTCCATAATGGCCACAAGACCGCAGGTTGTCTGAATAAGGGAAAATAAAAGGAATGTGGCAATCGTGATGATAGATTCAGTAGATAAAACCATATGGTGATGACTTATAATCTTTTCTCAATATCGTATTATGTCATGCAACTAACTGTTTTTTTTCTTTTGTCATGCAGGGGCATCAAACTAGCAACTGTCGCTATCATGTTTCGTTATATACATTAAAAGCATGGCTAACAAGTTTTCGTTAAGATCTTAGAGCAGGTCTGTAATCTTCTTCCCCATCTGAACTAGCTTGCTAGGTGTATATTTCTTGGATTCAACAAAATGTTCAAGAACACCCTTTTAGTAAATGTTTATGCTGTTTTCCTTAACGCTTCCATAATTTCTATAGGCTGGCTGTGTATTGTCTTCTTTTTCCTCATCTGTATCTCACCAACTAAACTCATCCTTGTCAAAGGAGGGCCTGTTTCGGCAATCTTTGCCGCCACCACTGCCTATCAAAACTCAAAACCATCTCAGATAAGCTGGCACCGCTTCCACCTGCTACCCCATTTACAGAGCCACTACCCCAATCAACGTGTTGCTTCAATCTCACGTTGGATAAGAATTATAAGATCTGGAGTTCAAACTTTTAGATCATGCGAGGATAAGATCCCATTCATCGTTTTGTGTTGTCTATAGCCATTTGGGCATTACAATCATAGCAGAACCCATAGCTGCCCTTTCTCTATCTTCAGTTGCAGCTCACATGGCATGGATGAATCTTGTCAATATCAAGTGGATGATCCAATAGCATGCTCAGGAGAGTCAAGGTGAAAATAGGAATCAAACATCTATGTGCTAGAAGAGTGGAAGAATCATCTCCATGTCTCCATCAATCTTAGAATGACACTTCAGATAATTTAATTGAAATCGTGTTTTTAAATTTTTTTTTTAAATTTTGCTGAAAATTAATTTAAAAAAAATAAAAAAATATTATTTTAATATATTTTCAAATGAAAAGTATTTTGAATAATAATTATTATCTTTCTAAATATTTTTATCTGGTAAGATTTTTTACTCTTGGGATCTTAAAGCGTGGACAAATTTTCTCCTCGGACGTCCAATTTCAAAATTGATGTTGATTCAATGAATTAACGAACAAGCAGGAGTTTGAATATCATTCTATCGAATTTCAGTATAATCATTCTACTCGAACATCCAATACAATCTGAGGCATTGAAAATAAAAGGTAGTTTGCGTAGAAATTGGGGTTTTCACTGTGCATGGAAATAGCGTCAAAAGATAGAAAGCATGCCTCTTTTGCATTTTTATCATAAATTGCAAAGAAAAGTTGGAGCAGCCTCTTGTGTTTAAGTTGATCTCTCCTATCATGCCAAAGCCATAATAAGATTAGTGAAAAGCAAGGTTTCCAGGATGAGGATCAGCGTGAAAGAAATCAGCTTTCACCTTCTCTGGATGAAGGTGCTGAAAATGTTTTCTCTAGCTGCAGCGATGGATAGCTGTTAAAGAAGAGGATTCCGCCATGACCACGTCCAAGATCAGATGACCTGTTCTCACGGCAGAGTTCAGAAACCATGCTGGTGGCGTGGACAATATGAGAGGAAAAGCCACTGATCCATCCGCTTATCAGTTCCATTCAAACCCCCTCCTTCCATGTCGCCGCTTCTTCACAACTATAGTGATCTATAATAATTATTCTATTCATCGTTGAGAATTTTAAAAAACAATCTCCTCAAAGTAGAAATCAAAATGCGTAAGTCTGCAGGATTCATAAGGGATCATGCATTGGGTTACTAACTTATTCGGAAAGCAAATCACAGCCAAAATCTTCTTCACAACTATCAGTGGGTTCATCACCATGAACAATCATTGATTCCTCTGGACCAGAAGATGCTGTTTTCTTGTATAAGCCTCTACTTCTATCCAAAAATCCCTTTCTCATCATACTTGCATATTTTCCCCTGATATCAACAAGAGGATGTTTATGTA
>Ga0307514_10005321_pt1 | contig 11535 bp, 7 predicted proteins | sample 16_EM_MG_FD_203088 | JGI IMG/M metagenome (GOLD analysis project Ga0307514, IMG submission 203088) | Populus trichocarpa ectomycorrhiza microbial communities from riparian zone in the Pacific Northwest, United States - 16_EM | ecosystem: Host-associated > Plants > Roots > Unclassified | place...
CATGACAAATAATTCTTGCTTGTAATATCAAGTGTCACAAACTCAAGTTTGGCTAGGTTTGTTATTGTTACTTTGTAAAAAAAATCAATATTGTTAGAAATTTGGTGTGTGTGTGTGTGTGTGTGTCTATATATATATTTTTTTGGAATATAAAAATAGATTTTAAAACACAGAAAAATATTTATAAAAATATAAACATAAAATGAAGATCAGTACGTGGTGTTGTTACACCTGAGAATAATCTTAAGATTTTGTCACAGGTTTCCATCATATATACTTGATCTCAAAACAGAATGTAGAACATACAACAACAATAGAAAAACATACCTTCTACTTCTTATCAACAAACCAAATATGATTATCTACTTTAAGATGAAAGTGAGGAGAAATCCATGTCTCTACTTCTTACCAAATATGATTGTCTGCTTCAAGATGAAAGTGAGGAGCAATTTGTGCTAATAATATATTATAAAATTATATCTCAAGAAGCATACAATAATAAAACAATATAATTAATAAAGAGTAAATATAATATATAAGAACAATGGAGATTAGGGGGGTGAAGAGAGAACACTTTTATTTCATATGAATTTGTAGTTATATGTGTATATCATATTCTTTCAACAATGTTCCTATTTATAGATACATGTACATAAATACTTGTAAGCTCAAAGGTCATAAGAAGATATAAATTCAAATGAACTTTAAGAAATTCAAATGAACTTGATGATGATGAAAGAACATAATAATAAAAAGGTGTAGGAAGGCACTTAGACATTCATATACAATGTATGATTGTATAACATAATATAAAACAAACATGTGTCTTATTATGTTTATTGAACTTATTTATTTAAATTAATAAAAAATAAATCCATACCCGAAAAAATCATGACTTAAAAGATAAACACAAATAAAATTGTCTGAATAAAATCGTGTCATAAAAAATATTACATAAAGTCGAAGATATCTGCAAAATAATTTAAAAACTATTTTTCTTCTTCTCCTTTTCTTCTCTCTCATCGCCTCGGGTTTTGCATCTTCCCTTTCAAAATTAAATGTGTCATGTTAGTTTATATTTGTATCAATTTAAGTTTTCGTTCTTTTAATTACTATTTATTTTTCTTTTAATGTTTTTTGAAGTTTTTTTAGTTGATTTTTTTCTCAGTTTCGTCTTTCTCCATTATTTTATTTAATTTTTTTTGTACAATGTTCTTGATCGAGCCATGAATTTAGCATATTTTCAAGTTAGGTTTTTTTTATCCTTTTTAAAATTAATTTTTTTTAGTTAGTCTTATTATGTTTAATTTGTTGAAAATTAAACTTATTTTTTTATTTATTTTTCTCTTTAAGATTATCTTATTTTCATTGAATTTTTTCTTTGTTAAAAAAAATCATTTAAGTATTTTAAGAATATTTAGAGTGTATTTTTTAATAATATTGACAAATATTTATTTTTTTTATTAGTAATTATCATTTGCAATTTTTTATAATTATATTATTAAATTAATCAAACTTAAATCAATGAACAGCTGATCCCAAATCTTTCTAGCACTTTTAAAAACATTATTATCATATAAGTGTATTTTTTATATATATTAAAACCAGCTCGTAGCATAGTACTGCTGGCCACTTATACGGTGATTAACCATGGAGCATATTGCAGCAGCATGTTTAATGTTCAAAAGAAAAAAATAACCTGACATATTTATGTGGACTCGAAACTGAAACACAGTAAATATTGCGTTGGGACAAAGTAGAAGTCCATAAAAAGTTCGACAACATCTAAGGACGCAATTCTACTGGCAAACAGTCCACTCTGAGGGTAACTATTTCATCATTACATGCCCCACACTACCATGAACCATTCTATCCGCGTGAAGCCGTCACCTGAGCCAAGCAAAATGGGCTCTTGGCATCAACACCAGCGTCATCTTCAGCAAAATTAGCAATCAATTTCGCAACCCATTTGGGATTATCCACATGAGGGAGATGGCCGGAGTCATATACTTCTCGAATAATTGCATTAGATAGTTCAGAGTGCAATTTCTGCATTAAATTCGGTGAAGACATTAGGAAGAAAACCCTACCTAATAGCCTTGACGTAGGTAAACTTACAGTAGTGAACTAGCATTAAGGGCTGGTAAGTTTAATAGATTTAGACGCAAGGCAAAGTAAGCTTTACGAACAAGGACAGCAATGTTTCCAAGTAGATAGAACAGTGATGACAACTTCTAAAAGAAAAATAGATATGATTAGGATATTACCACTACAAGCTTGTAGCTCACAATCTGATCTTTCTCACCACATATGATAAGGGTTTTGTGCTTTACCTGTTTAATAACAACAATACATGCAGAAATGTGGTATTAACAGTATGCATCATCCAATAACTTCATATATATATATATATGTCTTTGTTAAGGCTTTGACCACAGCTGAGTTCTATCCTCCACACTGTTTTAAGCATGACCGATCGATGGAGTTTATTATATTATATCCTCAATGGAATGAAGATGAGCAATTCTATTCGATGAAGTGATTCATTGTTGAAGCTTGAGTTTATGCTTCTTTAGCAAGAAAATAGTTTAAATGTTTTAACTCCCAGAATTCGCACCAACACATAATCTCTCTCTCTCTATTCTTTCTATATCATGAAGTTGCAGTAGCATACTAATTAACATGTATCTCATGAAAGTTAATTCATCACGAACTATATACATGGATTGATTCACTAAGTCATCATCATCAACTAAGAGTAACTTCACTAAAATATATACAACAAATTGATATAGATGCTATCCTTTCTTATCATTTCAGCATGAAAATCAATATTGTACCTGTTTTATCTGGGAAATAACATTATAGCCCCCACTTAACATGAAACTGACAGTTGCATCTTTCCACCATGGTAGCAAACAATGTAATCGGCCAACCTAAATCACGACAAGAGAACAACATAGGCATCAAGTTACACCTTAAACAAAACTAGGCAAGACCTACAACTTCGACTAAAAAAATTCAACTGCATATACTCTAATTCTCGTTGGTTTTGAAAAGAAAACAAGTCTCGTCAAAAGAAAATATCAGGGAAGAAAAAAAAAATAAAGTGAGAGAGGCAGATTTTTGTCCGAAAAAGAACGAGCACACTTACATTAGTCCAGTCCAAGATTGTAAGGAATGGAATGTTATTGAAGGCCAACATATTTGCATAAAGACGTAATGGGAGGCTCTTTAACAAAGAAACCTGATCCAAAAAAGATAAGGAAAAAAAAAAAAAGAGAGCAAAAGGTTAGACACTTGATCAGTTAAAATGAATGTTATAAAGTAGTATATTACAGAAGGGTAAAACTTTAGACGTACCCCAGCATAGGCTACCGATTCTGGTAACTTTGCAAGATGTCCCGTGCCTTCAGCATACACACTTGGGTTGATCAAAACCAGCTTCTCAACCTATCAAATATAGAGATCATGTATTATAAACCAAAGAAATCATGACTGAAGTAGATACTAATTAACCAGAAACTAGAATAAGAGCAAAACCATAGACTTGTAAGAACATTTTGACCTACAATTAGTCATCTTAAAATTTTCGGACGATTTTATTCTTGGACTTGGACAGGTTAGTTTGCCGCTGCTGATTGGTAATGTTTTTCTTCTTCTACTAACCCCACACCACCATCATGCACCTCACAAGTTAAAGCACTATGATCTTATATCTGCAACTTAGGGCAATGGGAAAAACTGAAATGGTTTCTTTTAAATTCAATGTTCAGACTCAATCATACAGGTTTAAAACTCAAATGATAGAAAAAACTTGTCTAGACCTCTTGATTCAACATAAACCTCTCAAGTGAATTTTTCAACAAGTCAAAATTTTGTTGGATTCTTCTCCAATCATATTTTTCCAAGGACTTCAACTGATTTCAGATTTTGATTTGAGTTGCGAGCATGATCAATTGATATCATTAAAGAGATTCACATTTGATACATTGACATGAACATAAGACTGCATATTGCAATGTAGAGGAGTTGAAGGGCAACGAGTAATTGATAAGATAAGTACTTACAGCTTCTGGATAACGGACTGTAAAATCAATTGCAACAGAGGCGCCAAGACTAGGTCCAACTAATATCATTGGCCGTCTGATGTGAGACTTCCAAAGCTGGTATTTAAACGAGAAAAACATCAATTAGTTTCTGAGCTCATGGTCTTAAATTCAGCTACACACATGATCACACACATTGACTCGCATTGTTCAAGCCATGCAAAGACATTAATAATCAACTCATATTTACAAGAAAAATACAATTCGTGGAAAATGAAAGCATTTACAGCACAGAATAAGATGTAGCTAAGCGATTGAAACAGCTCTTCCAAGTTTCGAGAGCCAAAGAATTCAAGAACAAACCTGATAAAGGTGATCACGCTTGGATGCCATGTCACATGGTGGACGAGTTTCTATAACATATATCAACAATGATCACAATAAAGAAAATGTTGAGAGAAATTAAGAACGGAAAGTGTAGAATTCAATACAGTTTACACATGAGAGTTGAGTTGGTTAGACTTAACCTAAATCAGAGAAGCCCCACCCTAGAACATCAATAGCCCAGGCTTCCAAACCAGCCTCCTCGAGTAAGGGAAGTGTGCATCTCCATTCCAAACAAGAACTATATATGTAATGCAACATAGTAAACCAACGTTAGCGTTGACACACACACACACACACACACAGTTTCACACGCACAGGTAACAGAAGGAAAAAACTTAAATAATTGTTGTGATCATTCTATGATAACTTGCATGAGAATCAAACCTGTCAAAGCAATGCAGAAGAACCACTGGGGTGGTCTTATTGCTTTGTCTGATGAGTGGTTTAACACAACTACTCATGATACAACTTTTAGAATATCCAATCTGCAATTATGACAAACAATAAGCCTAGAATGAGGGGCTACGCAAAATTCACAATATTTATTAATCGTGGCCTAAAGCAAATGGGATTTTTGTACGGGTTAGAAACATTGTTAAGTGCTCCAAAATGATTGCTCAAGTCTTGATAACTATTTTGACCAGTATAAGGTTTAACTAACCCAAGGCTTTTTGACTTTTTCAAGGGGTTTTGACTTTTTCAATCACATGAGGGTTTGTCCCTGCCTAGTTCTTTGTGTACTTGGGAATTTTTTTATTAAAAAAAAAAGAAGGTAAGCAGTTTACTAATAACACAACCAGTGTTCTTTTTAACATTTTCATGATGGCATACTTAGAGGCAACAAACTGATCTAAACCCATGGTGCCTAAGCTCGAAATAAGGTTGAAGCTAGCTACCTTCTCTATTATCTTCATATTCTTACCTTCTCCTTGTCATGATGACACTTGGTTCATTTTTCAAGCGTTCATGGGTAACAAGCCAAGTTTTATGTTATACTCTTCTTGTTTATTCCCCTCCTTGTTCAAAGCATTTACTATCTTCAGAGCTTTATGTTCTATTGACCAACATCTAACTCAAAAGCTGAGGATAGACTAATATTGAGAAAATCATAGTTTTTAGACCCGGTCCGGTCCAAAACCCGGGTTCCGGGTTTTGACCGGGTCACCCGGGTCAATTCATTTTTTTTAAATCAAAACGACGTCATTTTAGTAAAACAAAAGTCAACGGGTTGCAACCAGGGTTTTGACCGGGTCTTACCGGGTCACACTGGGTTTTTCCTTCCCATGTTTTTTCTTCAACCCGGCCCGGTTCCAGCCCCGGGTCGGGGCCGGGTTTTAAAACTATGGAGAAAATTTATTTGAGGGAATTTCTTTTAATAAAAATATACATGTGGTACAACTATATTATTTTAATTTTATTGTACCTATGTTTTTAATGTCTGGTGCTTTCAATATGCTAATATTATTTTAGGGATATGTATTTCATTATTATATTATGCATGTTGGCAATCAAGAATTGAATTTTAGGAGAGGATGCCAAAAAATAATCTTGTAAATACAATATTATAGGTAGGAGTGAGCATTCAAATTTTTCATTTCTAGTAATTACATAATTTTCTTTTTATCTGATCCGGACTTTTTTTCTTTTACCCAATCACGAAATTGTAGTTACTCAAATTTTTTAACAATTATTTTTTTAATCTATTTTTTAATTAAAAAAACACAATTAACTAACCGAAGTGAAGCTCAAGGAAAGAATTCAATTGTCAAAATTAGATATAAGGAAATTTAATTTCTAAAAGAATTAAAACACAACTCGACTCAACCTGTCAAACTTGCGATGTAAATCATGATAATAAGATAACTTCAAAGAAAACAAATAAAATACAAAGTCTAATTCCCAACCAATACAATATTGAAGGATAAAAATAAAAAAAAATAAAAACCAAATTTATCTATATCAAGGAAGGCTATCTATGAAGGTCGATGGCCGCTACATGCGCCTCCCAAGTGAAACGCCCTTCACACACGCTAGCCACTTTTTATTTTTCATTTAATTCAATCCCTAAACACTTGTTTTAGTTTCAAATTCAACACCTAAAGCTTAAATTATTCAAAATCAATGAAATCGAAATTAATTTTTCCAAGCCAAGTATTAACTGTTCACCAAATTTTTTCCTTGACACTACAAGAATCCCGAGTCAATTAAACAAATTACCCAGTCTCATCTTAAATTAATGCAAGTTGAGAGTATAAAATTAAAAAAAAATAAAAAACATAAATAAAAAGAAACTGTGACGCTAATACATTTCACAATAATTTCATGACTGTGTCTACAGTGAAACCCCCGACAGTTTTAAGTTCTTCGTGATTTACAAAACTATACCAAAAATATGAATAACGCATGCCGAGGGTTAACATTGTGGGACAGACATCTTGTTCTAGAAAAACAAACAAGTCATTTTCTCCATCTTCGTGTCTCAAAAAAGATCTGCGGCCTCTATTAAAACAGATCCATGGTGCCTAGGCACGAAATCAAGTGTCAGCCATAGACATGTATTGTAATGTGGGAAGCAAGGCTCTGCACGAATACATTTTTCACCCTCTGGGCATTTTTCTGCTAAGCCCTAAATACATGGGAAGCAAGGCTCTGCACGAATAGTAGTTACTGTGGAATGCCATTAAAGATTCAAGAAGCGGCATCGTCACCAACACAAATATGTTAAATCAAATCCATGGTGGTCGTCAATCCTAGGAATGAAATATGGTACGAATAAAACTGATTCTTATGTATATGTAGTACCAATAAGTGTGTAATAAATTTACACAACCAATACTAAGAAATTCGAATGGTGAATGCCCGATGGTGGACCATGAGGTGGTTGCTATGTTGTCCTGGGTTTCATGGCTAGTCAACGTCAATGACACTCTTGCTCTCCTGTTGAAAATGCCCTCGAACTATCTCTTTCAAGTTAATTGCGTTGTTTTTTAAAAAAAATTATTTAAAAATATATTAAAATAATATTTTTTTATTTTTTTAAAATTATTTTTAACATTATCATAGCATTAAAATATTAATAAAAAGATTGCAGAAGGTAAAACTGAGTCTGTGAGACATTTCTCAGATCCTCGAATATAAGTATTGTTTTTTACTTTTACCGACTAGAGCAGGCCATGGATGGTGAACCAAACCCAGGAGGGGACCGACAAACAAGTTCCAAGAGAGGGTGTCTCTTTAAACAACCGGCGGACACCTTTTCAGATACGAAAGGGGGAAAAACAATGGCTGTTTGTGATCTCTAGGCATTTCCTCAAGAACAGAATCTTTTCACTGCTCCAGTCAATAATGCTACTTCCTTACCCAAATATATATATTCCAGAGGAAGAATTTCAGGCAGCTTTAGTAACGTTATTAAATTCTCAAAGAAAGGAAAAATTAATGAAAATAAAATATAAGGATTTGATTTTATAGATCGAAAACAATGTGTACATGCGTAGCTTTCAGTCATCGGTTCTTTAATTTCCACCAAAAATCTTCACGAGAAAAAGAAAAATAATGCGAAATTAATATCAACAGAATAAACGCAACACATGATACTATATTATATTACATTTATTTAGTCACAAAAAGCAGATAATCCCTTGGCTACTACGCTAATCATAGAAATGATAATAACGTATTAACATTAATAATAAACATAAATAGGCTACAGATTAAACAAGAGGGAGTGGAGTAGAATAAGTAAATTATGATGATCATGACTAACCTGCACAGGTAACCTCTCTATTCTTTTAGCCAAAGATCTGGCAAATGGGTCTTTGATTCTCTCTACCTCTTTTGGAAGAAATGAAGGAAACTCGGCATCACCAGCTCCATCAACATCAAAAACTTTATGCTTGCTAGCCTTTAAACTCGCACATTTTTTGGTCATATTGCCTCCCAATAATGGTAGAGACCCAAGCTTAAGAGACATGGTCATGCTTGAAAGCTCAAGGAAACAGAAGTTATTTCTTCCAACTTCCGATGGAAGTAGCTAGACAGGAAAGGGGAGGGACTAGCAGAGAGAGAGAGAGAGGCGGGCTTAGGCCTGGCCTGATTGCACTGAGTAGTTGAGACGTGTCCAACACCTACAGGAAAGAAAGCTACCGTGTTGTCTCTAATGGCTGAAAGCATGAAACTAATTTTATATATAGGGAAACCAGACTACGTTAAAGTTTTACTGCAGTACTGTGTACCTTGTCTTTGTCCATTAAGTTTTTTCGTTGCTTTCACGCTGTATTTATTGCAAAGGAAACTTGAAATGAGTAGGCCTTTTTTTTCTTTTTTCTTTTTTCTTTTTTCTTTTTTCCTTACATGCTAAGAGAAGAGATTCTATTTGTATTCAAGAAAAAAAAATAGTTTGGTATTTGATATACAGATCATGTTTGTTTTCAGAAATTTATTTTCTTGAAAATTATTTTTTTTATTTTTTCATATTTGGTAAACACAAAAAAAATTAGTCAAAAAAACTAAATTTCAATTAAGAAAAAAAATAAAACTTTATGGCAGAAAAGCATTTTCATTCTCTTGTCTTAAGGAAAACACTTTCCTTTGCTTAAACAAAATAAAACATGTGTTGTCTCCTTGTCTCCTTGTGACAAGCAAAAAAACATGCGTTGTCTCCTTCATTTTCATTTTCCTTGTTTTTTTATTTTTTTAATTTCTTAGTGCTTTGTTATTTCCTAGTGCTTTGGTAATAACAAATAGAATAGTGAAAATTTTATTCACATGGAGGATAAATGAATATGAGGGAGACGAGAATATAAAATATAAAATGAAAATAAGATTTTTTAAAAAAATAATATATAATTATATTTTATAAAATGAGCTATATATGAATATAGGATATAAAAAAAAATTCATCATTACACTTTTTAGATTTTATTCTTTTATTGTAAGTGATTAAATATTTATATTTAATATTTTTATATATTAGATAAATTTGAAAAAAAAAATTAATTCATTAATAAATTATTTTCCAGTTTATTTTCCATAACATAACCAAATACCGGAAAGTGTTTTCCAGTTTATTTTCCATAACACTACCAAACATCGAAAAATAATTTACTTTTCAGGAATTCACTTTTCAAGGAAACAATTTTTCAAAAGAAAATTATTTTTCAGCAAACAAACAGGGCCTAACACTTGTTTAACTTTCTCCATTTGGTTTTTTCATGAATCATGACTAATCATCTTATAGTAAAATAGTATGACTAAATAAATATAAACTTATATTTAACTAAAATTTTATTTTTATTATTCAATACAAATTGATTTTTAATGAAAATAATTTTTTATTATTAGAAGAAAGGACAAAAATAACTTCAATATTATAAAACTAGTTAGGAAAGATGATTTTTTACCAAGGAAATGATAAATATTTTTTTTTTGAAGTTATTATAGTCTTATTACCTAAATCACAGGTTTAACAAGTTAGCCCGCGTTGATTTGGGTTGTTTTTTTTTTTTCATCCTTTAACATTGGGTTTGTTGGAAATTGAGCCCGATAGTATTGTTTTTTTTCTTTCTAGGGGTTATCTCGATCGCATGACTCGAGTTGTAGATTTGACAACTTTGTTAACTCGAGTTTTTTGTTCTTTTTTTAATTTAATTTTGTTTTCAATTTCATCCTTCAACACTAAGTTGATTAAGAATTCACCTTCATGATTTATTTTGACTTGTTTTCTATAAGATTATCAAGGTTTCATGATCAGGGGTGTAGATTTGACAAGTTAACTTAAATTAATCTAATATATCATCGTATCAATATTTTAAAAAATATCATCCAATATGCATCATATTTTGAGTTTATAATTATCCTTTTTTATTAGAAAACATGTTAGCAAAGTTTAGATATTTTTATGTATAAAAAAATCAATCCAACCTACAGCGAGCAAGAGTCAACGAACTAGCGAAAACTTAATGCTTTTGAAACTAGAGCTAAGCTTTGAGTTAAAAAAAAAAAAGGAAATTAAGTTTGAAGTGTTCAAAATAGATTTGATATGTATTTATCCTTTTTTAAAAAAATTGTTTCCAGGTATATTAGTATACACATGTACATATATTCATACAAAAATGCATCATAGGAACTAGCCTTACTAAAAGGGAGATGTTCATACTCTATTATTTTTATTATTTTCTTTCACATTAAGGACAATGCAAAATTTAAGCTTAACCTTTGAATGATTCGTGTGATTTCATATACGTAGGAACTTTTTTAAATTTAAGCTTAACCTTTGAATGATTTCAGTGTATTTGGTATTGTGGTAACTTTTATAGTTGTGATTTGAAAAAAGTTATTTTATAAAAAATATTTTTGGTTGAAGTTGGTTTGGTATTTATACATGTTTGATTAAAACTGTGGTTGAAATTGAGGTTGAACAAAAAATAATTTAATGTGTTTGATTAATAATATTTTTCAAATTGAGGTTATATATATATTGATGGTTTTTAATTTAAATATTGTAGATTTAACTATTGCTATTACATCATGAAATAAATAATACTTTATATGAAATATTTTTTATTGTTCCATTAAACTATCTACAATTCCATCACGTATGAAATATATCCGACAATGACTATAGTTTTCTTGGTTTCTTAAGCGCGTAACAACATCAAGTAAAATATCATTAGGAATAAAATTGGGATTGCGATCAAATTCTGCAAATGCTACGTCATCAAGCGATCTCTGTCTAATTTATGTAGTGTCATTGAATAATGTTAAACACTAGTTTTTCGAATAAAACACAATTAAAAATAAAAAATAAAATAAAATATTTTTATTTTACTGGGTCGGACCCGGTTCAATGCATTTAGCTTCGGATCGGACCCGGTCCGACCGGAACAGTAGACACATTCTCAACTATTCACACGAACATGAACAGTGGAAACAATAGAGAATGATTCACTCTCCACGATAAAAGAAGCAGCTTGGAGCTGCTTTTAGAGGGTGTTTGGGAGTGTGGTAGTGGTTGCTTTTCAAATAGCTTTTCGTGCCGAAATACATGCCAATGATGTTTTTTTATTTTTTAAAAATTATTTTTGATATCAGCACATCA
>Ga0307514_10005322_pt1 | contig 11534 bp, 6 predicted proteins | sample 16_EM_MG_FD_203088 | JGI IMG/M metagenome (GOLD analysis project Ga0307514, IMG submission 203088) | Populus trichocarpa ectomycorrhiza microbial communities from riparian zone in the Pacific Northwest, United States - 16_EM | ecosystem: Host-associated > Plants > Roots > Unclassified | place...
TTATTATTGCTTTTTTTTTGTCTCAAAATGCATGATGACCATTAAAGTTGATCCATCTTTCTTTCTTACACGTTTTGCCCCCACTTATTCTAGTTTAATTAATTAACACGCAAATTACATTAAATATCGGTGTCAATTAATTTAATTGATAAAATAGTTAATGAAAATTGCGAGAATTGTTCAATTAATAAAGTGATTTGATGCTAAGAATCACCATGGCAACGAACTAATTAAAACCTAAATCAATTTCGAATTCAAATCATATTTTTCTTTTAGATATTACTCATGAGATTTCTTCCAAGAAACATGAAAATCAAATCCTGATAATATGGGATTGGATGAAATCATGAAAATAATAACCAGGAAAAAACAACAATACATTATTTCTTGAGTGAAAAGAAATTATTGCATTCTTGGTAGACAGCTGCAACAATTTTTTTTATTTGAAGTTCCAAAGAACCAGAGCATGTCCAGTTCTAATTAACTAGCATTAAGATTCACAAAATGGCTAGCAGATAAAACCCAGGAGATGGGAGGTGGGGGCACGAACCCACCAAATCACCATGGGAGATCTGGTGCCATCACTCTCCAGTGCCAAATCATGTGCTCTTATCTTCTTCCTCGTTGTGGGATTTGTTTAATTAACTATGAACTTATTCGTATCCATGGAATCCCTGTGTCACTGTTATTTAGAAATTCGAAGTATCTTCATGGTATCAAGGATCTTGTTTTTTTTTGGGATTTTATTTGCTTATTTTCTGGACCTTTTACTTTGTACGGGATATTGATCTTCTATTTTGTTTACTGCTTTCTTGATCAATGTGAGATTCCCTGCATTTTTCTTGCTATAAAGGGGTGAAGGGGACTCGTGCATGGGAAGGATTTTGAGGGGGTTTAAATATATTTTAATATATTTGTAAGAAAAATATATTCTTAAAAAGCAAAAGTAGTAGAAAAATGCAGTTGCTTCGAAGGGAGGCACCGGCTTCGGAACGACGCGGTCGGAGCGCTCCAAAATCCCATGCAGGATGTGTTGTCTTCAGGTGCCAGTTAGGCACTAATAATTCATGTGATGGTGTCCTGCTAAATAATTGCTTGTTTGATATTTTGGTTCATAATTATTAAACAAACATGTCTGGGTTAATCTAATTAAGTATGTTTTTGATGTTGTTGTCGGTAGTAGAATTTTAGTTATGATTGTAAAAAAACAGGTTTTTTTAAAAAAAAATTTGATAATTAAAACTACTATGAGATGGAGTTTTGTATATAAATTAAATAAAAATATATTATTTTAACTTTTATATAATTAAAGTTTGAAATGTAATTATGTATGAGAGTTAGTGGAAAAAGTATAAGCTATTTGAAAAATTAAATTTTTTTTTATTCATAATTGAAAAAAATAAAAAAATACCATGATATTTAATATAGTCTCTAAACACAATTTAAATTAAATTGAATTAATATAAAAAAATTAATTTTTTAAAATGAAATAATATTGTTGTGATAAAAAAAATGATTTATAGGTCAGAAGTCAAGACGGAACTAATTTAGACTAAGCTATCATTTAATCCCTATATTCTTAACAAAATAATTAACTAATTAATTTAGTTTAAAACCCTCGATATTGAAGCCTTGTGTTTCTATATTTTATTTTGTAATTTAGTCATTAATCTATGGTTTTCTAAGATTATTTATTAATTTTCGTAAATTGTCCTTCGTTTCTAGTTAAATTGTGTAATCTCATGATCATCCATTACAAATAACAAAAGTGCATTTAAAGAAAGGTTTATATATCTAAAAAAGAATTAATCATCAACTCAAGTGATCAATGGTATAATTTATGACATTAAAAGTAGGAGAGACATACAAAATCACGAAAACAATAGGGACTTAATCATAATTTACCCTCTGGTTTCCAAGAAAAAATGCCTTTTGGAATAAGTATAAACGCATCCTTTAATTATTGCAGCGGTAAGAATTATGTAATTAATTAATTAATTAATTCTGTAAATTTAATCCTTCTTATTTTCTAATGGTTTTAATTAATCCTTTCTATCCAATTTTATATATCAACTTTGATTAATAGAACCTCCTGTAAAAACTAATTTTAGAACAATTTCACAAATTAAAACTAATAACTACAATTAATCATAGAAACTAATTTCCTAAAATTCAATTCTAGTGAAAAAACAATGATGGCTGAAAAATATAAAAAAATATGACTACGAACATTGTCTCTCTAACCTTCCATGGCATCGTAAGATACCAGGGCTCCCATGACTACGAATATTATGGTGCGATACGTGTTTTGTTTTAAACATATGTTTACTCTAAAATATTTGGTTAATTAACATAAAATATAATTTCATATTAATCCAACTAAAAGCTTTTTTTAAAAAAATATTAGTTTAAAAAACTATAATTTATAGTTTTTCTTTTTTAAATTAATTGTCACCCAAAAACTATTATAATACCAACAACACACTGAGATTACTCCTTAGCTCCAACAATTGCTACAAGACAAGGATGATTGGTGTGTACTTGAACAATGTTCTAAAAAAAATGTATTTTTTTTTAGCTGTTATAAGAATTAGGAATTATTAGTTGATGACGCCGCAGCTGATAAAATATCAAATATCTCTTTTGCTTATCTTCTATTTAGTTTAAAATATTTAAAGTCAACTTCATGTTTTTAAAAAAATTAAAAATAAATAGTAATTAGTGGATCTATACTTTAATATTACTACTACAAAATCAATAAAATATTGATTTAACGTTTAAATCACCGCTATATTTCTGTAAGGATAAGAATACAAGTTTAATTTAAAAAAAACACATTTATTAGAGGTAGCCACGAACCCCAAATAAGACTAGTCTCACCCTTTAAATAGAGTGTAAACATACTTGAGTTAGCACAAAAAAATATATTACTACTACAAAAGCAAAATCACAAAAAACACGAAAATGACACCCTTAAAGGTCCAAACTTTATCAATCTATATATAATAATTATGAATCATTATTGAAGGTTATATACCATTGATTATATCAGACTTTCGCATATTTTGATTTAAATAGATTTGGTGACAAAAAAAATATTTAAACTCTAAATCCAATCATCAAAGAACTTGATTTTTACAAATAAAAATATTAAAAATATTATATAATTATCTACATACAAATAAACCTTATAAAAACGATGATGAACCAGATGATTTTGATAGCATACCTACCATCTAGCAAGAGAAAAAATGCATTAATTAAAGAAAAAAATCTTGTAAACAATGAACACTCCATGAGCTTAGTGCAATAATTAAAAAAAAAAGGCAAAAATCTCACGTGCTCTCAAGAAAAAGAAATTCATTGATCTCACATGACTTTAAACACATAAAACATTAGCCCTCAAAACATACCTCAAATTTCAATTTAACCCTTAAAATAAATTTTTGATTCAATTAAGAAACGGCGTTGTTTCTTTTCTTCAATGCAAGTACAAGTTCATAGTATTAGATATACATGGCGAGACTTGATTGAGATTTCTGACAAAAAAATGTTTGGGGACACAACCAAAAACTCCTAAATAATTAGGGACCTTTTTGAGTTTTATCCCTTTTCCCATGGTCCTTTTGGTATGAAGTCCAAACGCGATCCCATGCCGAGTCAATAATATGGACTTCAATTTGTGGAAAAGCCCAAGTAAAATGTATGACCATTTGGCCCAATACGAGCGGGTCGGGACCGGTTTTGGCAAATCTAAATAATTAAATGCTTTCATTTGAACTTTTTATTCTCATAGATAAAATATTAAATCATTACATTTTGTTTCACTGATTACTATTTATTTTTAATTTTTAAGGTCGTTAAATTGATAAATTATTTTTTAAATTATTTATTGAAGCTTTTTATTAAGGTCATTAAATAATTCAAAATTTAATAATGACTTTAATAATCAACTCATTTTAATAATAAGTAAACAACTAAATACTTCAATTGATGATTTTATTATACATAAATACGTGACTTTATGGAACCTACATTGTGCTACGACTCAACTCATTATCATCTATATTTATCGGATTGTCATTAAATTATTTTCTTAAAAAATGCTACTGAAATATAAATTTTATAATGAAAAAAGAGCGATTTACTTAATTACTTTCTCTAATAATTTCTACTTAAATATTGCAAATACAACCTCGTGTTTTTGCATCTAATGACCAGGCCCAATATCCCTGCTCTATCGTGGTTCCTCCTCACCTTCAACTTTCTTGTACACAAAACCACTAGCAATCCACAAGTAAACACAAAAATTTAAAGCACTCAATGCTGCCATCACCCAGTAGAAGTAGTCAACATGGGCACGGTTTAGATTGTCACCAAGTAAAATGCCAATGGACCTTGCTGTAATGGCCTGCACCGCAGTTATAATAGCAGTGTTGATAAAGCTCCCAACTCCGATCACACTTATATGGGCTGCAGCTCCGAGGCTTCTCATCGATTCCGGCATTTGATCGTAGAACAGTTCCTGCAATCCAACGACCGTGAACACATCTGATATGCCGCTGATCATGTACTGTGGGAGTATCCACCAGACACTCATCGGGATTGTTGCTTTTGGGGTGTCCATTAGACCGTGCTCTCTTGCAATGCTAACCCTTTTAGCCTCTACTTGAGCTGCTACTACCATTTCAACTATAGACAGGAACAGGCCAATGCCAATCCGTTGTAGCATAGTTATACCAGAGCGGTGTCCGGTTAATTTTCTTGCCGCAGGGACGAAGATGCGGTCATAGATCGGAATGGTAAAGAGGATCGTGAGGCCTACGAGGCTTTGGAATGATGCTGGTGGAACTTGGAAGTTTGGTCCTATTGATCTGATCATTGTGCTGCCTTGCTTGATGAAAAGAGTGTGTGTTTGAACTAATACCGCAGTGAACATGAAGCAACTTAACCAAATGGGGAGGAGGCGCAGCACAAGCTTCACTTCTTCCACCTGGTTGAGTGAGCATAAACGCCAAGGGTTTCTTGGCTTGCTTGAGGCATCCAAATTGTCAATGATCATGGCCTTGTCCAAGAACCTGAATGTTCAACATGTAATGAACGCAAGTCTATGAATAATGGATATAATTAATGACATGCATAATTTCTCCTCAACTTAAAAATATGATTTCATAGATTTGCTTATCCATACTTTTTTTTTTCTCCAATTATAAACCTAATCCCAGCATGTCATTGATTATGATATTTTCTTTATTTTAGTGTTGTTAGTGTTATAGTTGAATGCTAGAAGTATAACTTGGTTGGCCCGACATGACATGTTGATACATTGACCTACTAACCAAGGGTCAAGCTTGGCCAAGTTTGCTTTTGAACTTCATGGGAAGTTAATTGATCAAACATGGTTTACCTAGTGAAACTACTACTAATTTTATTAAAATCCGAGTAATATTTATTTTTTAAAAAGAATTTTCTTCAATATAATGTTGTTTTAGATTTTACTATATTGGTATTCGTGCTATGTTGTTGGCCTGCATGATTTTTTCAGTAAAATATTTAGGCGTTCCAAGCATATTTTTTTTAAAAAAAATCTAATAACTCGGGTTATAGTCCCGATCAACTAAATAAGCTATCTTTATCAAAAACAAATAACAGAGAAGATGTATTAATTAAAGTATAAATTTAAAAATTATTTTAAAAAATTTATTAATAGAAAAATGAAAATTAAAAAAAGAAAGAAAGAAAAGAGCCATGCACAATGGAAAAAAAAAAACAACACACTGTCAACTTGGATTAAAGAGTGAAATTGAAAATAAGAAATCATAAGAATAAAAACTAAATTGAAAACACCAATACAAGATAAAAAATTGAACATATATAATTTTTCAACGTGTTTTTTTACATAAAAATCATAAAAATTAAATAAATTACAAACCATTGTTTAAGTAAATGAAAAAAAGTCATTAATTATAAATAAAAACATAATTTGAATAATTAAGACACAAATATAGATCAAGATATTTAATATCGCAACATGTGTTGTTTACTTGGTTGCATTCAATTGATTTGTTTATTAAAACTAATTTGTAATAGAAATTGATACACACAAAACTTATTGAATAAAATAAAAAGATAAAATACCATGCAAGACTTCACATACTAAAAATATTATAAAAAAATAAATATTTAATCTATATAAAATATATAAAAATATTATAGATGAATAATACTAACCTCCTAAAAAATTAAATACGCCTAATATAATTAAAAAAATAATTTCTATTAAAAAAAGCTAAAAAAGCAAAAAATAAAATATCACAGAGAAAGGGTATTTCCTAGCTCAAATATGTTTTTTTAGTTGTTTTCAAGATAAAAAAAAAAACACCTAATCATAGCCCCCTCATCATATGAAACCATTTGATATAAAAATCAACTATTTTGGTAGCCGAAACTGTTGCAAACAATAACTTTATCTATCTCTCTCCTCCACTAAAAAAAAAAGACTAAAAATGAGGGAAATGAATATTGGTATCAAAATTCTTCTTTTTTTTAAAAAAATTATGGGACGGGTCACCTAATAGCTAAAAAAGATGGGACATGAAAATAAGCTTTTCAAACAAATTTCAAAGCCGTCGCTATGTTACCCGTGTTTTTCACTTCAGTCATTTTTTTAAATTCAACATCTACTTCCAAAAAAAAAAACATGCAATTGGGTTCAAACCTGAGCTTAAAATAGCTCAACCATGCAAAAAAAGTTTAAAGATCAAAATAAATTTTTTTAAAAAATACCGTTTCAATCCATGTTGAACTATGAGAGGATGAACAATAAAAAATATTATAATATTTTCTCTACATGCTTTAGTTTTTGTTAATTTATAATTTTTTTTTCAAAACAATATCTTATCATTAAAAACCCTAACAACTTCACCTAAGTTAACCACCTAACATGGACTTGATACTTGATACAATTATTACTAGTTATGTTATCCGTGCTCCACCACGGGTTAAATATCTGAATTTTTTTTTTTCTAAAAATAAGATTCATCCATATAAAAGATAAAAATAAAATTATAAATAAATAAGAAAAACTCTTTAAATTTAAATGCATAACTAAAAAGATAATCGTCATTTAAAAAATGCTTCCTAAACAAAATGAAAGAGAAAAGGGGTACTAATTTAAATATAAATTAAAAAAATTAGAGAAAAAACCATAAAAAATAATCATTGATTTTAAAAAAGAATTAGAAAAAAACAAGGGCCAAACGTTGTTGGGCCTAGGAAGCTAGGCTAACTCGCTTGGCCCATTTTGTCAGGGCCCGCACGATTGGGACCTTAATTTTTTTTGTTCGCAACTAGGGCGGATAACATGTTATCCACTCTAATTTTTTTTGAAAAAAATCACACGATGCGTCGTTAGACTTGTCTAGATTCCGACTACTGTGGTGGCTGAGAAATCGGGGCTTAAATAGTTTTTACCCAAAAGCCCTTTTTTAAAACATATTTGGACCTAAAACTCGTTAATAACATATCTATGGGCTCAAAACACCGCCCTAAAAACCAAAATTAACCCGAGCTCGATATATATTTTTTCATGAAATTTAAAGGTACAAAAACATCTAATATGAACTCTTTTCATTAAATGGAATCATCTAACACAAATATAGCCCATTTTGGTGACTTAAATCGGTGTCAATGATATTTTTCTCTCTACCACTGAAATCTAGCGACCTCTATCTCTCTCTCCTCTCTCAACTAGGGACTTAAAAATAACAAATATAAAATTTATACTAAAATTAAAATAGAAAAACATTGAGGTACTGGAGTTTAAGGACTAAAGTGTATATTTTGTGAAATTTATAACAGGCCAATGCTTTTTTATTTTGTTTTTTTTTAAAATTCTATCTTTTCATAAAAAAATCAAAATTAATTAGTTTTTAATTAGAACTAAATCACTGAAAAAAAAAGTAAACCAAATTAAAAAAACAAAAAATTTTGTACAACCCATTAACAATAATGCGTGAAATGATAGAAGTGGAGTCTTGCAAAGTGGAAAAACCCACGACTTTTAGATAGGCCCCTCTTTCTGATGTGGAAGATATGGTTTCAGGATGAGGTTAGCCTTTTCTACTCGAGAGTTGAGAGAAAGCAAAGAAAAAAGAAATTGATGACCTGGAGCCACCTGGAAAGTAGGGGGAAAAATCTTGAGGCTACCTGAAAGCAAGAAAGCTATCAGTGATTTGACAGTAGGTAGGATTCCATTCTGTTTCAAGAAAGAAAAGATTGTTCCTCGGAGAAAGAAAAGTTGTTAATGATTTTGGCTGAAGCATGGCTTACCTGATTCTATTCAAGAGAAAGCAAAGCAAAAAGACTTGATTAATCCACCTTAAAAATGAAAGTTAACATTCTTTATTGAACATGGCTTGATTCTGTTGAACAGAAAAAGGAAGCAGTGCACTGATGATCTTGACAGGACTTGTCCTGTCCAGGAAAAAATAGGTATAGAGGATATAATTTACAGCTATTCTTGATGTGCTAGAGTTTCAGGAGTCCATGCCACCCTCTGTTCCTCACCATTAAAGCAAATTAACAGATCAGAGCTTAAAGTTTCTTTAAACTTAATTTTAGATTCTTAAACTAGAGGATTTACTGAATTTAAGTTGTTAAATAAAATTCTGGTCCCCAGAAACTTCAAGTTGTTGAATAACAGAGGCTTAGTCTTGAAGAAATTATTATGCTTTTCTAGGGTCTGAAGTGTGAACGGAGAGTTATTGTGGAGGCAGCGAATCTCTAAGATGCTTTGCATGGTTGCATTTTCTTGCATACCAAACTGCACTTTTTCTCAGAAAATCCAAATAAAATTGATGCCTGCACCTTGAGTGAGCATTTTTAGGCCAACGAATCTAACACTAGGCAAACCCATTAAGAGGTAGCCATGTTCACTGATATGACCCCGACCAATACTAACCATTAACCCCCATGTTCTTTATTTCAACATAGCCATCGAAGATAAGAGGAGACTTTTACACTATATGCTTGCCTTTTGAACTGACTGATACCTGTATTGATTTGTGGCAGCCAAAGTTCGACTGTTGCGGGGTTGACCTTCCACGTCAGTCCCTACTGCCTCATAACAAATGCCCAAACCTTGGTGAGTCTCGATCACGCGCCGCTTCCGCATGGCTGCCACAAATACTTGTGCCACCATGGTGAAAGGGCTTTTCACTGGAGCTTGTTTCCTGTATCTCTTAATTCCTGCTAAGAATATAAACAATGCCACCCCTAATGCTCCTGTCAGCATTCCAAATCCTGCTGTCCATCCCACATTGTCCTGTTCATCACATAATCACAATTTCAATATTGCATTCCACGTTCATCAATGCCACATAATTTTGGAACATTAATGCATTGAGCATCAAGTTCAAAAGTCTGATCTTCTATTCATAGAATGAATGGATAATAATGAAACTCGGCTTGACCTATGACTCGACTCAAGTATTGGATCATAGGTTAGTTAGGTTAACTAAGTCAATTAAAATAAAAATGTTTTCAATTCTTAAGTTAAAACCATGTTTTTTTTAAAAAATAATTAACTTGAGTTTTGACTGGGTTGTATATTGACCTGTTGAGTTGATTAGGATATCATATTAAATTAACTCTTTTTATTTTTTAAACTTGGCTCGAGTCATGTTTTGAATCAAACTGTTTAGTCATGCCGGCGGGGTTTAACAGCTGTGGTATAAGAAGTGTGAAGTGTTACTCTCATTTCCATTGGAAAATTGGGAAATAATACAAAGCCTGGTTTACCTGAATGTAAATGACCAACAGGACAGCAGAAGATCCGCCAGCCACTATACCTAAGTACCACCAATTGAAGAATGAACTCTTGGCCGCCTTCTCCTCTGGCTTCTCCTCATCAAACTGATCCGCTGCAAAGGTCTGCACACATGGCTTGTGCCCACCTTCACCAACAGCTAGTATGTAGAGAGCAATAAAGAACACAGCCTCACGGTAACGCATAGGAATTACCGAGACCGATAAGGTCAACAGAATCATCCCCTGTGATTTAAATTCATTCGAGCAAAATTATCAACAAAAAGTCAAGTACTGCACAGTCTTTGTAGCTGTAAGTAGATGAACATCACAAAGAATAAATCTCAAAAACAAGTTCAGTCAAGTTAGCTAGAGGGTGTGCTTCACACATTATGGCCAGGTGTTGAGTTCTTCTGGGCAAGGAACAGTTAGATTAGGCAGGAGCTGTTAGGCACCAGGATATCTTCAGAATTACCATAACAAGTTACGAAGGAAGGGGAGTTAAAAATGGTAGCCAGTGAACATACGAGGAAGTAAATGGCTGAGGCAAGAAGGATGGTCTTGAAGCGGCCAAGTAAAGAGTCAGCTACAATTGCTCCGAAGATGGGGAAGATTGCTGATACACCAACCCATGTGTTGACATTCTTGATGGCTGTGGAAGTGGACTGATGAAGATCATTTGTGAGGTATGTTATGAGGTTACCAGCCAAACCATAGTAGGCAAACCTCAGACTCACCTCAACAACTACAGCCATACATGATGAAATGAAAGTTTCAACTCTTTAGAACAACGTTAAAAGAAGAAGAATTTTTGTTCAAAGAAAAACAAAGGATAATGATGAAGTTTTTAGCTTACAGATAATGAAGATGGCAGAATTCCAGCCACCTTTGGTGGGTTTTCGTAGGGCAGAGACGACCTTGGTCTCTTCCTGGCCATTCCGAGTCATGATTGGAGCAACGACGATATCCATGGAAGGTTGTAAGAATTTTTGGACATGGTTTGAAAGGCTAATTTCTTGAGTATTTATAGATTTTTTTTTCGAAAAAAATTTATTGTCGTCAAGAGGAAGGCAGACTTGGACAGTCCATTTGATCTCAGAAAATATCAAGAGAGTGACATTTCAACAGCTGGAAAGAGATTGGTTCCCGTGGTTAGGTGAGAACACCCCATGCAATCCAAAATAATTGTTAGCATTAGTAATTATTAAGAAAAACTTCAAAAATGCCATAGTTGCAAAACTCTATCATGGTAAGGCCTAGATTATGAATTTACAGGGTTAATTTCTATCGACCTGACTCAAATAAAAAAATTATTTTAATAATAAAATTAATTAATAAGTTGAGGCTTGAGTTTTGATTAATCAAACCAATTAACTAGATTAACAAATTTATCTATATTTGAGGATATTCAAGTTTTTTTTATTTTTTATTTTTTTAACTAGAATCGGTTCAGATTTCAAGTCAGTTCAGGTTTCGAATTAACATAATATACTTCTGGTTTGAGGATTGCAATTATGAAAAATACATCTAAATTATATATAAGATTAATGAGACTTATAAATGGGTTTTATTTTAAAATTATGTTTTAATTGCTCAAATTAATTACTTTACCTCATCACATTTATAACATTTATATGAAAAACTCAAACCACCATACCATTTGATCATATGAGTTTTTTTTTTTAAAAAAGAAAATTATATTCCCTTGAGTATGTGTGTATATAAAA